>Ga0076930_100022_pt1 | contig 291520 bp, 267 predicted proteins | sample HotLakConsoUCCRE_FD_71149 | JGI IMG/M metagenome (GOLD analysis project Ga0076930, IMG submission 71149) | Hypersaline microbial mat communities from Hot Lake, Washington, USA - Hot Lake Consortium UCC-RE (version 3) (version 3) ... | reverse complement strand
AAAATCATGTCCATCGGCCATCGCCAGTGGGCCTATCGGTTCTAAACAATGCAGGTTGGTATTAGCTTCGGTGTGCTGGACTACTCCCGCTCGTTGAGGCACTGGATCAACGACGGGCTGATGACGCTCTTCTCCTTCGTGATCTCCCTGGAACTCAAGCGGGAACTCGTTCTGGGCGAATTGCGGAACCTGCGGACCGCGGCGCTGCCGTTTGCGGGCGCCCTCGGCGGCATGGTCGTTCCCGTGTCCCTCTACATCCTGTTGATGGCCGGGGAACCCGGAAGCCACGGATGGGGAACCGTCATGGCCACCGATACGGCGTTCGTGATCGGCTGCCTCGCCCTCTTCGGTGACCGCATCCCGCCGGCGCTGCGCCTGTTTCTGTTGTCGCGGGCGATCTTCGACGATGTCGGGGCGATCCTTGTGGTGGCCGTCGGCTTCGGGGACGCGTTGAACTGGGCCGCGCTTGCGCTGGGGAGGCTCGGCCTTGTCGCCGTGGCAGGCGCCGCCCGCCTCGGGATCAGAAGCATCCCCGTCTTCTTCCTCATGGGAGGCGTCGTCTGGCTGTGCTTCGACGCCTCCGGCATCCATGCGACGATCGCCGGCGTCATCCTCGGTCTGATGACGCCCACACGCGTCTGGGTGAGCGACAGTCATCTGCGCGCGATCCTCGGGCGCGTGCTTGCCTATCCGGCCGGAGAGCTTTGGAGCGGAGACACCGAGGATCGCAGCGATCTCCGGCAAGCCGGGCGAGCGGTCAGGGAATCACTTTCCCCGCTGGAGCGGCTGGAAGTCATGCTGCACCCCTGGGTGGGGTTTGCGGTCATGCCGATCTTTGCATTTGCCAATGCCGGCGTGCCGATTACCGGGGATGACCTCGGCCAGACGGTCTCGCTTGCGATTGCCGCCGGTCTGTTCCTGGGCAAACCGGTTGGCGTCCTGGGCTTCAACTGGCCTGCCGTCACGCTCCGCCTGGCAGATCGGGGGCCAAGTCTGACCTGGCCTTTCCTGGCGGTCGGCGCCTTCCTGACCGGCACCGGGTTCACCATGTCGTTGTTCATCGCGGGCCTTGCCTACTCCCCGGCACTGCTCGACGCGGCCAAGCTCGGGATATTGGCCGGGTCCGTCCTTTCCGCCGTGGTGGGGCTGGTACTGCTCGTCTGGCTGACCGCGCGACGGCGAGCACCGTAGGTCCCGGCATCTCGCGCCTTGCGGTCCGCGCCATCCGCCGGGGCCCGCCGGGGCCCGCGCATGCGATGGCTGGCCTCCGGGAGGCTTGACCAACATACCGACCAGTCTGTATGTTCGTGCTATCGATGACGGCGGGGCGACTGCCTGGCCGGCAAGCCACATGAACGATGTCGGCGGTCCCGCATGGGCCTCCCATCCGGGCCCGGTCCGGATCCCTCCTGGGGCTGCCGCGGGGGAGGACGACGATGACGGCCACCGTGCGCACATGCCTGTGGTTCGAAGCCGAGGCCGAACGGGCCGTCGGCCTCTATGTGTCGCTGCTGCAGGACAGCCGTGTCGACGGCGTCGTCCGGCCGGCGCCGGACGCCCCGGCCCTGCTGATCCACTTCACCCTTGCGGGCGTGCCCTATACGGCGCTGCAGGCGGGGCCGGGGCCGGTGCATTCGGCGGCGGCCTCGATCGCCGTCGTGCTCGACCGGCAGGAAGCGGCGGACGCGCTCTACGACCGACTGATCGCGGCCGGCGGCAGTCCGGTGGAGTGCGGCTGGCTGACCGATCCCTGGGGCATCAGCTGGCAGATCATCCCTGACGGGACCCACCAGGCCCTGTTCGGCGGCGATGCCGAGGCCAACCAGCGGGCCTATGCGGCGCTGCGGCGGATGAAGAAGATCGACGCCGCCGTTCTGGCGCGCGCCGCAGCGGGCGAGGAGGCGGGCGAGGGGGCGGGCGAGGGGGCGGCGCCGACCGGCTGACGGCAATCGACTGAAGCCGGCCGCCCGAATGGGCCGACGCCGTTCCGCTCACGAGCCGAGCGTCTCGACCAGGCGGGCGAAGCCACCGCAGGAGAGCTGGAATCGGGTGATGCGGAACCGCCCTGGCCGGATCGCCAGGGCGGCGGACCGGTTGGCACCGGTCCAGGCCTCGATCGGCTCCGTCGCCGGTTCGTACCAGCCCAGCGCCTCGAGCCTCTCCTCCAGGGCGACGCTCTCCGCGCTGGCGTGACGCCAGAGCGAGTGCCCCATCAGGGTCTCGGGATCGGTTGCCATGTCGCGGCGGCGCGCCGGGGAGGCTGCCAGCAGCGTATGAGTCAAGTCGCAAAAGAGGTGCAGCGAGCGCCGCGACGGGCTGACCAGCCGCGCCAGTTCCCGGTCGGCGGCCGAGGTCGGCCGGGCGGCGAGCAGACGCGCGAGGGCCATCGCCTCGGCCTCGGCCGGGGGCTGGCGGCCGCTCTCCCAGCGCGACACCGTCGCCTGCGAGACGCCGAGCAGCTCGGCGGCATGGCCCTGCTTGATCCGGCGTGCCAGGCGCCAGGCCCGGAGCGAGGGGCCGAGCCCGAGCCGGGAGACGACGATCCGGTCCTGCGGCTTGGCGGCCTTTCCGGCGACTGGCGGACGCCCCTTCATGAATAACTCATTCCTGGGCGGCGCTGCGAACGGCGGGCATCGTGCGGTTCGACCCCGCCCGCCGACCGGCCGGGCGGTCCCCAAAATACCCCGAGACCCGGAGACGACGATGGATCGGCGAGAGGCCGCGGCCCGGCCGCTCGTGGTCGCCCTCGACGGCGACGATACCCTTTGGCACAGCGAGGTCAATTTCCAGAACGCCTACGCCCGGTTCCGTGCCCTGGTGGCACCCCATATCGACGCGCCGGAGGCCGAGATCGACGCGCTGCTGCTGGCGACGGAGCGGCGCAACCTGTCCATCTACGGCTACGGCATCAAGGGGTTCGTGCTGTCGATGCTGGAGACCGCGCTGGACGCTACCGGCGATGCGATGCCGGCATCCGACCTCAGGCGGATCCTCGACCTCGGCCGCGAGATGACCCGCCACCCGGTCGAGCCGATCGACGGCGCCGCATCCGCGATCGAGGCGCTGCGCGTCGCCGGTCATGAGGTGTGGCTGGTGACCAAGGGGGACCTGTTCGACCAGGAATCCAAGATCGCGCGATCCGGCCTCGCCCCGCTGTTCGACCGGATCGAGATCGTCGCGGAGAAGGACGAGGCGACCTATGCCCGGCCGCTCGACCGCCACGGCGTCGCGGTCGAGCGGTTCGTCATGGCGGGCAATTCTCTGCGGTCGGACGTGGTGCCGGTGCTTCGGCTGGGGGCGCGGGCCTTCCACGTGCCACACGACCTGACCTGGGCGCACGAGGCGGATGCCGATCCCGCCGGCCTGGAGATCGAGAGCCTGGCATCGCTGGCCGACCTGCCGGCGGCGCTGGCCGCGCCGTAGCCGCTGGCGGCGGGCGGGCGCCCGCACTGCCGGCTGCAATCGGGCGGCGAAGTGGGGCGCGGCGATGCTATGCTGCCGGCGGCAGCAGTTGGGGAATCGACGATGTCCGATGGCGCCCATTCGGTCGCGGCTACCGCCGTGCGCAGCGCGCTTGCCGGCGGGACGGTGGAGGCGACGCTGTCGGCTTTCTGCCAGGCGCTGGTCGCCGCCGGGGTGCCGCTGCGCCGCGCCGTGGTCGGGCTCGACACGCTGCACCCCGTGCTGCTGGGCCGGATCGTCCTGTGGGAGGGCGACCGCGGCGAGGCGGTGGCCAGTTCCTACGCCCGCGGAGCGGAGGCCGAGGCCGAACGGTCCTGGCTGAACAGCCCCTTCCACCACCTCTACGACTCCGGCGAGGCCCTGGTGCGGCGGCGCATCCGGCTGGGCGAGGGCCTCGGCGAGTTCGCCGTGGTCGACGACCTGGCCGCGTCGGGCGGCACCGACTACCTTGCCTGCATCACCCGCCTGGGCGACGGAATCGTCCTGGGAGAGGCGGACTGCGTCTTCTCGTCATGGGCGACCGGGGCGCCGGAGGGGTTCGACGACCGGCACGTGGCACTGGTCGAGGAGTCGCTGCCGGCGCTGGCGCTCGCGGTGGTCGCGCTCGGCACCCGCAACGTGGCGGAAACGCTGGTCGAGACCTATCTCGGCCGCGATGCGGGCCGCCGGGTCCTGCGCGGGCAGATCGACCGGGGCCGCGCCGAGGCGGTCGAGGCGGTGATCTGGTTCAGCGACCTCGCCGGCTTCACCCGGATCGCCGACCGCGATGCAGGCGCGGTGATCGAACTGCTCAACACCTACGCGGAGCCGCTGGTCGGCGCGATCGAGGCCGCCGGAGGCCAGGTGCTGAAACTGATCGGCGACGGCATCCTGGCGACCTTCGGTCTCAACGGCGGTGCGGCCGGCAGCGAAGCCGGCTGCGCGGCGGCGCTCGATGCCGCGGTCGGCGCCTTCGACCGCGTGGCGGTCATCAACCGCGAGCGTGGGGCGGCGGGCCTTGCCACCACCCAGCCCTATGTCGGGCTCCACACCGGACGGGTCTTCTATGGCAATGTCGGCAGTGTGGACCGGCTCGACTTCACCGTGGTCGGCCCGGCGGTCAACGAGGCCAGCCGGATCGCGGCGCTCTGTCGGTCGCTGGACCAGCCGCTGCTGGCGTCCCAGGCCTTCGCCGCAGGCTGTGGCCCGGCACGCGGCCGGCTGGTCTCGGTCGGCCGCTACGCCCTGCGCGGCGTGGCGCGGCCGACCGAGCTGTTCACCCTCGACCCGGACGCGGGGCGGGCCTAGCGGCCGGCCGGTCGGCGCGGGTCATCCGGTCCCGCCGGTGCGGTCGCGCAGGCGGGTTTCCCGCTCCGCGGCCTCCGGCGTCAGGGCGTCGCCGAAATCCTCCATCTCGTAGACCGGGCGGATCTCGATCTCGCTCGGTCCCGGCATCGGGTTGGGACAGCGCCGGACCCAGTCGACGGCCTCGTCCATGTCCTCGACCTGCCACAGCCAGAAGCCGGCCACCAGTTCGCCGGTCGCCGCGAACGGGCCGTCGACGACGGTTCGGCCGTCGCCGTCGAAGGCGACGCGCTTGCCGTGCGAGGACGGCTTCAGCCCCTCCCCGGCGAGCAGGACGCCCGCTTCGGCCAGCGTCTCGTTATACCTGCCCATGGCCTCCAGCAGCTCGGCGGACGGCAATCTGCCGGCCTCGCTGTCGGCGGTCGCCTTGACCAGAACCATCACGCGCATCGGTCGATCTCCTTTCGGATTGGGTGTGGGGCCTTCAGGCGGGGCGTCCGAAGACGCACCCCAGGTAGCGGCGCAGATGGTCGACGCTGTCGATCGCGGCGGCCGGGCCGCCGGTCGCCTTGGCGAGGATGAAGGCGCCCTGCAGGACCGCCTGGGTGTGCAGCGCCAGGCTCTCGGCCGTGAACCCTCGGGGGCCGCCGGTCGCCGCCAGCGCCGCCTCGAACGCGGCGACCAGGGTGCCGGCGTGGCCGACGATCCCGGCCTCGCAGGCCTCGCGGATCGCCGGGCTGCTGCCATAGGTCTCCTGCACCATCGTGCCGAGCAGGCAGGTGAACTCCGGCACCGCGCCGGTCAGGATCCGGCGGCGGAAGTCGACGTAGCCGAGCACCCGGTCGATCGGATCCGCCAGCCCATGGTAGGGCGCGCTCTGGAACAGCGCGCCGGTCACCGTCGTCCAATGCGCCGCGGCGGCGACCGCCAGGTCCTCCTTCGAGGCGAAATGGTGGAAGAAGGCGCCCTTGGTGACGCCGGCGGCGCGGCACAGGTCGTCGACCGAGGTGGCGGAATAGCCTTTTTCGCGGATCACGCCGAGCGCGGCGTCGAGCAGCTTGCGGCGGGCGTCCTTGCGGGGGGGCATCGGGCGTCTCCGATTCGAGGGGGGCAGGCATCGGACCGGCCTAGTCGCCGATCGCCTTGTCGAAGAAGCGGTTCAGCAGGGCCGACAGGAGGTCGGTCTGTTCGATGACGCCGAGATGCGTGGTGCCGGGCAGGATCGCCAGTTCGCTGGCCCCCGGTGTCATGAAGTCGGCCGACGGGCCGCCGCCGCGCAGGCGGAAGAGTTCGACCGAATGCTCCGGCCGGACGATGTCGGCGTCGCCGGAGATCACCAGCGTCGGCGCCTCGATCGCGCGGACCGCATCCTCCGGCCAGTCGAACGGCCGGCTGTCTAGGGCGACCAGCTTCTCCACCAGGGTCGGAAAGGCGTCGGGGTCCGGGGCGACCGCCTTGTATTCCGCCTCCCAGGGCGTGCCGGCGAAGGCCTCCGGGGTGATCTGCTCCACCTTCTCCCAGAGCTCCGGATAGACGCCGTCGCGGTCGATCGAGGCCGAGGCGACGGCAAGGCGCCGGATCCGGTCGGGGTGGCGGATCGCCAGCTGCCAGGCGACGCCGCCGCCCATCGAGTAGCCGAACACGTCGGCCTGCGCCAGGTCGAGCGTCGCCATCAGGGCGTCGACGTCGTCGGCCATGCCTTCGTAGGTGATCGGCCGGTCGGCATCGCCCGTGCGGCCGTGCCCCTGCAGATCCATGACCAGCACCTGCCGGTGCTCCGCCAGCCGCTCGACCACCGGCCGCATCGACGCCGTCGACATGTAGGCGCCGTGCAGCACCACCACCGGATCGCCGCCGCCGTGAAGCTCGTAATAGGTGTCGAGGCCGTTGGTCGCCGCATGGCCGCTCGCCACCGGCTCGGCGGCGGCGGGATGCGCCAGCAGCATGCCGATCAGCGTCAGCGGGGCGGCAAGGCGGGAACGCGTCATGGCAGGGGTCCTTCTCCAGCGGTGCGCCGACTCGGTTTATACAGACCGGTCGGTATGTTTGGCAAGCCGGGTTCTGATGGACGATCCGTTACGGCTGCCCCCTGTGGGTTGCCCCCCTGTGGGTTGCCCCCCTGTGGGTTGCCCCCTGTGCGCATGCCCTGCATGCCTCTTGTCGATGCGTATGTTATATGATAACAAACACTCGGCCCGGAAACGGGGAGCAGGGGATGAGGAAGCAGAGTTCGCAGCGGCAGAAGGAAGTCCTGGACGTCCTGAAACGGCAGGGGCGCCCGATGACGGCCTATGAGATCCTCGACACCCTGAAGGGGGGCGAGGCGGGCCTCGCGCCGCCCACGGTCTATCGCGCCCTGTCGGCGCTGACCGAGGACGGGCGGGCCCACCGCCTCGAATCGATCAATGCCTTCGTCTTCTGCCAGTGCGCGCATGAGGCGCACACTCCGATCCTCGCGATCTGCGACGGCTGCGGATCGGTGGAGGAGCATGCCGACCGCGGGGTCATGGACCAGCTGGTGGAAATCACGAGGAAGACCGGTTTCCACGCCCGACGCCCCGTCGTCGAGGTGCATGGACGGTGCGGCGCCTGCGCCGCCTGACAACCATCGCCATCCGCGAAGGACAAGACCCGGCGAGGGTCGTCGCCGGGAACGGAGAGGCCTTGCCGTGACCCCAGACCGCAAGCTGCCGGTGGCCGTGTTGTCCGGGTTCCTCGGCGCCGGCAAGACGACCCTGCTCAACCGCGTGCTCAACAACCGCGAGGGGCGGCGCGTGGCGGTGATCGTCAACGTCATGTCCGAGTTGAACATCGACGCCGATCTGGTGCGCGCGGACACCGAGCTCTCCCGCACCGGCGAGACGCTGGTCGAGATGTCGAACGGCTGCATCTGCTGCACGCTGCGCGACGACCTGCTGGCCGAGGTCCGCCGCCTTGCCGGTGCCCGAACGGATCATGGCGGAACTCAATGCGGAGATGCCTGAAGGCGCGGCTGGACGACGCCCTTCTGCCCGAGTCCTTCGCGCCGTCGCCCGAGGCGCTGCCCGATCTTCCCGACCCTTTCCCCGTCTGGCGCCCCCCGGACGCCGCCTGATCAGTCTCCCATGGGACAGGCCCGAAATCGCCCTTGCTGCAGGCGGCCGAGGCGGGTCATGCGCTTTGAGCGGGCCCAGCCATGGCCCGACCGTCGCGGCAGGCCGGCTTGACCCCCGCGTGCCGGATGGCCGACGACGCCGCCTCCGCCCTCGTGGTCACCGACACGCCCGGGGGACTCGGGGCGATCCACCGGCCGGAGACCGCCGCGGCGATCTGGCGGCGCCGCCCCGTGGCCGGTTTCCGGCCCTGGATCGACGGGCTCGACCCGGCTTGCCTGCCCGCCGCCCGCGTCATCCTTCGACCCGCGCAGGCGCGGGCCGCCGTTGCCGCGATTTGCGACGCCGCGGGCATGCCGGCGGCCCGGGAGCGTGACCGGCTGATCGACGACATCGCGGCGCTGGCCGACCTGTTCGCCGGCCTGATGCACGCGACCTTCCTGCGACTGAGGCTCGACGTGGTGACCACCGACGCCTGCCGGAAGTTCCACGTCGACATCCTTACGGCATGGCTCGTCTCCACCTATCGCGGCAGCGGCACGCACTATGGCTTCGCCGTCGACGGACGGGAGTCGGAGCGCATCCATGCCGTGCCGGCAGGGGCCCCGATCGTCCTGCGCGGCAGGCCCTGGCCGCCGCGCCCGGATCCCGGCTTTCGACACCGCTCGCCGCCGATCGCGGGCACGGACGAGACCCGGCTCGTGCTGGTGCTGGACCCGCCCGTGGAGCCCTGAGGCCCGGAGCCGCCGGCCGCCTCCGCATCCGGCGACGTCCGTTCCGGTCACCGATGCCTCTTTTCCTTCAGGGCATCCGCGCTAGACTTCGACCCAGGTGTCGCCCGGCGCGGCTGCGCGGGCCGGCGACCGGACGGCCGAAATCGACGAGGCACCGGATGCGGACGCGCAAGACCCTGAAGATCCTGCACACGCTCGCGTCCTGCGGACTGATCGGCGGCCTGCTTGCCTACATGGTCCTGCTGCTCGCGGCACCGCAGCAGACGCCGGCGGCCTATGCCGACCTCCGGGTATCGATCGCGACGGTCAGCAACTACGTCCTGCTGCCGTCGCTGGCCGTGGCGCTGGTCTCAGGTCTGTGGTCGATGGCGATCCACGCGCCGTTCCGCGACAAGGGATGGGCCTGGCTCAAGGCGGCGCTGGGGATCCTGATGTTCAAGGGCGTGCTGACCATCCTCGGCGCCAAGGCCGACCATGCGGCGGCGGTCGCGGAGCGGATCGCCGCCGGCGAGGCGGCATCCCAGGTGCTGGAGACGGCCCTGGCCTATGAGTGGCACACGCTGCTGACGGTCATGGCGCTGTCGGTGGCCAATGTGGTCCTGGGGGTCTGGCGCCCGAAACTGAAGGCGGGCGGACCGGCGCGGCTCCGCCCGGTCGCGGCGGAACGCATCCCCGATCCCATCGCTCCGCGCGAAGAGGGCGCCTGACCGCCTGCCGGTATCGCTCCGCCACGGCCCGAGGGGATCTTGACCGGCCTGCACGGGGCCTGATCCGGGCGCAGGACGGTGGGGTAGTGCTCCGCAGGCGGGTCTTCAAAGGGGAGGTGCACTCGAAAGAACCGGTCCCCCCGCCGGGCGGGCAGGTATCATCGGGGTGTAGCCCGGACCCGCCGTCCGCGACCGGGAATCGCTGCCCATGGCCCCGCTCGACGCGATCGCCGACATCCTGAAAGCCCGCGGCGTCGCCGAGGTCCGGTACCTCCATGCCGACCATTTCGAACCCTGGTCGGCCGGCGTCGACGTCGGACGCCGGGCGATCGAGCGTTTCGAGGCTCAGACCCGCGACCTTCCTTTCGGCAGCGCCGCCAGCCTCTTCTACAAGGTCCGGCTCGGCGGCAGATTGGACGATGCGGCCAACCCGACGGCGGCCGGCCACCGGGTCCCGGACGACGGCATCGTGTTCAAGCACCCCGGCACCGCCTACCGCTCCGCGGCCGGAGAGGCGATGGGGGTGCTGGATCGCGAGACCGGTCACGAAATCCATCTGCACCTGCATCACGAATACCTGACCCGCACCCGCGGCGGCCCGGACAGCCCGGTCGCCCGCTGGGTCAATGCGCACAGCACGGCGGAGCTCGACCGTCAGCGGATGGCGCTGCTGATCCGCCTGGCGGTCGAGCAGGTCGGCCAGGAACTCGGCCGGCCGTTCGATCGGTGGGGCTTCGTCCACGGCATCTGGGCGCTCAATGCCGCCGATCTCTCCGTCTGCACGATCGAGAACGAGATGGCGCTGCTGATGGCCAGCGGGTGCTTCGGCGATTTCAGCTTCCCCGCCGGCCGCGCCCACTGCAATCCGCGGCTGAGCGTGCCCTTCACCTGCCTCCCGGTCGAGGCGGTCAAGGCCTTCGATCAACCGGCCGCCCGACCGATCGCCGCCGGCGAGCCGGGCGCGGACGGCGCGGACCGGTTCCTGGTCTGGTCCTCGCCGCTGCGCCATGCCGAATGCTCGCTCGACGCCTATGGCCGGCGGCGGCCGTTGCCGATGACCGATCCCGAGGCCTGCGTGCGCGCCTGGCTCGCCAAGTCGCCGATCGCCGAAGGCGGGAGCCTGGTGATCAAGACGCACGGCCATTCGCTCTACCAGATCCGGCATGTCCCGCTCGACGAGATCGTCGTGCCCCATGCGATGCCGCCGGTCCGGGCGACCTTCGACTGCCTGGAGCGGGTCTGTGACCGCGCCGGCGTGCCGATCCGCCCGATCACCGCGCACGCCATCCCGGCGCTGTTGGGCCTCGCCGCCGCTCCCGCGCCGGCGTCCCGAACCGCCAGCGTCTCGGAGATCCACAGCATGCCCAAGTCCTCGTCCGCCGCGCTCGCCCGCACGATCAACCCGCCGATCGTCAAGGCCCTGTCGGAATGGGTCTCGGAGGATGCGGAAAACGCGAGGCAGGCCGGCAGGTTCTACCTCGAGCGCCTCGACCGGGGGTCGCTGTTCGCCGACTACGACCTGGTCGTCGCCGACTATCTGGCGAGCCGCTTCGACCCGGCGCGCACGCGCATCGTCGAAATCGCCTGCGGGTTCGGGACGCTGGCGCTGCTGGCCGCCGGTCACGGCTTCGAGACGCTCGGCGTCGAGCTCAGCCAGGGACGCTGCACGGGCGGCGAGATCGCCAGGGCCGCGGCGGGGCGGGAACTGCGCCGGCTGCCGGGCCGGCTGTCCTTCCATTGCGGCGCGTTTCCGCGCGATTTCCCCGGCCGGGCGCTGGAGGGCGACAAGCGGGTGGTCGCCGTGGCGACCAACGTGATCGGCACCTACACCGACCGGAACCTGGGGCTTTGCCTGCGCGCGCTCTTCCCGTTCGACGCCGTGATCCTCGATGTCGGCAGCTTCGGCCGCCGCCGCGAAGGCGACGATCGCCAGGCCTTCTTCGACGCGCTGGCCGGGTCCTGGTTCGAGCCGGTCGAAGCGATCCACCGCCGCAACCCCTACGACTACTGGCACTTCGACATCCGCAACGCCTTCGACGTCGCCGCATCGGACGTGCCCGCGTCCGCGCCGACCCTGGCGGAGGGATAGATTGGGAGCATTCGGGCGCGAGTTGAATCCGAATAGCAATGGATTTCTCTTTTCGATTTGCCGATCATTTCTTTCCTCGGAGAGGACGACATGATCAAGTCTCTGCTCGCGAGAGCGCTTGCAACGGCCAGTTCGATTGCGCTGGGCGTCGCCGGATCCCAGGCCCTCGGCCAGGACATCGGCGATGGGGCCGATGCGCCATGGGTCCAGGTCGCTGCCGCCGTCGACGACGCCTCCGAGGTCGGCGTGACCGATGTCGTCCAGCGGGAGGCGGTGGGAACGCTGCGCGACCTGATCCGGTATCTCCAGATCAGCGACGCGATCTTCTTCAACGAGACGATCGAGACGGGACCGGACAGCGCCACCCGCGTCAGCTTCCTGGACGATTCGAGCCTCAGTCTCGGGCCGTCGAGCCGGGTGGTCATCGACCGCTTCGTCTACGACCCCAACCAGGGGACCGGCGAGATGGCGATGAGCCTGTCGACCGGCGTGTTCCGGTTCACTTCCGGCGTGATCGACGACTCGAACTACCGCATCTCGACGCCGGTCTCGACGATCGGCATTCGGGGCACCGAGATCGACGTGTCGGTGACCTGCCGGGACGTCGCGCTAGGCGACTGCGAGATCATCATGGACGTCCGGCAGGGCGAGGCGTTCATGGACACCCCGAACAGCGCCGTCGACGCGCCGCAGGGCACGCGAGTGGTCTATCGGCCGGCGGTTTCCTCCCAGCCGCAGGTCACCGACCTTCCCCCCGATGCGCCGCCGACGCCTGCGGTCGCGGCGATGATCGCCCGGATCAACGCCGCGGTGGTCGACCTGATCGAGAGCGTGCTGCCGCCGGGGGTGACGATGGCGACAGCCTCGCCGGGACAGCTGTCGGACGCGGCGGCGCGGTTGGCGGCGGCCAACCCGCGGGCGGCCGACCTGCTGATCCGGGGGATCGGCGACCGTCGCCCGGACGCCGCCGGCACGGTCGGCTCGACCCTGCTCTCGATTGCCCCGGGCCGGTCGGACCGGGTGGTTCAGGCCCTCTCCGACGTGCTCTCCGGCATCCAGCCGCAGGCCGGGCCGGCGGCGCCCGCCCCCGACCTGTTCGCGCCGGCCGACGACGACGACCAGGATTCGCCTTATTGAGGCGGTGACTGCGGTCCGGCCAACCGATAGACCTCGACCGTCTCGCGGATCATCCGCTCGAGACTGAACCGCGCTTCGACGAAGCCGGGAGCGTGGCCGGCAAAGGCCCGGCGCAGCGCCGGCTGGTCGAGCAGCATGCCGACCGCCGCCGCGAACTCGGCCGCGCCCGCCGGCCGCACCAGAAGGCCGCTGCGCCCGGCGTCCAGCGCCTCGGCACAGCCGCCCGCATCCGGGGCGACGACCGGAACCCCCAGCGCCTGCGCCTCGATCACCACATTGGGCAGGCCCTCCAGCCGCGAGGTCAGCAGCAGGACGTCCATCAGGCGGTAGAGCGCGGCCACGTCCTCGCGCCGCGGCAGCCACACCAGGCGCCCTCTGAGCGTCGGCTCGGTCGCCGCCGCCGCCACCAGATGGCGCAGCGGCCCGTCGCCGGTCAGGAGGAAGGCGGCGTCCGGCCGGGCCTCGGCGATCCGCCGCGCCGCCTCGAGCCAGAGCGCCGGCCGTTTCTCCTTGCTCAGCCTCAGCACGCCGCCGACCACCGGACCCTCGGCCGGCAGGCCGACCGCCGCACGGTCGAGCGGTGCCGCCGCGGCCTCTGCGACCAGCGCTTCGGTCTCCAGGCCGTTGTGCACGACCCGAATGAGTGCCGGATCGATGTCGAGCCACCTGGCATAGTCCTCGGCGCCGGCCCGGCTGTTGTTGAGCAGTCGAATCCGGTCGCGCAGCGCCAGCTCGCGCATCAGAGGCCGCAGGTAGCGCCGATTGCGGACGAACTTGTGGTCGGGGGCGAGGCTGCGGGTGGCGACGACGGCTGTCGGCAGCCCGATCAGTCCGGCGGCCAGCGCGGCGGTCAGGCCTGCCATGTCTTGCCAGCCATGGACCAGGGACGGCCGGCGCGCCGCCAGATGGGGCAGCAGGCCCGTGACGACCCGCGACAGCTCCGCCGGCAGCAGGTCCAGCGCCGGCAGCAGATAGCCGTAGCCGGCCGTCCGCAGCCGGTCGAGGGCGGCGGCCCGCGGCAGGACGTCATGGACCGCGATCCGCCGCCGTTCCAGCCGTCCCTGGAAGAACCGGGCATCCGGTCGGCCGGCGGCCAGGCAGACCACGTCGACGTCGAAGCCGCCGGACGGGCCGTGAAGGCCCTCGGCGGTCAGCACGAGCTGGCGTTCGGCACCCCCGGGCCCCAGGGTCGAGGTGACCTTGGTCACCGTACCGGGCCGAAGCGCCACCGGCGCCGGCCTCAGATCCTCCAGGGTGTCAATCAGGCGCTCGGGCAGGAGCAGGCCGTCGACCGGCTCGGCTCGGCGGGCCTGGAACGGCGCAGAGATGCCGTAGGCCAGCAGACCGCTCGCGACGGCGCGCCAACGGGGCAGGCGGTGGAGGCCGTCGGGATCGAGCGCGAGCGCCTCTCCGACGCGGCCGTCGCGGATCAGCAGGCCGACCAGCTGGGCCCGGCTGACGGGCAGGCTCCGGCGCAGCACGGCCTCCGCCGGCCGCGCCAGGCCGCAGGCCTCCAGGAGGTCGGCCACCGCGGCGGGCGCCAGCCGGCCGGACAGGATCGCCTCAGCCACCAGCTCGCCCGCCTCGCCGTCGCGGCCGAGTCGGCAGAGCAGCCGCACGGTCTGCCGGGGCGGCTCCGGCCAGCCCGGGGCCAGGTCGATCAGGCGGCGCCAGACCTCCAGGGCCTCCGGCCAGGCCCGGCCGCGATTGAGGCAGCGACCCAGCCCCTTCAGCGCCGGGACGGAGGCCGGGTCGGCGGCGACGGCCTGCCGAAACACAGTCTCGGCCTCCGCCAGCCGTTCGAGGCGGAGCAGCGCGCGGCCCAGGCGGCTCAAGCGTTCGGCGGGAGGAAGGCCGGGCGGAAAGGGCAGCCGGGCGACCATGAGATCGATGGCGGCCGCCTGCGCCTGCGGGTCGGTGGCCGCCAGGGCGTCGGCCAGGGCGGCGAGGTCGGGCGGCAGGAGCGCAGGGCGGACCGGCCGAGGGCGGAGCGCCGTCATGGCGACGGCTCCGATGCGCCGGACAGGCGGGCGGCCAGGGCGGTCCCGAGCGGCGTGGCCCCGATCTCCAGCCGGTCGAACCGCCAGATCCACCAAAGCCGGTCGAGCCGCGCCTGCCAGCGGTCGGCGGCGGCTTCGGGATCGCCGTCCGGGGCGGGAGGAATCCAGGCGTAGCTGTAGCCGCGGCGGCGCACCGGTCCCAGGTCGTCGGCATCGAGGACGAACACCGGCAGGAAATCCCGCCGCACGACCTGCCTGGCCGCGACCGCCCGCACCGTCGACACCAATGCGTCGCCGTCCGCCGCCGGCAGGATGATGCCCAGCACCGGCAGCTCGGTCCCCTCCAGGCCGAGGCAGGCGAACCCTGCCCTCGGGCGCAGGGGCGGCACTGCGTCCCCCCCAGGGTGGTCCCGTCGGGCCCCGGGCCCCGGGGACGGCTCGGTGCAGGGGACGGCGACCAGGCGCAGGGGCGGTGTTCCCGCCGCCGCCTCACCGTCGTCGTCGCCGATGCCCGCGCGTTCGATGGCGCGGAACAGGATGTCCTGGCGCCGGCGCTGTTCGGCCAGACGAACCTCAAGCGCCGTGGCCCGCCGCTTCTGCACCGCCAGCTCGCGCATCATCCGGCCGATCTCTGCGATCAGGGCCGGGTCGGCATCGGCGGCGGTCATGGCACGGCTTCCCTGGAACGGGCGGCGGCGGTATCGAACCGCCCGGGGAACCGTCCGGGCGCAGGCGCCCGGACCAGCGCCCGGATGGCCGTCGCCGCCGCCCGTGCACCGGCGTGCGGCGCGAGCCGCGGCATGGCGGCGATCAGCCGATGGCGCTCCTGCGGGTCGAGGAGGCGGCCGATCGCGGCGTCGACGGTCGCGGCCGCCGGGCTTTCGATCCAGTGGCCGAAGCCGGCGTCCCGGGCTTCCGCCGCCCGCGCCGGCTGGTCGTCGAGCGACGGCGCCTCGATCGGCAGGAAGGCCGTCGGCAGCCGCGCCGCGACCGCTTCGTGGAAGACGTTGTAGCCGGCGCTCGCGATCGAGAAGTCGAATGCGGCGTGCCAAGCGGAGAGCGGAAACCGGTCGGCCAGGCGGCGACCCTCGGCGGCCAGCCGCCGGCGCAGCCGATCGATCGCGGGGTCCGGCATCGGCCAGACCGCGATGCGGGCGGCGACCCCCTGCCGGTCGAGCGAGTCCAGGACCGCGGCCAGGACATCGGCCCGGTCCACCAGCGTTCCCGCCCCCAGCTGGACCAGAGCGGCCGGCCCGTCGGTCGGCAGGCCGAGCGCTCGGCGGGCCTCGGCCCGCGGCCGCCGGCCTTCCGGTGGCTCCAGCACGATCGGCGGTACCGTCACGATCCGGGCCGGGGCCGTTCCGTCGGGCGCGGCCGGCCCGCGGTCACGGCCGGCGGCCAGGTCTCCCGGGACGATGACGAGGTCGCAGAACTTCTGCGGAACCAGGTGGCGGGCGTGGTGACCGGCCTGCCACAGCCCCCGCCGCACCCAGGCGAGGCGGCAGCCGGTCGCCTGGGCCGCGCGGATCAGCCCGGGGTGCAGGCGATTGCCGTCGTAGACGATGGCGCGGATGCCACGTTCGACGCACAGGGACGACAGCGCCGACTCCAGGTGGCGGTTCCAGGCGTCGTCGGCGACCGCCAGGTACTCGGCGGTCGGGAAGTGCTCGACGGGGAAGCCGAAGGGGCGGATCGCCGGCAGCGCGGCCGACAGGCTGAACAGCGCGACCGATGCCCATGGCCGGCACGCCTGGGCGATCGCCAGGCTGCGGGCGACATGGCCGAGGCCGATCCCGTTCGAGCAGACGAACAGCAGTCCGGGCGTCGGCGCCGGCGTCGGGCCTGCGTGACGGCGGATCAGACTGCCGAACCGGCCGCGCCACGGCGATTCCGGCGAGCCCCTTGCGGCCTGCGGCAGTCCCGCCATGGCGGCGACGCGGCCGACGAACGCCTCCGGTCCCGCCAGGGACAGCGCCCGTCTTCGGGCCGCGCCGACCTGGGATGCCCAGTGGCGCCGATCACGGACCAGGCGGTCGAGCGTCGCCTGCTCCGTTCCGTCCGCCAGGGGGCAGCCGAGCGTCGCGGCTAGTCCGGGCTCGTCGGCCGCAGGACCGGCGATCAGCGGCAGGACGCCGCGGCCGGCGGCCTGGACGACGATGTCCCTCACCGCCCGCAGCCGGAGTGAGCTGCGGGCGGCGACCAGCAGCTCCACGCCCTCCAGGAACCAGCCGGGCGAAACCTCCTGCCGGCTGAACACCGTGGCCGAAGCGCCCCAGCGGGCGGCGGAGGTCGAGAAGGCTTCGGCGCGGACCAGGCAGCGCACCGCCAGCCCGGCCCGGTTCGCCGCCTCGATCACTCGGTCGAGCGCCGGGTTCGGCTCTCCAGGGGCCAGGGCGACCAGGCCGAGGCGCGTGGCCGGCGGGTCGTGCGTCCGGACCGCCGCGTCCTGCGCCGCCAGGACGAAGGGCCACGAGCCCGCGGCGCGATCCAGTCCGCCGCTGGTCTGGGCGAGCAGGGCGTCGAATCCGTCCGCGGCGGGGCACCACACCGGCCGGTGCCGAGCGAGCCGCCGTGCCAGGGCGTCGGCGACGCGGATCCGGATGGCCGGGTTTTCCCAGCCCGGCACCTCGTCGTCCGGAGCGATCAGGCAGCGGGTGGCCGTGAGCGACTGGAGGTCGGGGGCGGCGTGGATCAGGCCCTCCATGGAGCGGACGAGCAGCAGCTCGACCGGATCCGGGCCGGTCGGGTCGGGCGGGTCATCGGACGGACCCGTCGGATCGACGGCGGCCGTGCGCCATCCGGCGAGCCGAAAGGCGGCAACCTCGGCGGTGAGGACCGGGGAGACTCCGCAGGTGACGAAAACCACTCGGGGCGGCTGTTTCATCTCAGCCTGTCTCTATTCCTTCCGTGAAGGAAAAGTAGTTTACCATAGATTTTCATTATCCTGGAAATGCATTGTGTCTTCAATCTTTGGGTGGGCGCATGGGTAATATGCTTCCTTTAAATGCTCAAGCAAAGGGCGGCTGATAAGTGCCAATAGAAATCAACCTCGGCGAGCCAAGGCAACGGCGACTGACCTACGAACACTTGACCGTCATCTGCTGAAGGGTCTGCGGTTTGGGCGAACCGGCGGCCGAAGCGGCGACCGCAGCCACTTCCGTGCGACACTTGGTCCTTGACCTTCCCGTCACTGGAAGCCCCACCTTGCGCAAAGGTTCCAACGCTGGGAGGCTTGCCCCATGCCCGAAGGCCCCGCCGTCGCTGCGGCACCCGACAAGTCCGAGGCGCAAAGCCTCTCGATCGACCTGCCGGTCGCCGGCATGACCTGCGCCAGCTGTGCCGGCCGGGTCGAGAAGGCCCTGGCGGGCGTACCCGGCGTCAGGGAGGTCGAGGTCAACCTCGCCCTGGAGCGCGCGCATGTCCGCCTCGATGGCGATGCGGCCGGGATCGATGGGCTGGTGGCGGCGGTCGATCGGGCGGGCTACGACGTGCCGACCGCATCGCTTTCGATCGGCATCCGGGGAATGACCTGCGCCAGCTGCGTCGGGCGGGTCGAGAAGGCGCTCGCCCGCCTGCCTGGCGTTCTTTCCGCCTCGGTCAACCTGGCGACCGAGCGGGCGGAGGTGGTGGCGCCGGCGGGGGCGGTCGGGCTGGAGGATCTGGCCCGCGCCGTCGAGCGGGCCGGCTACGACCCGGTGATCGAGGTGGGGCAGTCCGCCGCGGACGAGGAGGAGCGGCGCGCCCGCGAGGCGCGCGACCAGCGCCGCGAGCTCATGGTGCTCGCCACCTCGGCGATCCTGACCCTGCCCCTGGTCGCGCAGATGATCGCCATGGTCGCCGGCAGCGGCTGGCACATGTCGCCCTGGCTCGAGCTGGCGCTGGCGGCGCCGGTCCAGTTCGTGATCGGCGCCCGGTTCTATGCCGGCGCCTGGAAGGCGCTGAAGGCCCGCACCGGCAACATGGACCTGCTGGTCGCCATGGGCACGTCGGCCGCCTTCTTCTACTCCCTGGCGATCCTGCTGGATCGCGGCGGGGCCGCGGCCGGCCACCTCTATTTCGAGGCGGCGGCGGTGATCATCACCCTGGTCCTGGCCGGCAAGGTGCTGGAGGCTCGCGCCAAGCGCGGTACCGCGAGCGCGATCCGCGAGTTGATGGCGCTGCGCCCCGAAAGCGCGCGGGTCGAGCGCGACGGCCGCGAGGTCGAGGTCGCCATCGCGGAGGTGCGCCGCGGCGACGTGGTCGTCGTCCGCCCCGGCGAGAAGCTGCCGGTCGACGGCCGCGTGATCGACGGCGACAGCGAGGTCGACGAATCCCTGATCACCGGCGAGAGCCTGCCCGTGCCGAAGCGGGTGGAGGACAAGGTCACCGGCGGCTCGGTCAACGGGACCGGCCTGCTCAGGGTCGAGGCGACCGGGGTCGGGCAGGATTCGACGCTGGCGAAGATCATCCGGCTGGTCGAGAACGCCCAGGCCGGCAAGGCGCCCGTGCAGCGGCTGGTCGACCGGATCTCGGCCGTTTTCGTGCCGGTGGTGATCGTCATCGCCGTCCTGACCTTCGCCGGCTGGATGCTGGCCGGCGGCGGGTTCGAGGCGGCGCTGATCGCGTCCGTCTCGGTCCTGGTGATCGCCTGTCCGTGCGCCCTGGGCCTCGCGACGCCCACCGCGATCGTCGGCGGCACCGGCGCGGCGGCGCGCGAGGGCATCCTGATCAAGGACGTGGAGACGCTGGAGCGGGCCCACCGGATTGACGCCGTGATCTTCGACAAGACCGGCACGCTGACCGAGGGCCGGCCGCGGGTGACCGACGTCGTCGCGCTGGGCGACCTCGACGCCGACGCCATGCTGCGGCTGGCGGGCGGCGTCCAGGCGGCAAGCGAGCATCCGCTGGCGCGCGCGATCCGGGAGGAGGCGTCGGAGCGGGGCATCGCCCTGCCGCGGGCGCGCGACTTCCGCAGCATCACCGGCCAGGGCGTGGTCGGCGTGGTCGACGGCCGTGAGGTCGTGATCGGCAATCCGGCGCTGATGCAGGCGCGCGGCATCGACGCGACGGCTGCCGGCAGGGCCGCGGCCGATCTGGAAGGCGCCGGCCGGACCGCGATGACGGTGGCCGTCGACGGCATCGTCGTCGGGGTGGTCGCGGTCGCCGATCCGGTCCGGCCCGAGGCCCGGAGCGCGGTGGCGCGACTGAAGGCCGAAGGCATCGAGACGATCATGCTGACCGGCGACGCGGAAGGCGTCGCGCTGGCGGTGGCCCGCGATCTCGGCCTCGACCGGGTGCGCGCCCAGGTCCGCCCGGAGGACAAGGCGGCGGAGGTCGAGCGCCTGCGGGCCGAGGGCAAGGTGGTCGCCATGGTCGGCGACGGCATCAACGACGCCCCGGCGCTGGCGGCGGCCGATGTCGGCATCGCCATGGGCAGCGGCACCGACATCGCCATGGAAACGGCGGGGGTGACCCTGATGCGCGCCAATCCGGGGCTGGTGGCGGCGGTGTTCTCCGTCGCCCGGGCGACGCTGCGCAAGATCCACCAGAACCTGTTCTGGGCCTTCGCCTACAACGTCGCGGCGATCCCGCTGGCGGCGCTCGGCTATCTCAGCCCGGCGATCGCCGGGGCGGCGATGGCGCTGTCGAGCGTCAGCGTGGTGACCAACACCCTGACCTTGAAGCGGTGGCGCGCGGGGGTCTGAGCCCGTGGCCAGGTGAAAAGGAGGAATGGCATGAATATCGGCAAGGCGGCGGCGCAATCCGGCCTGCCGGCAAAGACCATCCGCTACTACGAGGAAATCGGACTGGTCGTGCCGCACCGACTGAGCAACGGCTATCGCGACTACGATCTCGGCCAGGTACGTCGGCTGCAGTTCGTCCACCGGGCGCGCGGCCTCGGCTTCACGATCGAGGAGTGCCGGGTGCTGCTGTCGCTATACGACGACACCCACCGGTCGAGCGCGGACGTGAAGGCGGTGGCGACGGCGAAGATCGCCGAGATCGACCGCCGGCTGGAGGTGCTGCAGTCGATGCGCAGGACCCTCGCGCACCTGGCGGAGACCTGCCACGGCGACGATCGGCCGGACTGTCCGATCCTGGAGGACCTGGCCGGCAGCGGCGACGGGGTTGCCGATGCGGCCGAGTAGGGCGATCACGCTGACCCTGGCGGGGCTGCTGGTGGTCGGCGTCGCCGGCGCGGTCGCCTTCTGGCGCGGCGGGCAGGCGCCGGCGGCGCGACCGGACCTCGACGCGCCGGAACTGGTCGCCCTCGGCGGCGAGGTCTATGGAGCACACTGCGCCAGCTGCCATGGGGCCGAGCTGCAGGGGGAGACCGAGGACTGGCGCACCCGCAAGGCGACCGGCCGGCTTCCCGCCCCGCCGCATGACGAGACCGGTCATACCTGGCACCATCCGGTCGACCAGCTGTTCGCCATCACCAAGCACGGCATCGAGGCCTTCGCGCCTGAGGGCTACGAAAGCGACATGCCGGCCTATGGCGAGACACTGAGCGACCGGGAGATCTGGGGGGTGATCGCCTATATCCGCAGTTCCTGGCCGGAGGACATTCGCCGCGCCAATGCCGAACGCTCGGCGGCCGGCGGCGGGTGACGCCGGGGGACTCGGCTCCGCGCTGAGGGATCCTGCCGCGGGACTCTCAGGCGGCATCGGTACCGGCGCCTACCGGTCGCCGCCGCCGGACGGCGAGGAAGGCGAGGCCGGGCACGACCAGCCACTGCAGCACCGGCGTCAGCCCGATCCGGGTCCCCGGCAGGCGCGGCATGGCATCGGTGTAGGCCCAGGAGCGCAGGATCTCGGTGTTCACGTATTCGCTGCCGAGCGTGTAGGCGAGCCCGACCGCCATCGCGACCGCCGCGACCAGGCCGAAGCGCCGGTGCGGCCAGCGGGCATCCCTGGCGACCAGGACGGCGACGACGATGGCCGCCATCGCGATCAGAACGTCGCCGGCCGTGCAGTGCAGGCCGTAGGCGACGATGCGCCACGGCGGCTCCTCCTCCGCCAGCGTATAGAGCGGCATGTGGGCGGCCTCCCATGCCAGGTGGCCGAGCGCACTCCAGCCGAGATAGAGCCCGAGCGCGCGGCGCCAGTCGGCGGCGGGGGGCAGGACGGTCATTGACGCGCGGATGCCGGCAGGACCTCGCGCGCCCGCTCCAGCAGCTTGGCGTTGATCGCGACGATCACCGTGCTGGCCGACATCAGCGCGGCGCCGACGGCCGGCGACAGCAGGATGCCCCAGGCGAAGGCGACGCCGGCCGCCAGCGGGATCGCGACCACGTTGTAACCCGTCGCCAGGATGAAGTTCTCGATCATCTTGCGCCAGGTCGCGCGCGACAGGGCGAGGATCGACACCACGTCGCGGGGATCGTCGCGGACCAGGACGATGTCGGCGGATTCCACCGCCACGTCGGTGCCGGCGCCGATGGCGATGCCCAGATCGGCTTCCAGCAGCGCCGGCGCGTCGTTGACGCCGTCGCCGACCATGGCGACGATCCGGCCCTGCTCTTTGACCTCGCGGACCTTGGCCGCCTTCTGGTCGGGCAGCACCTCGGCGAACACCTCGTCGAGCCCCAGCTCCCTTGCCACCGACGTCGCGACCGCCTGGGCGTCGCCGGTCAGCATGATGCAGCGCACGCCCATCGCCTTGAGGTCGGCGACCGCCTGGCGCGACACGTCGCGGACGATGTCGGACAGCGCGATGGCGCCGACCAGCCGGTCCTCGTCCAGGACGAAGACCACGGTCTTGCCGGCCTCCCGCAGGGCGCCGATCCGGTCGTCGCGGGGGTCGAGGCCCAGCTCCGAAAGGTGCCCGGGGCTTGCCACCTTCACCGTCCGGCCGTCGATCTCGGCCTTCGCCCCTCGGCCCTTCAGGGTTTCGAACCCCTTCGGCTGGCCGACCGCCAGGCCGCGGTCGCGGGCGGCGCGGACGATGCCGGCGGCGATCGGGTGCTCGGACTGGCTCTCCAGCGTCGCGGCCAGCACCAGCACGTCGTCTTCCGACCGGTCCCCGAGGGCGACCACGTCGCTGACGCCGAACCGCCCCTCGGTCAGGGTGCCGGTCTTGTCGAAGATCACGGCGTCCAGGTTGCGGGCCCGCTCGAATGCCTGGCGGTCGCGGATCAGGAGGCCGCCCTTGGCCGCCAGGCTGGTCGACACCGCCACCACCAACGGCACGGCAAGACCCAGTGCGTGCGGACAGGTGATCACCATCACCGTCACCATGCGCGCCAGGGCGAACTGGAACTCCGCGCCGGCGGCCAGCCAGAACACCAGCGTCACGGTGCCGATGCCGACCGCGGCGTAGGTCAGCCAGCCGGCCGCCCGGTTCGCCATGTCCTGGCTGCGCGAGCGCGACTCCTGCGCCTGGCGCACCATGTCGACGACCTGGGAGAGGTAGGTGTCGGCGCCGGTCTTCTCGACCCTCAGGGTGATCGCGCCGTCGCCGTTGATGGCGCCGCCCATCACCTCGTCGCCCTCGCCCTTCTCGACCGGCCTCGACTCACCGGTCAGCATGGCCTGGTTGACGTTGGTGCTGCCGTCGATCACCACGCCGTCGGTCGGCACCTTCTCGCCCGGCCGGACCAGCACGCGGTCGCCGGGGCCGATCTCGGTGACCGACACGTCCTCGGTGCCGCCTCCCTCGGTCAGCCGGTGCGCGGTGTCCGGCATCAGTCGCACCAGCTTCTCCAGCGCGCCCGATGCGCCCATGACCGACCGCATCTCGATCCAGTGGCCGAGCAGCATGACGTCGATCAGGGTGGCGAGCTCCCAATAGAAGACCTCGCCCGCCAAGCCGAAGGTGACGGCGACGGAGTAGAAATAGGCGGCGCTGATCGCGATGCCGATCAGCGTCATCATCCCCGGCTGGCGTTGCCCGGCCTCGCGGAACAGACCGACCAGGAAGGGCCAGCCGCCGTAGAAATAGACCGCGCTCGCCAGGGCGAACAGGACATAGCGGTCGCCGGCGAAGGCGAACGCCTCCTCCAGCCCCAGCAGCCCCTGGATCAGCGGCGAGAGCGCCAGGATCGGCACCGTCAGCACGATCGAGACGAAGAACCGCCGCCGGTAGTCGGCGATCATCGCCGCATGATCGTGGTGCTCGCGATGGCCACCCCGCCCCTGGCCCCGGCCCTGCCCCCGGTCCTGGCCGCCGGCCCTGCCGTTGCGAGGGCCGTCCGGTGGGGATGCGGGGGCCGGCGCGGTGCGGCTCTGTTTTGTTGGCATGGGACTGGTCCGTCCGGTCGATCGGGGCAGGTGTCAGGCCCGGTCGTCGAGCGCCTGGCGTCGTCGGCGGTACTCCTCGTCGTCGATCTCACCGCGGGCATAGCGCTCGCGCAGGATGTCCAGCGGGTCGCGGCGGTCGCCGCGGCCTCCGCTCCCCGGCATGCCCAGGTAGCGGACGGCCAGGACGATCGCCAGGATCAGCCCGCCCCAGAACAGGATCATCGCCAGGCCGCCGAACATCATGTGCCCGTATCCCCATCCACCGTCGTACGGATCCGCCAGGGCCGGACCGGCGGCGGCGATCGCCCCCGGAATGGCCGCCAAGCCCAATCTCGTCATCGCAGAGCTCCCCCCAGCTGCATGCGCCTGGGGACCAGATGCGCCTTCCCCCCGGTGGAGGGTCAAGCCGGGTCGGTCACGATTCCGACGACTGCCGCCCCGCCATCGGCGCGTCGGGCCGTTCCGCGAGCCGGGAGCGACGCGCCTTCCGCTTGCCCGAATTCGCCGCCATGGTAGGCTTCACTCCCTTGTCCACATAGCCTCCGCTCCGATGATTCCACGCCTGCTGATCCTGATCGCCCTTCTGTTCGCCGGCGTGGCCGGCGGCATGGGCGCGTCGTGGGCGCAGGGGATGCCGGACCATGGGCCCTGCGGCATGGCGGGCGACGCGGCGGCACCGGAGTGCGGCGACGGGGCGGCCAACGGGATCGCCGACAGGGCCGCCGACGGGTCGGCGACCCCCTGCGCCATGGCTGCGGGCTGCAGTGGCGTGCCAGTCGCCGCCGCTGCTGCGGGCTTGGCGCCGGGCCCCGCCCAGACCGCCCGCCGGGCACCGATCCGATTGGACCGCCTGCCTGCCGGCCGTCCGTCCGAGTCTTCGCTGGAGCCGCCGATCGTCCGCAGTTGACGTCGTCGCCTGTCCGATTCCGGGCGGGCGGTTCCACTGCCGACGAAGGGTTCCGTCCATGTCATCGATACGCGACGTGCGGTCGCGGCTCCGGGCCGCGATCGCCGCGTCCGCCGCCGGGCAGCGCCGGCCCTTTCTCCATCCGGGGAAGGGGGATGACGGCGTTCCGGTCCCACCGACCCGCTCGCGCGACACCGAGCCGGTCGAGCACGCCGCGGCGGTCATCACCGCCGACGTCGCTGCCACCTGTTCCAGGATCCGACACCGGGCAGCCGGGATGCCCCTAGACGATGTCCTGCAAGTGAAGGAGAACCGACCAATGAACCGCCTGCGCAGCCTGTCCATTGCCGCCGCGGCGGCCGCCTTTCTGGCGGCCTCCGGCCCGGTCGCGGCCCAGGAGCCCGAGATGACCGTGTTCAAGTCCCCCTGGTGTGGCTGCTGCGGCGCCTGGGTCGACCACGCCCGCGAGGCCGGCTTCGCGGTGACGGTCAAGGAACTGGAGGACCTGGACCCGATCAAGGCGATGGCCGGCGTGCCGGAGCAGGCGCTGTCCTGCCACACCACGCTGGTCGGCGACTACGTCGTCGAAGGCCACGTGCCGGCCGAGCTGATCCGCCGGCTCCTGAGCGAGGCGCCCGACATCGACGGCATCGCCGCGCCCGGGATGCCCGTCGGCTCGCCCGGCATGGAGGATCCCGGCGCCGCCCCCTACACCGTGGTCACCTTCGACGACGGCGCCGTCGTCGCGCCCTATGCCACCGTCACCCCGTGAGGATGCCCCCCATGCGCAAGCCGATCGCCGCCCTTCTCCTCGCCGGCTTCGTCGCCGCCGGGAGTACGGACCCTGCCGCGGCCCAGGAGCTCGACCGTACCGAAATCGAAACGGTCGTGCGGGAGTACCTGCTCGCCAACCCCGAGGTCATTGTCGAGGCGCTGTCGATCCTGGAAAGCCGTGAGGCAGAGCGCCGGGCGGCGGCACAGGCCCGGGTGCTTGGCGACAGCCGCGACCTGCTGGAACGGCACCCCGACAGCCCGGTCGGCGGCAATCCCGACGGATCGATCACGGTGGTGGAGTTCTTCGACTACAACTGCGCCTTCTGCAAGCGCGCGCTGCCGACCAAGGAGGCCCTGCTCGAAGCGGACGGCGACATCCGCTACGTCTACAAGGAGTTCCCGATCCTGGCGGAAAGCTCGCGCTATGCCGCCCGAATGGCGCTGGCGGTGCACTTCGCGCAGCCCGACCTCTACGAGCCGATGCACACCGCGCTGCTGGAGCACCAGGGCACCCTGACCGAAGAGGCGGTGCGCGCGATCGCCGAGGATGTGGGCGTCGACCTCGAGCGGATCCTCGTGGAGATGGAGGGTCCCCGGGTCGCCGAGGAGATCGATCGCAACCTGCGCCTCGCCCGGGCACTCGGCATCGGCGGCACGCCGACCTTCGTGATCGGGGATGCGGTTGTCGCCGGAGCCCAGCCGCTGCCTGTGCTGCAGGAGGCGGTCGCGGCGCAGCGGCAATAGAGCGCCTCGCCGGGTTCCCGTCGGACCGCAAATCGCGTAGGCTTTCGGGAGCGGGTTCGTCACGAGGCTTCCGGCCGGCAGAGATGCCCGGCCGGCGCCGCCGGCCGGCCGGAGCGATCCGGTGCCGGCCTCGCGCGGAGGGCGCGATGAGGACAGCGGCCGTGAAGCGCGCCGCGGCACAGGCGGCTCCCGATGCCGCCCATGCCGCCGGTCCGACCCTTGCCACCGTGAGCCCTGCCGTGCCGAACGCAGAGGCGGCGCCCCCGATCGGGCATGCCTCTCCGCAAACCTCGCTCGCGCGGGCTCCCGCCGATCCGATCGTCCAGCGCAAGGCCTTCGGTGCGGCCCGACCGGCCGGCACGGCGCCGGGCGGCGGGACCGGACGCGCCTCGCTGGCCGCGGTCCGGGCCGAGCCGCCGGTCCAGCCGGCCTGCCGCGCCTGTTCCGAGGAGGCGGAGGCGAGCGCGCCGCCGGTGTTCCGCCATGCCGTCTTCGGCGGCCCTGGAGATCCCTTCGAACGGGAAGCCGACGCGGTCGCCGACCGGGTGACGGCGGAACCGGCGCCGCGGCCGGTGGCACCGGCTGTGACGCCGCTGTCCCGCGCCGCGACCCTGCCGCAGGCGGCTCCCACGCCGGAAGGCGCGACTGCGGCGGCGCCGCCCGTGTCGGCCGAGGTCCGATTGCGGCGGCAGGCGGCGCGGGCGGTCGACGGTGGCGGGCGACCGCTGACCGCCGCCGAGCGCGGCTATTTCGAACCGCGGTTCGGCCGAAGCTTCGGCGATGTCCGCCTCCATGCCGGCGGGCGGGCGGGCGATGCCGCGCGCGCGATCGGCGCCCACGGCTACGCGGTCGGCCGGAACGTCGCCTTCGCCCGGGGCCAGTACGCCGCCGACACGCCGCGCGGCCGGTGGCTGCTGGCGCACGAACTGGCCCATGTGGTCCAGCAGCGCACCGGCGGCGCCGATGGCGCCGCGGCGGCCCTCCAGCCCGTGACCCACGGACCCTCGACCCCGACCAACTGCCACAACTGGCGGATCCCGCTGCCGCCCTGGATCGCCGGCTCCCTGGCCCATCTGCAGGCCGCCTATTATTTCGCGCGAAACCCGGGCAGCGCCGGGGCGATCCGGCCAGAGGTCACCATGCCGCGCGGCACCAAGGCGCTGATGGGCGTGCCGACGCCGCCGTCGATCACGCCCCCGGGCTTCGTCGATCTGATGGGGATCAAGACTGGCGGCGTGGAGATCGGCGAGATCAAGTCGACCGCCTCCGCCGCTCTCGCCCAGCCGCAGGCGGCGCACTACCTGATGCGCCACACCGAGTGGCTGGCCCGGGCGCCCTGGTCGGATCGGCTGGACGTGAACTACGGCGCCGCGATCGGCGGCGCCAAGCCGGGCGCGCTGATGAGCGGGCTGGCCTCGGTCACCGGCACCGGCACGGCGGTCGGCGCCTTCATGGGCGATCCGCTCAAGACGCTGCACCTGGAAGCGGACACCATGGGCGCGATCGTCTACTGGTGCACCGGCGTCGGCACCACCAACCCGGCCTGGGCGCGCGCCTTCCAGCGGGTCATGCGGAGCGTCATCGATGCGTTCTGGGAGGCCTATCGCGCGATCCGCGGACTGATCGACGATCTCATCGACTGGGTCGGCGACAACCCGGTGCTGGCGTTCGTGATCCTGGTCTGCCTCGTGATCATCGGCCTGATCATCGCGATCCTGGCGGGGCTGCTGGAGGTGCCGTCGGTCGGCACCTCGACGCCGGCGCTGCTGGGCGGGCTGGCCCTGTCGCTGTCGGCCGCCATCGCTTTGCTGGCCCTGATCGGCGTCGACACCGGTGACCTGGGCCCGGCGAGCGAAGGCATGGTCGCGGTCCTGACCGAGATGAGCGAGGCCGCCGACGCATCGCCCGAAGCCTACGAGCGCGATGCCGACCAGGGCAATTGGGCGGCGGCCGCGGGCGGTGGCGCGCCGGGCGGCGGGACGGACCCGCGCATCGGCGCCTTCGCGTCGGCCGCGGCGGGCCTGCCCACCCGGCTGGCCGAGCACGCGGTGGCGGCGGTCAATCCCCTGTCCTCGACACCGCTGCCGAGCCCGACCGCCGACCGCTTGGCCGCCGCCCGCCGGGCCGCCGGCGCGATCGGCCAGAGCCCGCAGACCGAGATCGCCGAGATCGGCCGCCACGCCCTGACCCTCGCCGACCGGATCGACGAGACCACGGCGTGAGCGCCGCCCGGGAGCGGCTGGCCGAGCTGCTGGCGCCGCGACTGGAGCCGCCGGGCTTCGAACGGAGCGGCTGGCGCTTCCGGCGCCACACGAGCGAGATCCCTCAGGAGGCCGAGATCGTGGCCTCCCGTTTCGGCGCGGCGGTGCCGGGCGGCGCCGCCTGGATCGACCTTCATTTCGGGCTGCCGCGGCCGGCCGGAGGGGGTGCGGCCGGCACGCGGTTCGAACCGGTGCTCACGCTGCGCCATACCCAGATCCTGCCCGACGCGCCGGCCTACTACGAGGCCTCGGGCGACGATGCCCGGATCGCCGCCGACATGGAGGCGCTGGCCGCCGTCCTGGCGCGAAGCGCGACGGCGGACGGTTTCCTGGCCGAACTCGACCGCCTGTCCGGCGACGCGGCCGCCTTCGCCACGGTCGCCGGCCGGGTGCTGGCCCGTCTCGGCCGGCGGGCGGCGGCGCGCGCGGCGTTCCTGCGTTCCCCCGACGAACCCACGGCGCTTCGCCGAATCGCCGCCGCCAGCGGGATCGAGCTCGGGGATGAGGGCGAGGGCGGGCCGCCGCCCGGCGGTTCCTAGGGCAATTCCCGAACTGATGGACTCATTGGTTCGGGAAAAATTGCCCTATCTTCAAAGGTCTAGAGCATCTTGTCTGCGCCCCTCGGGGCGCAGGACGCTCCAGGAAGAACGGCCCGCGCCCCGCAGCGGGCCGTCAGACCTTGCCGGCCCCGGGCCCGGCGCCCAGCGCGGCCCCGGTGGTCGGGTCGGAGTCGGGTTTGGAGCGCGTGCGCGCGGCGAACCGATCGTTGGCGTCCTGCTCGCCGCCGTCAAGCTGCACGCTCGCCTGGCCGTCGCCCCCGTCGACCGCCGCCTGGGCCTCGCGGTCGTCGACATACTCCCACTGACCGCCCTGGTTCCACGGTCCGCGCGGGGCCGGCGCGCCGCCGTCCTGGGACATGTCGTAGTAGGTGTTCGCGAACCGCTCCATGCCCGGCATCTTGCCCGGCGGGAAGGTGTTCTCGATCGCCTGGAGCGCGTTCTCGAAGCTCTTCTGGTGCGCCACCTCGCGGGTCATCAGGAAGCCGAGCGCGTCCTTGACGCCCGGGTCGTCGGTGATGTTGATCAGCCGTTCGTACATGATCTTGGTCCGCGCCTCCGCCGCCATGTTGGAGCGCAGGTCGGCGGTCGGCTCGCCCCGGCTGTCGACATAGGCGGCCGTCCAGGGCACCCCGGCAGAGTTGGTCAGCGCCGGGCCGCCGCCGTAGAGCAGCGCCAGCGTATGGCTCTCCCCGCCCTCGGTGAGGGTGGCGAGCAGGTCGGTCGCGTCCTCGGACCCTTCTGCGAGCTTGCCGCGCGCGCCCTTGGACAGCATGGCGATGATCGAGCCGATCACCTCGAGGTGGCTCAGCTCCTCGGTCGCGATGTCGATCAGCATGTCCTTGCGGCCGGGATCGTCGTCGCCCAGGCCCTGGGTGAAGTACCGCATGGCCGCGGCCAGCTCGCCGTCCGGCCCGCCGAACTGCTCCAGCATCAGACTGGCCAGCTTGGCGTTCGGCTCGCTGACGCGGACCGTGTACATCAGGCGCTTGTTGTGCATGAACATCGATGGGTTCCCCTGCCGGAGTCCGGATTTGACGCACAGGGCGGCGAGGCCGAACGCGCACCCCGCGCCATGGGGGATCAAGGGCGGCAGGGGCCGTGCGGTTGCAGGGGAATCGGCACGCCGCTTCACGCGCCGCCAGGGGCGCCTGGGGACGACGGCGTCTCGCCGACCGACGGGCGCGGAGGGCCGGCGCGCGGCACGCCCGGAGGGTCAGCGACCGTCGCCGAGGACCAGCCGGAACGGCAGCAGGAGGTCGCCGCCGGGGGTTCCGTCGCCGGAGGGCAGGCGCAGGCCGAGGCGGGAGTCGTCGAAGAAGAGGGTGCCGTCCAGGTGCCGCCGCGGCGCGGTTTCGGACATGATCTGGCCGCCGAACAGCACCATCCGGCCCGGAATCGGCTGCAGGATCTCCATTTGCCGCATCGCCTTCTCCAGATGGGCCCTCAGCCATTGGCCGGTCGTCTGGTCGGGCGACCAGATCAGGGCGTCGACCTGCCGGTCGCCATCACCGTCCTGTGCCCGGAAGCGACCGTTGAGATAGGTGGGGCGTCGGGCGAAGTGGCCGCTCGGCGGAATGTCGTCGGTGGTCCACCAGACGAACCTCTCCTGGCTCGCCACCGGCCAGGGCAGGTCGAGCACCACCTGGCCGACATCCTCGTTCATCCGCTTGAGCAACTGCCGGTCCACCGGTCCGTCGAGGGCGAAGCGGATACCGCGCGCCAGTTCCTCCGGCCGCAGCCGGGCGCCGGCGCCGAGCGGCGTCGTCAGCGGCGTGTCCGGATCCCGGCCGATGGCGGCGAAGATGCCGGTCACATGCAGGGCCGGCGGCTTGACCGCCCCGCCGCCTTCCCGCCGGCACAGCACGCCGAGCAGACCGGCCAGCGTGTTGTCGCGGGCCTCCTCCTGGCCTTCGGGGCAGACCTCGGGGTCCAGGTAGACGCAGGCGGCGTTGATGTAGCGGGCGTGGAACAGCAGCGCGTCCGGGACCGGCGCGGCCGGCGGGTCGACCGGCATCGCCTTGACCAGCACGAAGCCTTCGTCGCGCAGGGCATCGTCGCCGCCGACCAGGGTGGCGCGGGCGACGCCCTGCTCGTCGGTCTTCGCCCGATCCGGCTCGACCTTGACGTCGCCCATGGCGACCTCGAACGCGATCTCCACGTCGCGCAGCGGCCGGCCGCCCCAGAACACGCCCACCGCCAGCGGCGCGCGCCCCTCCTCGCCGACGCAGACCTGCTGGCCGTCGCCGCCGACGATCGTCAGCTCCAGCCGCGGGCAGAGCCGGTCGATCGCCTGCTGCACGGTTCCGGCCGGCGGGTCCGCGATCTCCGGCGCCGACTGGTAGCGGCAGTTGGACGGGTCGAAAGCCGTCGTGGCCGCGGTCGACAGGCTGGACGTGAAGACGATCGGCAGGTGGTCGGGCTCCGCCCCATCCGGCCGGCCGGCGTCCAGCAGTTCGGCAACCACCCGATGGGTCTGGCGCCGGCGGTCCAGGCTGAAGGCGGCCGAGGCCTCGCCGGACGGGCCGGTGCGCAGGATCATCTCGCGGCCGTCGGCGGCCAGGGTCACCACGTCGGCGGGGTCCATGTCCGGTCCCGGCGCCAGGCGCCCGCGGCGCTGGTTGTCGAGCACGCGGAACCGCACCAGGCGGCCGGCCACCGGTGTCCGCCCGCGCGCCACGCCGACCCTGAACGGCGCTGCGAGCGCCGTGTGCGTCGTGCCGCCGACCAGGTCGGGCATCGCCTCCTGCCCGTCGCCGCCGAGGTAGAAGAAGCTCTCCAGTTCGGTCAGGGGCGGGAAGACCCGCCGGCAGTCGAGCCCGTCCCAGCCGCCGTCGATCCGCTCCATGATCGCCAGTGGCATCAGGTGGTGCGGCACGCCCTCCGCCGGCCGGGCCGCGGGGTCACCGGTCGCCGGATCGTCCGGCCAGTCGAGCCGGGCGGTCAGGCTGCGCGCCGGTATTGTCCAGAAGTCGCCGGTCGCGGCGTGGCCGGGGTCGAAACGGATCTCGACGCCGTCCTCCAGCGCCAGCCAGTCGCCAGGCGCGACCGGGACCGGCACGCCGCCCTCCCAGCGCCGGACGGTGCCGTGGCGCGGCAGGACGGCGGTGTCGGGCTCGCCGCCGGCTTCCAGCGGCGCCAAGGTCTCCGGATGGAGGATCTGGCGGATGCCGAGCCGGGTGCCGACCGGGGCGTCGATCTCGACGAAGAAGCCCGGCTCGCCGGCGAGCGCGCGGGCCTCGTCCAGCACCTCCAGCCAGTCCCCGTCGGCGAAGGCGACCACGGCGTCGGGACCGACGCTGTCGACCACCAGGCTGCCGTCCGCCACGTCCAGCAGGCGACTGCGCCGGATCGCGTTGTCGCGCGACCACTTGACCGCGATGCCGGGGTCCGCGCCGGCCTCGCCGCCGCGATGGACCTCCACCCGGTAGAGGCGGTTGTCCAGGCTGCGGTAGCCGCCGGCGGCCGGCATCAGGCACGGGTCGTCGGCAAGACCGGCCGGAACCACCCGCGCCGCCAGTCGGGTTCTTGGCGCGGTCCGCCGCGGGTGCCAGTCGGCCGGCAGGGCGCCGCACAGCGGCGGGGCTGGCATCGCCTCGGCGTCGATCAGCGGGTCCAGCGCCGCGAACCGGACCTGCCAGATCTTCTGCCGGCGCAGCGCCGTGTCCGGTCCGCCCAGCGCTTCGTCCCGGATCGCCGGGTCGTCGAGGGCGGTGATCTCGCGCTCCCAGACGTCGAGATAGGCGAGCAGCCAGGTGCCGTCGGGCAGATCGGGCGGGTCGGGCAGATGCGGTTGGGTCAGGTAGGTGGGCTGAACGACGGCCTCGAACCCGTCGCCCGGCACGTCGTCGGAGAGCCGCACCCGCAGCGGCGCCTCCTCCACGACCTCCTCCACCCGGCGGCGGGTCGCCGGATCGTCCGGCGCCGCGAGCCACTGCCCGGCGGAAAGCCTCGGTCCCTCGTCGACCTGCCAGACGGCCGCCGCGCCGGCGCCCTCGACGCGGGTCAGCCGGGCGAGGGGCGCGGCCGCGTTCTCCACCTCGAGCCCCTCGACATAGGCCCGGCCGAAGCCGATCGCGAAATCCTCGCCGCCGGCCAGTGGCTCGATCGCGAAGCCGGGCGCGTCGGCGGGGACGCCGGCGGGCCCGATCACGTCGGCCAGGGCCTGGCGGTCGGCGTCCAGCGCGATGTCCGCCGCCTCGTTCCAGTCGGCGTCCAGCTGGACCCGGCCCTGCTGCAGCCGGACGCTGCTGAATTGGCGCTCCGGCCGGAAGGTGTTGCGCGTGTAGTCCCCGGTCACAGCCTTGCCCTCACGTGATGAAGAACGGTCCGGCCAGCCGGCCGAACGGCAGGTATTCGTCGAGCGCGTCGCGCAGGTTGGCCAGCCGCGCCGGGTTGCCCAGCGCGTTCATGGCGCCGATCTCGCCGCCGTCGTCGGCGCCTTCGGCGATCTCGGCCGGGCAGGCGCGGGCCAACTGGCCGAACGCCGGCGCCTCGGCGACGGTGGCGTTGAACCGTGGGTGCAGCCGGGCGCGCACCGCCGCCGCCTCGGCCGCTGTCGGCTCGCGCCCCAGCCGCTCCGCCAGCTGGCGCAGCTGCAGGTCGGGGACGCAGCGGAACCGCCGCGGCGTCCGGGCCCCCTCCGGCACGAAGCAGTAGCGCAGGCAGCCCTGCTGCCGCCGTGCGATCTCCGGCGGGCCGAGGAACAGCACCGCGTCGGCGCTCAGCGTCCGGCCGCGGCAGGCGCCGAACAGGGTGGCGCAGGTGATCTCCAGGTCCGCCTCGGGCGCGTCGAGGACCACCGGCCGGTCGCCGGGCGCGGTCGGCGTGCGCTCCTCGCCGAGGATGCTGTCGCGCACCGAGACCGCTGCCGTCCGGCCGAGCATCAGGGGGCCGCTGACCGCGTGGTCGAGCAGGATCGACAGCCGGGCGTTGCCGCCGGCCACGCTCACCCCTGGCTCCAGGCCGGTCCGGCCGGCACCCAGCGTGGCATGGCGCAGCTGGAGGGTGCCGAGGTCGCCTGCCACCGCCGGGTCGGCCGGGTCGGCGGCTTCGACCACGACCCGCCCCTCCAGCAGCACGCCATCGACCACCAGAAGGCCCGGGTTCTCACCCTCGCCCGTCGGCTCGCCGAAGACATGGAGGTCGCTCGCCACATGCGGCCGGCGGTCGAGCGGGTCGAGCCGGCCGGGCGTGCGCTCCCGGGCGCCGCCGCCGATCGGATCGGTCGGCCATCCGGCGGCGACGATCGCCAGCCGGGAACCGGGCGGCAGGCGGATCGCCCGGCCGGTCAGGTCCTCGGCATGGCTGGCGCTGTCCATCAGGGCGATCACGCCGCGCCGCCCGGGGGCCGCGGTCGCGTTCCAGGCGTCGATCGCCGCGACGAGGCTCGCCACGACCGGTCCGTCGGGATCGGCTTCGGCCGCCTGTTCCGCCGGGCGGGGCGTGACGCCGATCTGCCAGAGGTCGCCGACGGGGCCGTCGAAGTCCGGCCACCACTGCGCCAGGGAGGTACGGCGGTCGTAGGGACCGGCGCCGATCCGGCGGGCGGCGCCCTGGGCGCAGGTCGCCTCGACCGGCAGGCCGGCATCGTCGGCGTGCAGCGACAGCCGCCCCAGCTCCGGGTCGACCAGCACGCGCCCGCGCTCCGAGGGCTGGCGCCACACGATGCCGCCGGCGCCGTCGTCCCGGTCCTCCAGCCGGCAGGCGTGAAGACGGTTGGTCGGCACTGCCTCGCCGTTCAGCCGGATCGCCACCACCGGATGCGGATCGAACCAGGCCCCCGCGCCGGGCGTCCCCGCGCGCAGGGCGTTCAGGTCGTCGTGCAGCGGCCGGCGGCGCAGCGGCCCGGGGAGGTCGACCTCGCGCGCCAGGTGCTGCATCGCCGGTTCGCTGCGTGCGCGGTTGAACAGCGGGATGTCGCGGCCGACCGGGTCGAACCGCCGGAACGCGGGGCCGTGCGCCGCCGCCCGCGGCACCGGCGCGCCCAGATAGTCCGGCGGATCGCCTGGCCGGATCTCGCCGGCCGGCAGCGGGTCGAACACGAAGGGCAGGTGCCAGCTTTCCAGCCGCCACAGGAAGATGCCGACATTGGGGATGTTGTAGCGACCCTCGCCGGTCTCGACCGGCCCCACGCCCACCGTCCGCGCCGCGCGCGAGAACGGCGCATCGACCCGCGCCGCGGCGTCGGAGTCCCGGAGCGACAGGGTGACGGCGTTCTCCGGCCGCAGCCGGTTCAGGTTCTGGCTCCAGGCCAGCAGCGGGAAGAACTCGACCGCATGGGCGGGCCAGCCGGTCACGTCGCGGGCCAGCTGCTCGATCGTGGCGATCGTGCCCTTGGCCTGGCGATAGGACAGGGTGTTGGCGACATAGGCGCGCAGGCTGCCGCCGCCCTCGCCGAACGGCCGCAGCGGCCGGGCGCCGACCAGCGCGCCGATATAGGGAACCGCCCAGTCCTCGCAGGTCTCGATGAACCAGTCGTCGTAAAGGGCGTCGATATCGCCTTCGACCACCTCCAGCTCTGCGGCCATCAGGCGCATCAGGGCCTCGAGCGGCCGCCCCTCCTCGGCGTCGCGGGCGCGGATATGGGCGGGCAGCAGGGTGTAGAGGCGGTCCGGCCGGCGGTCACGCATCATCGGCCGTCTCCGTCGTCAGGTGGATCGCCGCGGGCAGCACGGTCAGGAGTTCGGCCGGCAGCGGTGGCGCCAGCGGGTCGTCGGGGTCCGGGCGCGCGGGCAGGGCCGGGATCACCGCCGCCAGGTCGTCCGAGGCGTCCTCGGCGGCGCCGTCCTCGCGGTAGGGGAACAGGCTGTCGAGGTCCAGGTGGTCGACGCCGGCCACCCCTTGGATCGCGGCGATCACCTCCGCCGCGCCGACGCCCTGGGCCAGCTGGCGGCCGGCGTAGCCGAAGCGCTCTTCCAGTACGGCGCGGACCGCCGCCTCGACATCCTCGGCGCGGTGGGCGGGCTCGACGAAGATCTTGGCCGACAGCCCGAACAGCCGCGCGGCGTGGCCGTCGACCAGCACCGTCGGCCCGGCATCGCGGAACCGGTCGACCGCCTGGACGAGGCGGGTCAGGGTCGCGGCGCCGGCGGGAAACGTCCCGGCGGTGACGGGGGCGACGGTCAGGAAGGCGATCCGCTCCGCCCCGCGCCAGAAGGTGTCGACCCGCGCCTTGCCGATCCCGGCGAAGCCACGGGCGAAGTCGGCGTAGTCGGTCAGCGAGACGATCCGGCCAAGCGTCCGCACGCTCTCCGGCGCGCGGCTCTTCAGCTCGTTCGGGTCTTCCGCCGGGGCGGCACCGCTGGCGACGGACGGGTTGACCACCTGCCGGATCCCGAGCGGCCGCTTCTTGAGGAGCTGCATCGCGCCGTCGCCGACCTCGCCGTCGACGCCCATGCCGGTGCGATAGGTGGCGGTGACGTTCTGGCTGCCGGTCGGCAGCCGCCGGCCCCGGATGCCGTCGCCGAACACCACGCGAGTCGTGCCGTCGTCGTCGATCCGCACCATGTAGACCGGATCGTCCGGGCCGGCGTCCCAGAGCGACGGCACCTCGCGCCAGGCGACGCCGCCGACGCGAACGGTGAGCGTGGTCGCCGCGCCGCTGTCGGTGTCGGCGGCGACGAAGGTCAGCGGCGGCTTGGCAAGGGCGAAGGCCTGGTTCGACCGGGTCGAATCGCCGTCGCCCAGCACCTCGTCGACCCGGCTCTCGCCATGGGTGGCGCGGGCGACGTTGCCGTTGATCCGGACGCTGGCGCGGGTGTAGCCGTAGGTCAGCCCGTCCTCCAGCCGCAGCTTGGTGAACCCGCCGGTGTGGATCACGTCCGCCAGCACCTGTGTTTCGTCCTGCTCGATCCCGGGCGCGTCGACCCGCTCTCCGCCGATCGAGACCGGCCGGCCCGGTTCGAAGTCGAGGTAGAGGCTGTCCAGCGTGACCTCGGTGCTGTCGGCGGCGACCGCCTCGCGGATCGGCAGGCCGGCGGGGGTCAGGGCTTCGCTCGCGACGAAGGCCGTCGTGTTGCGGAAATTGAAGGCGTCGAGGCCGTCGCGCTCCTGCGGATCGCCGGCCCCCGCCTGGAACGGGTCGAAATCACTGCCGTCCGGGTTCTGCAAGACAAGGCCGGTCGCCTTGCCGCTGAGCGCGAAGTCGGCGCGGGAGCGGGTCGCGGCGCGCCCGATCCGGAGGCCGAGCGTGCGGCCGGTATCGGTTTCGAGCAGCACCCAGCCCTCGGGCACCGCCTCCGGCACCTCGCGCTCCAGGTAGGCGTCGACGCCGTCGAGCGCCTCGCCCTGGGAATCGCGCCAGATCGATCGGGGCTCCGCGCCGGGCTCCCAGTCCTCGGGATAGCCGGCGGGCGGCCCTTCGCTGCCGTCGGCGTTCTCCGTCTTCGGCAACACGTCCCAGTCCGGCGCGCTGTTGCCGAACATGCCGACCCTCTGGCGCAGGACGTGGATTCCGGGGACGATCTCGCCGGGCAGCGGCGCGCTCGGCCGGTCGACCTCGCGCAGCACCCGCATCAGCTGGACCCGCGGCCAGTTCTGGGTCTTGACGAAGGCGGACAGGGCGGCCCCGCTCCACCGGCTGCGGCGGATCAGGGTGCCGACGCTGGCGCTGTTGAAGGCGACCGGCGTGGTCAGCACGGTTCCGATCGGCAGGACCGGCTCGGCGATCCGGAGCGACAGCAGCCTCGGCACCTGCGGCGCGGGCGCGACGGCGGCGGCCACGATCCGGCGCAGCAGGACGCGGGTGACGCCGTAGTCCGGCTCCTCGGTCGCGTCCAGCACCTGGAACGGCACCGCCCGGACCTGCCGCGCGCCGCCGTCGGCCGGGGTGCGGACGCCGACCAGCAGCAGCCGCGTTCCGGCGGTAATCCGGAGCGCGACGCCGCGCAGGTAGAGCTCCTCCACCGGTACGGCGCGCAGTTCGACCACGATCTCGGGGTTGAGCTCCCGGTCCTCCGCCAGGGCGCCTAGCGCCTGGTCCAGGTCGAGGCCCGGGGTCACCGGCACGAAGTCCTCCGGCGCGAAGTCGTGGGACGCCTCCCGTCCGATCGTTGCGAAACCGGTATCGCCCGCCGCCGGGTCGGGCGGCGCGAAGCTGTTGTCGAGGTCGAGGAGGTAGAGCGTGCCGTCCGCATCGTCGCCCTCGCGGTCGAGCAGCGCCAGGTTCTGCGCCCGCTCCAGCCGGGCCGGGATGGCGTTCCATTCGGCCCGGGCGGTGATCGCCTCGACCATCTCGAAGGTCTGCGGGACCTCGTCGGATTCGGCGGGCACGCTCAGCACCTGGATGCCGGCCGGCACCTCGACCTCGCGGAACGGGTCGTCGGCGTCCTCGACCGTGAAGGCCAGGTCGGCCGAGGCGGCGACGCCGGGGCTGCGCTCGTAGCCGACGGTGCGCGCCAGTTCCAGCAGCGACAGCGGTTCCGTCGCCGTCGGCAGATAGCCCTCGTTGGCGAGCCGCTCCTGATAGAAGGTCAACACGTCCAGGCTGGCCGCCCAGGCGTCCATCAGGGCGACGGAGGGATCCTCGGTCGTCCGCGCGGTCAAGGCGGCGAGCGGGCGGCGCCGATCGCCGGTCGCCGGGTCGACGACCTCGGTTTCCGGGATCGCGGCGCGCATCCGGGCCAGGAAGTCCCGGTGCCGGCCGATGCGGTAGGCGATCTCGGCCAGCCCCGGTCGGTTGTCGGGCCGCTTCGGCGTCAGGCCGGTGTCGCCGCAGGGATCGGACGGCGAGGTGTCGCGCGTCGTCATCGGCCGCCCCTCAGGATCATGTCGAGCCGGCCGCGCTCCGGCGCGTTCGGATCGTTGTCGAGCCGGGCCACCTGGCGCCGGCCGATCGGGATCACGCCCCCGTCGGCGTAGTCGACGCTGCGGTCCCACAGCCGGCGGAAGTGCCCCCGTTCCTCGATGCCGGGCAGGGCCGTTCCGACCCACTGCACGCCCGGGATCGCCATGGCATGCGCGATGATCCGGCTGAGCCGCACCGGCGTGCCGAAGGTGTAGTTGTCCGGGTGGAAGAAGCCGCGCCCGCCATCCGGCAGGCTGCCGGCCGAGAACGCGCGCAGCAGTGCCCTCTCCACATCCGCGGCCAGATGCCCCGGCGTGACGCAGACGACCAGCCGGACGTCCAGCGGGACGTAGTCGGGTGCCTCGAACTCCAGGTCGTGGCCGGCCAGGCGCAGCGGCTCCAGCCAGGCGCGCAGGTCGGCCTCCAGCGCGGCATCGAACGCGCTGTCGCCGGCCGGGTCGATCGCCAGAAAGACAGTGTGCCAGCTGCCGGTCCAGCGCCGCTCGGCCACCGCGCGCTCCACGGCCGGATGGGCGCGGGCCTGGTCCTCGTAATCGGCGAGGGTGACGGCCCGGCGCTGCCGGCGAAAGGCGCGCGGCGCATTGATCTTGACCGTGGTCTGGCGCTCCGGCGGCAAGGCGCCGGCGGCGGGCAGCGGATTCGAGACGCCGGTCACCGTGCCGGGGCCGAGCGACGCGTCGGGCGCGGGGACCAGGAAGCCGACCGCATCGGCGCCGACCAGCCCCTGCGCCCGCCTGCCGACCCGAACCCGCGCGCGGAACAAGGCCGCCTCACCGGGCCGGCGGCCGAACCGGCCGTCGCCGAAGCGCAGCACCGCCGTGCCGTCCTCCGACCGCTCCGCCACGAAATCCTGGGCGAAGCCGTCGCTGCCCAGCAGGTCGTGCACCGCCCGCCAGGTCTCGGCGCCGGCGGCCAAGGCAACCTGCGGCAGGGCCGCCGCCGGATCCTGGATCAGCGCGTCCCGGGCCGGGCGGGGGCGGCCGGTCAGCGGATCGCGCCGGGCCGCCGCGTCGTCATAGGGGGCGGCATGGACCACCGGGCCGTCGGTCAGCCGAGCGCGCGGCCCGCCGCCGGCGCCGGAGGGGGCCAGCGGCTCCAGCCCGGTCCGGCCCTGGCCGGCCAGGGCGGCATGGGGCGAGTTCGCCACGACGCCTGGCGGTTCGGTATTGGCGTAGACATAGTCGAGGGTCCGGCCATGGTCGGCCAGAACCACGTTGCCGCGCGCGACGGCGGTGCGGCCGTCGGCGCCGTTCAGGATCAGCGGGAACGGCAGCGCGTCGTCCGGCCCCCAGCGGATCTCGACGACGGTGATCCCCTCCAGCGGGTCGTCGACGTCGCGCGGCGACTCGGCCAGCCGCACCGCATGGCGCCTGCCGGCGTCGGCCGGGGCAGTCGGGGTGCCGCGTTCCTCCAGGATCAGCACGTCGCCGGCCGCGAGGCCCAGGTCGGCGTTGCTGCCGACCAGATGGGCGAGCGTGCTGCCGGCGGGCAGGCAGCAGTCCCGGTCCCCCCAGCTGTGGAAGTCCATGGCGTTGCGCCGCGGGCTCAGCGATCCGAGCGGCGCCAGGGTCTCGAACACCTGGGTGCCCGCCTGCATCAGCTCGCGCAGGCGCGGCGGCAGTTCCTGGTCGATCGGCAGGCCCGGCGGCAGGCCGGCGGCGGCCGACGGCGTCTCGGGGCGGGTCAGGACCAGGCTTCCGGCGGGCAGCGCGGGGGCCTCGGCGGTGCCGGGCTCCGGCGCATCCACGTCGATCGCCACCCAGAGCCGGGCGTTGGTCCCCTCCGACGGGCGATAGCCCAGCAGCCGGGCATGCCGGCGGACCGACGGCCGCAGCCGCGCCAGCGGCAGATAAGCCTCGGTCGCCACGGCGTCCTGGTAATAGCTGGCGTGGTCGGCGGCATAGGCCAGCGCCTCGACCAGGGTGACGCCGAGATCGGCCGGGCTGCGGTCCCGCCACTCCGGCAGGGTGACGGCCATGCGGTCGAGCATCAGACGGCGGAAGCTCTCGTAGTCCTTGGCCAGGTAGTCGAGCGGCGGGCCCGGCTCCGGCTCAGGGACCGCGGCGGGCGGCGCGGCGCAGTCGAACGGGGTGTCGCAGTCCGCCTTGAACGAGAAGTCGAGTCCGGACAGCACCGGGTCCATGCCGGCGAACGGCCCGCCCCCGCCGCCGCCGCCGACCAGCGACAGCCGGTAGATCGAGAAGTCGCCGGCCCGGTCGAGGGTCAGCCGCAGGCTCCGGTCGTCGTCGCCCGGCGCGACGCCGGTGACCCGGATGCCGCGCACCCGCTCGCCGCCCCCGATCGCGACATGCTCCGGCCCCGCCAACGGCGTGCCGTCGCCGGCCAGCACGCCGTCGGGCTTCAGGAAGACCAGAACCAGGATGCGCTGGCGCAGCGCCTTGGACGGCGCGTCGTCGTCCAGGACCTCGAGATAGTCGATGCCGTTGAGCGGCCCGGCGCTGTCGCGCACCCGGCGGCGTCGGTCGGCGGTGCCGCAGTGTTGTTGCAGGCGCATCGGCGTCACCCCTCCCGCACCACACGCACGACCCGCTCCTCCTCGGCGTCGAGCGGTCGGAAGCGGACCTGCACGGCGAGCGTCGCGGCACGGGCCTCGACCTCGACGCCGCGGATCTCGATCCGCTCGCCCAGCCACCTCTGGAGCGCGCTCATCACCAGGTGCTGAAGCGCCGTCGCCAGTTCCGGCGAATTCTCGGAGAACACCAGCTGGGGCACGTTCGCCCCGAAGTCCGGGCGGTTGACCCGCTCCCCCTGGTTGGTGAACAGCACCAGCTCGATCATGCCGCGGATGTGGCGGTCCGGGTCGAACCCGGTGCGGCCGTCGGTGCCGATCCGGTAGGGGAAGCCGAACCCGGTCATGTCGCCACCACCTTGGTCTGGATCTGGGCGGTGATCGCCGGACCCTGCGGGATCTGCTCGGCGGACTGCCCCAGGTCCCCCGGGCTCATCAGGACGGCGGGCTTGTTGTCGATCAGGACCTTGCTCGCGACCTGCGGCAGCTTGATCTGGACGCAGGGCTGCGGCTTGCCATTGGGCAGGGTGAACGCGCAGCCGGCGACCGTCGCCATGTCGCCCTGGACCATCGCCGGGTTGCCGTCGATCAGCACCTTGGCGCCGGTCGCGGCATAGGTCGCCTTGCCGCCGTGCGGGCAGTTCGCCTGGGTGCCGAGGGTGTGGATGGGGAAGGGCATCGCCGGGCCGCCTTACTTCATGACCACGAGATTGGTGCCGTTGATCATCACCCCGGCCTGGGTCAGCTCGATCGTGCTGCCGCCGAACGACAGCTTCAGGCCGGCCGGCGTGACCTCGATCGCCGCCTTGCCGGTGCCGGCATCGACCTCGAGCTTGAAGACGTGCGGCGTCGGCGCGAGCTCGTTCACGTCGATCAGCAGCTTTTCGCTCTTCAGCACCACCTTTGTGTGGGCGATCGGCGGCGCGTCGACCGGCGAGGTGCCGAGGTCCCAGAAGCAGCCGGTCCAGATCGGGTAGTCGGGATCGCCGCGCTCGAACTCGACCCAGACGTTCGCGCCCTGGGGCGGGATCGCGAAGAACCCCTTGCCGGAGCCGCCATAGGGCAGCGCCGGCATCGCCCAGGCCATGGTGCCGCGGCCCAGCACGTCCGGCACCGAGACCTGGACGCGGCCGAGACCCTGCGGATCGACCGGGTTCTCGACGGTGCCGCGGTACTTGCCCCAGTAGACCGGGGCGTCCGCGGTGCCGTGGGCGTCGGGATCGCTCAGCATGGGCGGACCACCGGAAGCTTGGCGCCGGTCTCGGCGCGGGACAGGACGAAGTCCTGGGTGTAGCTGCCGCGCTGGATCCGGTGCGTCACCGTGCGCACCAGATAGGCGCCGTCGTTGGTCGCCCCGGCGCCGCGCAGATCCACCGTGCGGCGGGCGCGCAGGGCGTCGTTGTACTTCATGGCGTTGAGCGAGCCGGAGACGACATGCGCGCCGTCGGCGGCGTAGTCCACGATCGCCTGCGCCCGGGTGAAGGCCTGCACCGCGTTGAGGCCGGTGGTCGGCAGCGGCCGGGACCGGATGCTGCCCTGGTCGGTCACCGCGTCGGGCGCGAGGCCCAGGGGCGGCCGGCTCGGCACCAGGGCGACGACCGGCACCGTCTGCCCGGTCTGGCGGTCCTTGACGAAGCCCTGCACCGTCGTCGGCGCGTCGGCATCGTTGGCGGCGGTGATCTGGTCGACGTTGGTCAGCGGGCCCAGGTCGACGTTGAGCGGGCATTGCGGCGGCTCGGGCCGGATCCGTGGGCCCCAATAGACCATGTTGGTCAGCGGAACCGGCCCCGGCTCGACATAGGTGACGTAGCCGTGCCGGCCCGCCATCCGCTGGAGATAGGCCCAGTCGGAGCAGTCCTGCTGCGGTGTCCGGTCGATCGGCAGCGGCGGATCGATCGCCACCGGCGGGATCACCATCGGGATCAGGCCGTATTGCGGATAGCTGGCGATCAGCTTCGCTGCGATCACGGTTTCGTCCTGGGCCGGATGCTCGACCTGCCGGACCTCCCGGTCGAGCATCACCGAGACGTCATGGCCGCTCAGCGTCAGCCGGCCCCGGCCCGGGCCGCCGCCGGTCGACACGTCGACCCGCCGGACGATGCCGTCCATGATCACCCTCGGCCGGACGTCGAAGATCGCGGTCAGCACGACCCGGGCGTTGCGGCGGAACAGCGGGTTCTGGACCAGGTCGTAGTCGAGGAAGTCGAGCGGTCCGGACCGGCCGATCGAGAAGACCAGCTGGAAGCCGGAGCGCTCGCGGTCGCTGTGGGTGACCTCGACGCTCTCCAGCTTTTCCAGCGCCCCCGGCGGCGCGGGCAGCGCGGCCGGCGCGGGGCCGATCAGCAGGTTCAGGCGGATGCCGATCAGGTTCATGCGCCACCCCCTCGGCCGGTCGCCCGCGGCATCGGCAGCACCAGCCTTCGGCCGGGCGTGGCGGTCAGGTCGGAGGGGTGGACGGCGCGATTGGCGTCGGCGATCTGCCAGAAGCCGGCGGGCGTGCCCATCGCCCGGTGGGCGATCAGGTCCAGCCGGTCGCTGTCGGTGACCGTCGCGCCGCCGGCGGCCTGGTAGGTTTCCGGTGGCGGCACCAGGCGGCGGGCGACATAGGTGACGGTACGCCCGTCGGCGCCGGTGCGGGTCCGGCTCGGCAGGCCGGCATAGCGGCTGGTCTCGTCGAACATGGGGGTCCCCTCCGCTAGAGCTTGAACACGTCGACGTCGTCGCCCAGCACCGCGCCCAGGCCGTTGACCGAGCCGACCACGGCCAGCCCCTCCTTGACCGCCTGATGCGCCATGAAGGTCCAATAGCCGGGATGCAGCAGGGTGAAGTCGTTGTAGGTCAGCACCTGCAGCGACAGGTCGGCGTTGGCGCGGATCGGGTTGAGCTTCGGGTCGTGCGCCGCCTCGGTGACCGACAGGCTGGCGATCTTGACCGGCACCACCCGCTTCCAGCCGTAGATGAACAGCGTCAGGGGCGCGACCGGCGGCACCACCTCGATCGTCCCGGCGGCCAGCAGGGCGGTGTTGATGGCGACCTGCGCGGTCTTGGGATAGACCAGCATTTCCAGCGCCGAGAGCTGGGGGTAGAGCCCGACATCGGCGGCCAGTTCCGAGCCTTCCTCCAGCTGGTCGGCGAGGTCGAGGACGACCGAGACCGAGATCGTCTCGCGCGGCGGCCCGGCGAGGCGCAGCGCCTCGCTCCGGTCGCCGCCGGCCTCGCCGTATTGCGGTTCGATCGAGCGCGAGAGCTGTTCGGGGTTGTACTGGAAGACGACGATCGAGGAGATCGGGTTGAAGATGTCGATCCCGATGATCGCGCCCTTCAGGATCCTGGGCGAACGGGGAAAGGAGGTGGTCATCGGGAGCCTCCCTCGGCGCCGCTGCGGGCGCTGTCGTCCTTTGGGAACACGTAGCGGCGGTTGATGACGGTATCCACGCCGAGGTCCAGGGCGTCGACCGCCCAAGGCTCCTCGAACTCCACCTGGAACACCGTATCGCCGTCCGGCGTCGGGTCGAGGACGCCCCGGAAGACCAGCGAGACGCCGGTCACCAGATGCCGTTCGTCGCCCAGTTGGACCTCGATCATCACCGGATAGGCCGTGCCGACCTCGTAGGTTCCGCCGGCGGTCATGCCGTCGAGGATGAAGAACCCGGCATTGCCGTGGGTATAGCTGCGGCCCGGGGTCGGTCGGTGGGCCCGGTGGACGGGCGCCGCCTCGGGGGTCTGCCCGGTACCGGGGAAGGCACCGACATCCGGGTCGCGCGGCGGCGGCGTGCCGCCCTGGCCGGGACTGCCCGGCATGCCCGCACTCTCCAGCGGCGCCAGAGCGCTTTCCACCGTCACGCCGAGGGAGGCAAGGTCGACATTGACCCGACCGTCGCCGGTGCGCGCGCGCTCCAGTTTCTCGGCGATCTGTTCGGGCGTCAGGTCGGCGTCGCGGATCGCCTGCAGCAGGTCGCGCAGCTCCCGCGCCGTCGGTGTGCGCCCGCCCGTGGTCTGGAAGTTGTCCCCGAGGAATGCCTGCAGTTCGGCGGCATGCTCCTGCTCCCACTGCGACCGGTGCGAGCGAAGCTGGCGGCCGGTCAGTCCCTGGCTCAGCCCGAAATTGATCACGCCGCCGCTGCCGCCGCCGCTGTAGCGCATGCCGGCGCCGTCCGTGGTCACCTCGACCTCGCAGGCCTGGACGTTGCCCTTGATGCTGGCGATGTCCGTGCCGAAGCGCTCGTCCATGTCGGTGATCAGCCCGTCGAGCATCCGCACGTAGCGCGGTCCGACATACCGGCGCAGCAGGTCCGACACGGCCGGACGGGCGATGTTGGCGCGGAACCAGTCGGTGTCGATGATGAGATCGAGCATCACCTCGATCGCCAGCTGGCCGACCAGTCCCCAGAGGCAGCCAACCGCCGGCGGCGACAAGCAGGCGACCGCCTGGAATCCCAGTCGGATCAGGTCGACGGCGCCGGAAGCGAGGCCGATCCAGTACTGGGCGTCGCCCAGCCGCTGCAGCAGGGTCTCGTACTCGTCGATGCGGGCGCCGAGGATCTCCTCCATCCGCGCCTGCAGGTCGTCGAACGCCCGTTCGAGCTTGCAGATCTGCTCCTTGAGAGCCTCGCTGGCCTCGTCGGTGATCTTGGCGATCACGCCGTTCATGATCCCGGTCAGGCAGTCGGCCATCACCTGCCAGGTCAGCTGGACCAGCTGGGAGAACCCTTCCGCGGCCGCCCTCAGCAGCACGCTGATCAGGGTCTTGCGCCAGCCGAAGCCGAAGCTGCGCCCGCCCGCCGTCCGGGCGCGCTGGCGGAACCGCTTGAACTTCTCCCTGACCCGGTCGGCCTTCTCGGCGACCCGGTCGAACAGCCCGCCCATCCGGAACCGGATCGCGCCGAAGAACTTGCCCCAGCCGCTCGACCAGAAATCCAGGCGCCGGTATTCGCGCTGGGTGTCCCGGTCGGTGCCCAGGCGGCTGCGCGCCGGTAGCGTCTTGCCCAGGTCGGCGAGCTGCCGGTCGGCCTGCATCTTCGCGTCGAAGGCCTCGCCCTGCGGGTCGCGGCGGAGATACTGCCGGACCTGCCGCGCCCAGGGACGGCGGCGCCGCTGCTCCCACTCCCGGCCGGCCCGGGACCAGTCGGTCGGCGTGCGCTGGACCGCAGGCGGACGCTCAGCCGCCGGCGCCACACGGACGGCGGCGCGCCGCGGTGTGGCGGCGTGGGGCGCCACCGATGCCGGCGGTGCCGCGCTGCCACTTTGTGGCCGGCCGGATTCCCCGCCGCGTGGCCGGACCGCGACCCCGGCGACCTGCGGGACCGGCGCGCCCGGCTCCCGCTTGGTGTCCAGGCTGTTCGGGATGCCCCGCTGCGGCGTGCCGCGCAGGCCACGCACGATCCCGTCGAGTTCCTGATGCCGCTGCCGCACCCAGCGCAGCGACGCCGGCAGGCTGATGTTGCGCGGCAGGTGGAGGTAGACGAACAGCCCCTGGCCGACGTTGACGACATAGTACCGGTGCTCGCCTCCCGAGCCGGTCAGGACGACGGCGTTGCCGTGGTTCCAGCGGCCATGCTCGACCGTGAACCGGTTTCTGGCGTGAAGCCCTTCGTAGTCGAGCTCGGTCGGGATGGTGAGGCTTGTCAGCAGCGACCCGCTCGGCCGCGAGGCGGTGCCGACGGCGGGATCGACGGTCGCCGCGCAGTCGTGGAAGACGCCGAAGCCGCGCGTGTAGTTGCTGAGCTGCATCACGCCGCCGGCCAGTCGCCCCGCGTCCAGGGGCTTCAGGTCGCCGACGCGATACCAGGACGGGAAGTCGGTGTCGGTGAAGGCGCCGCCGCTGGCGTCGGGCTGGAACACCATGGACGCCGGCCCGTCGACGGCGCCGCGGTTCGGCCGGCTGGTGTGGGTGCGCGGGATCGCCTTGACCCGCGGCTCGTCGGTCGGCTGCCCTGGCGCCGGGTCGGTCACCCGGCGGAACTCGCCCTCGGCGCCGCTGACCCGGTTGCCGTCGGATTCGTAGAGGTCGGCCGCGCCCAGGGCGTTGAAGCCGGTCTTGTTCCGCGTCGCCCCGGGAAGCGGCGCCTCGGTGATCAGGTCGGCGTTGCTGCCGCGCAGCACCGGCAGGATCGCCGCGTGGACCCGGGTGCCGCTGGCGCCGCCCCGGCCGCCGCCGCCCAGGCTGTCGACCGCCGAACCCGTCGCCCGGCTGCAGCTGCGCTGGATCATCGGCTGCACCGTGCCGGCAGGGGCGGCGCCCTGCTGGATGACATGCGCCAGCTCGTGCGCCAGCAGCCGGTCGCCGCCGTCGCTGCCCGGGCGGTACTTGCCGGGGGCGAAATAGATGTCGCGGCCGGTGGTGAAGGCCTGGGCGTGCAGGCTGCGGGCGATCCCCTGCGCCTCGCCGTCGCGGTGGATGCGCACGCTGGAGAAGTCGGTGCCGAAGGCCGAACCCATGAAGGTGGCGGTCCCGGGCGGCAGCGCCTCGCCGGCGCCCCGCCGGGCCGCCAGCCGGCCGGCGATCCCGGCGCCGTCGGTCTGCGCGCGGTCCGTGCCGTCCGCCTTGGCCTGGCATTCGACCGCCGGCTCGTCGAGCTCCTGGTCCAGGGCCGGGTCGGCGGCGGCCTCGCCCGACGGGCCGTCGCCTTCCTGGCGCTGCAGCGGCGCGGGCGCGACGGCGACGCCGCTCAGCGCCATCGCCCCGGGGGCGGCGCCGTCGCGCGCCCGCATCACCGCGTCCGCCGCGCGATCCGCTTCGGTCTCCAGGGGGTCGTCGACCGCTCCGACCGTCAGGCCGGCGAACTGCATCGTCTCCCGGTCGCCGCCGTCGCCGCAGGCGGCGCATTTGGCCTGGATCGTCGCGCCCGCATCCTCCTCGTCGCGTTCGCCGGGCTCGGCCATCCGCCGGAGCGGCTCGTCCTCCTCCGCCGGGCCCGCGGCGGGCTCGGCGCTGCGTTGGAGAAGGTCGTCGTTGGCGCAGGCCGCACAGGCGCGCAGCACCACCGGTTCCGCCGACAGCCCGGCGAGGGAGCCGGTCAGCCGAGGCACCGGCGCGGCGGCGTCGGCAGACTCCGCCGTCGGGTCGGCGAACCACGGCTGCTGGCCGCCCAGCGCGGGCAGGTGGGCCGCGGTCGGGGCGGTCGCCGCCGCGCTCCGGCTCATCGCCCGCCTCCCGATGGGCGCGGGGGCGGGAACTGGCGCCTCGACAGGTCGTCCAGCGAGGTCTCGACCAGCTGGCGTCGCCGCTCAGGCGACAGACCCTCATAGGCCGGCAGCATGTCGCCCTCGATCCACCGCCACCGGTCGGGGAACGCGGTGATGTCGCCGTTCGGCACGACCTGGCCGAACGGCCTCCCGCCGGGCACCGGCGACTGCGCCAGGCTCGACATCATCGCCGGAATGGCATCGAAGTCGGGGATGTCGCGGATGTAGCGGTAGTCGTCGCGCAGCACCTCCTCCTGTTCGCGGCGCAGCAGGGCCCGGTTGCCGGCGCGCACCCGCGCCGCATTGCCGGAGGCGATGTTGCGCCAGGCCCCGATCGGCAGGGCGGAGCCGCTGGCATGGGCATATTCCAGCGCCGTCAGGCCGCCCTCGATATAGGCCTGGTGCTGCCACGCCAGGTCCTCGAAGATGTGCTTCTGCATCAGGATCAGCCGGCGCTGCAGCGTGGCGGCGTAGCCGGCCTGAAGGTCCATCGAGGCGACTGCCGCCCGCTCGCCGGGCTCGGCCCAGTTGGCGTGCTCGCGCATCATCCGGGCGGCGTCGATCATGTCCTGGGCCTGGCGCAGCCCACGCAGCACCTCCCCGCCCGCCAGCTTGGCCATCCCGGCCCACAGGAGGTCCGGATCCCGGCCGTGGAGCCATTGGTAATAGGCATAGACCTTCTCGATGATCGGCCGGTTGTGGGGGAAGCCGCGCTCCGGCTGCCACCGGCTCAGGTCGATGCCGGCCTGCTGGAGGGCGCGGTCCTGCCACTCCGCCGGGCTGGGGTAGACCGGGCCCAGGATCTCCGCGTCGAGCCCTTCCGGCGGGACCTGCTGGCGCTGGATCAGGCCGCCCGGCGCGCCGGCGTGGCCCTGCTGCTGGACCGCGTGTGCCGCCTCGTGCGCCATCAGCGTCGGGTCGTGCGCGGTCTCCCCGGCGCCGAGCCAGACGTGGTCGCCGCGGGTGAAGGCGCGGGCGCCGACACGGCGGGCCGCGGCCTGCGCGCCGGTGTCGTCGTGGACGCGGAGCCGCGAGAGACTGTGGCCCAGGACCGGCTCGATCCGCTCGCGCACCGGCGCCGGCAGCGGGGCGCCCGGGCCGGCATGGGCGAGCGCGTCGGCGAGCTCCGGAGGCGCCGGCGCCTCCCGGCCCGCGCCGGCGCCGGACCGGACCCCGCCGGCATCGGGGCGTCCCAGCACCCGGCCCGCGATCCGCTCGGCCTGGCGCTCGGCGGCACTGCCGCCGGCACCGACGATCAGGCGCCCGGGAGCGGCAGGCGCGTCGAGGCTGCCCCCTTCGCCCGGACGCCGGCCGACTTCGGCCTCCGCCGGCAGGGCGGAGAGCGAGGCGGCGAGCCGCGGCGCCGCCGCCGCGTCCGTGCCGGTCGCGCGAAAGCCGACGGGCGAAGCCGCCGGCGGCGCCCGCCGCTCGACGATCCGGCCGCGCCTCGCCCCGTGCCTCATGACCCGCCTCCCGACCCGCCGGTGCGGTCCGTGCCGGTGCGAGTATCCGGAGTGGGGGAGAGGGCGGGCGCCATCGGTTCCGCCGGTGGCCGTGCGGTCGTGCCGCGCCCGGGCTCCGGCGGTCGCGGGTCCGGCGCTGCCGCGGCAGGCCGGCGCGGTTCGCGCCCGGGCCCCGCCTGCGCCGCCGCGGTCGCCAGCGCGCCGGAGAGGGCCTCGGCCACCGCGGCACCGACCCGACCGGGGGCGGTGCCGGCGGGCAGGGTCACGGTCAGGTTCGGCAGCGTGACGGCGTCGCCGGCAATGCCGGGCGGCGCCTCCAGACCGGCCAGGGCGGCCGAGAGGCCGTCGCGGATCTGCGCGGCGATCCGCCCGGGCGCCCCCTCGGGCAGGCCAGCGATCACCAGCCGGTCCACCGTCATCACGACGCGCCGCCGGCTCACGGCGCGCCTCCCGCCACCACCTGGGGCGGCCAGCCGGTCAGTTCGTGCCGGGTCAGCGGTCGCCCGAGCTTGGCGGATTCGGCGCGCGCGGCTGCCAGGATGTGGGCCATGGTGACTGGTCCGCCGGCGTCGGCCGCGCGGAAGGCGGCGTTGATCGCGATCGTGCGGATGTGCCCGCCGGCCAGGTTGAGCTGGGCCAGCCGCGCCCAGTCCAGCCCGTCGCGCGGCACGGCGTCCGGGAACGTCCGGCGCCAGATCGCTTCGCGCTCGGTGGCGCCGGGGAACGGGAACTCGATCAGGAAGCGGATGCGCCGGCTGAACGCGTCGTCGATATGGCTCTTCATGTTGGTGGTCAGGATGGCGAGTCCGCGATAGGCCTCCATCCGCTGGAGCAGGTAGCTGACTTCCACATTGGCGTAGCGGTCGTGGCTGTCCTTGACCTCGGAGCGCTTGCCGAACAGGGCGTCGGCCTCGTCGAACAGCAGGATCGCGCCGCAGTCCTCCGCCGCGTCGAACACCCGGCGCAGGTTCTTCTCGGTCTCGCCGATCCATTTGCTGATCACCGAGGAGAGGTCGATGCGGTAGACGTCGAGGTCGAGCGCCGTGCCCAGGATCTCGGCCGCCAGGGTCTTGCCGGTGCCGCTCTGCCCGGCGAACAGCGCGTTGATGCCGAGGCCGCGCTCGCCCTTTCCGGCAAAGCCCCAGTCCTCGTAGACGCGGCGGCGTTGGCGGACCTGGGCGGCGAGGGTGCGCAGGGCGTCCATCTGCGGTTCGGGCAGGACGATCGCCTCCCAGCCGGAGGTGCCCTCGACCCGGCGCGCCAGCTCGTCCAGCCGCGGCCGGGCCTGGCGCCGGCAGGCCCGCCACAGCCGCCGGGCGAGCGGTGCGCCCGCGCCGTCGTCCGCAGGATCGGCGGTTTCCGCCAGCGCCGTCTCGGCAACCGATCGGATCGCACCGGGCGCCAGCGTGAAGGTGGTGGCGAGGTCGTCGAGCACTGCCGGATCGAGGGCGGAGGCCGCGGACCCCAGCGCCTGCGCCCAGAGCGCCGCCTGCTCGGCCGCCGGCGGACGCGACAGATCGATCCGCACCACCGGCCGGTGGCCCAGGACCGGCGCCTCGGCGGCCAGCAGCACGACCGGCGCCTCGACCGACCGTGCGAAGGCCAGCGCCGGCGCCGGATCGGACGGGCCGCCGGGGCCGTCCAGGTCGATCACTGGCAGCGCCCGCGCCAGGCGCCACTCCCGCGCCCAGAGGTCGGCCAGCAGGCTGCGGTCGCGCGGGCCGACCGGCAGGTCGCGGGCGTCGATCAGCCAGGCCCGGCCGGCCAGCCGCGCCGCGGCGGCGGCGGCGGCCTCGGTCCGGCCGCTGCCGGCGGGCCCGCACAGCGCGACCGCCGGACCCCTCGGTAGGTCGGCGGCCCGCGCCACGGCGACGGCGACCCGCTCGGCGGTGGCTGCGGTGCTGGGGGCCAGGGCGGACGGTTGCGCCAACGAAAGGGCCGTCGCCGCGATCGTCTCGTCCGGCGCCTCGACGCCCAGCAGCGCGTTCAGCAGCCGCTCGCTCGGCACGATCGACCGGCCGGTCACGCCCGCCCCGTCCAGCATGACCAGCCTGAGCCGGCGCAGCGGCCGGTCGGGGGCGAAGGCGCTCCAGTGCGCGCCGTCGCTGAGCGACAGCGCCAGGCCGACCGTGGGCCGCCCCAGCCGGCCGTGGCCCTGGGCGGCGGCGATCGCGGCGTCCGCCTCCGGCTCCAGTTCGGCGAACGCAGCCAGCAGCAGCACCGTCTCCTCGAACGGCGACAGGCCGAGCGCGCGTCCGATCGCCGCAAGGCGGGGCGGCGTTGCCGCGCTGCCGTCGCCGGGGCGCACCTGCCGCCCGCCCTTGGCCAGGGCCTCCAGGTGGCCGCGCAGCTCCGCCAGGGCCTCGGTCAGGCTGGGGCCGGCGGCAGCCTTCGGCCGGGCGTCCCGGTCGTAGACGCTGCCGCGGCCGGCGTCGGGCGCGGTGTCGGGCGCCGTGTCCGGCGTGGTGTCGGGCACGGTCATGGCACCGTGACCTCCGGCCCGAGGATCTCGTTGTAGGTTCCGCTGTCCGGATCGGGATCGAGATCGAGCGCGCTCTCGACCCCGTCGACCCGCAGGCGCACCAGCCAGTCGCCGCGGGGCAAATCCTCGAACGGCACCTGCAGCGTCGACAGCGGGTAGGGCGAGGGGGCCGGTGGGTCCGGCACCTCCGGCAGGGTCGGTTCGATGGCGCGGGTGGCGCTGCCCGGGCGGTCGAGCAGGACGATCACCCGCTGACCCTCGGCGATCGGCGGAGAGACGGAGAGGCGCAGGGTGCCCGACGCCGGCTCGCCGGCCGGCGCGGCGGCGGAGGCCGGGGTCAGCGTCACCGGATCCGCCGGGACGGTCACGCGGGGCCGCAGGGTCACCGCCAGCCTTCCGGAACTCCGCCCCGCCGAGGCCGGCATGCCGTCGGGTGCCGGCAGCACGGCGCGCAGCGGCAGGATGCCGGCGGTCAGCGGACTGCCGAACGCGGCGGCGGTCAGCGGCAGCAGGATTTCCCGGTCGGCGACCGTCGCCGTCGCCAGGTCGGCCGTCCGGCCCCCGAGTTCCAGCCGCAGGCCCTGTGCGGCGAGGCCGCGGCCGAGGATGCGCATGGTGCCGCCCCAGACGATCGCCCGGCGCGGTCCGTCCGCGGCCTCGGCCCGCTCCAGCCGCAGGCCGCCCAGCGCGATCACGCCGATCTGCGGGCGGCTGACCGGCAACGGCGCGCCGCCCCGATCCTCCGGTTCGACCACGACCACGCTGGCCTGATAGGCGACCGAGAGGGCGTAGGGGATCTGGAAGAACACCGACCAGAGCTTCGACAGCTCCTCCAGGGTCAGCGGCAGGGGCGTCAGCCGCACCGTCTCCGCCGCGCGCCAGAGGTCGGACTGGGCCAGTTCGTCCGGGTGGTCCTCCGCCGCCTGGCGCAGCGCCGCCTCGGACAGGATCGGCGTGCGCTCCAGGGCGCGCACGGTCGAGGCCAGCAGCCGCTCCGGCACGAAGGCCGCCCCGTCGCCGTGGAAGGAAAAGACGTAGTTCAGATCCAGCGGGCTCTCGACCCTGCCGCGCAGCCGGCCGTCCGGGCCGCGCCAGGGCAGGGCGCGGTTGCGCAGCGCGGCGTTCGGCAGGACCTGGTAGAGGAAGATGCCGACCCGCGCCGGCGAATCGTTGCCGTTGTCGGCGGACGGCCGGCCGTGCTGCACCGAGGCGCCGGGCACGTCGGCGTTCAGCGCGTTCTGAACGGCGGTGCCGATCGCGGCGGTGACGGTGGCGACGCTCAGATGGTTGCTCATCGCCGCCCCCGTCCGCCGAGATAGTCGGCGAGGCTGATCGGGGGCTGCGGCGAAGAGGGTGCGGCCGGCCGCCGCGGGGTCTGGTCGACCCGAACCTCGATCCGGCCGATGCGCACCTCGACCACGGTCTCGCTCGGTGTCTCGGCCGGTGCGGTCGTGGCCGGCGGCGGTGCCGGCGGCCCTGCGGCGGACCCGGCCGTCGCAGGGCGGGAGGCGAACGCCGGTTGTGGTGTCCCGAGAGGGGCCGTGGGACGTCCAGGCTCGACGGCCCCTAGACCCTCCGGCACCGAGGCGACGACCGCCGCTCGGTCCGGGCGTGCCGGCCGGGCGGCCTCGCCGGCAGGCGCGGACGGCCCGCCCTCGGTCCCGGCTGTCGCCGAAGGGGCGGGCGCGGCGGCGCTGAAGTCGATCGCGGAAATGCGGTCGGCCGGTGGCGGCTCGGCCGCTCCTCCGGGTTCGGGAAGCGTGGACGACCGGCCGACGGGCGGGGCGATCGGCGGCACCCCGCCGACGCTCGGTGGTGCTGCCGCACCGGCCCGAGACGCCGGTCCGTCCGGGACGCCGCCGTCCCCGGCGGCCGCGGCGGGGGGCGGAGCCGGTGGGTGGGCGGTGGAGGCCGGCATCGCCTCCACCGGCGGGGCCGCCGGGCCTGCCGGCCGGTCGGCGCCGCGCCGCTGGACCACCGGTGCCGCGGACACGGCCGGGGCCAAGGGGGATGCCGGGGGGACCGCTCGCGCGGCGCTTGCGAGGGTCGAACCGGGCTTAGTGCCCGTCGCCGAGCCGCCCGTCGCCGCGCCACCCGCCGTCGCGTTGCCGGACCATGCCCCCCACCCGGGGGACACGGTCGCAGATGCCTGTGGAGGGCCGGCTGTACCGGGTATCCCGGCCTCGCTGGGCCGGTCGGCCGGCGGATCGGATGCGCGGGGCGGCTCGTCCGACGGGGACGAGAGGTCGCTGGCGGCGGGCCGGGCGGCACCGGCCACCGACGGCACGGCGGGCGCGGGGCCCTCCGGTTCGAACAGCGACCGGGGCCTCGGCCGCGCCACGGCGGCATCGGAGACGGCGCGGGCGCCGAGATCGCTCAGGAACCCGCTCATCCGCCTGCCGCCTCCAGGTAGAAGCGCCGCCGCGCAGCCGGCATGGCCAGGATCTCGCGCTCCGACCATGGGTAGCGCAGGGCGAGCTGCGCCACCTCGGTCAGCAGCCGAGGCGCCAGCTGGGCCAGTTCCTGCCAGAGGAAGCTCCCGGCGTCGAACGGCGCCCGCCACGGTGCGCGGCAGTCCGGGCAGTCGGCGGTCAGGACGATCGAGGCCTGGGGATCCAGCGCTTCGAGAGCCTGGTCGATCGCCGCCTGCATCCCGGGCGCAAAGGAGGCCGGGTCGGTGCCGGCGGCGCCGTCAACCACGGAGACGCAGCGCCCGAGCAGCACGCGGCGCGCGGCTTCGGCGTCCGGCGCCGCCTCGGCCGCGACCATGTCGCCGGCGGTCACGGCCCGGAGCCGCAGCCCGACACCGTCGAGCGTCAGCTCCGCGGGGCCGCCGGGCGGGCGTTCCTCGACCAGGTCCAGGTCGCGGGCGTCGGGGCTCAGCATCATCGCCATGCCGCAGCCGGGGCAGTCGGCGCGGATCTCCAGCCGGTCGCCGAACAGGCTGCGCCGCACCGCGGTCAGCCGCACGTCGCGCTGCCCGACCGACAGCCCGGCCAGCTTCCCGCCCTGCTCCCGATCCTCCTGCGGCCGATTCTGCGGAACGGGCAGCGTCCGGGACAGGATCGCCAGGGCACGGGCGGCCGGGCGCAAGGTCGCGCCTTCCTCCCAGAGCACCAGGATGTCCTCCGCGTTCAGCGCGCGCATCATGCCCTCCAGCCGGCGGAGCCGGCCGGCCTAGAGCGGCCGGACCGCCGGTGCGGCAGCGGGGTTCGGCTCAGAGCGGCGGTTCATCGAAGCTCGGCTCGGTCGGCTCGGCGACCTCGTAGTCGCGTTCCCAGCCCTCGTTCTCCAGCTTCAGGGTCTGAATCGCGACCGCGTTGGCGCTGGCGTCCAGGTCGGGCAGGGCCTGGTATTCCGAGGGCCAGCACCGGTAGAGGCGGTAGGCGATGGCCAGCTGGCCGGCCTCGTTGTAGACCTCGAGGATCAGATTCTTGCGGAAGTCCTTCAGCGAGACCTCCGCCCCCAGGCCCGAGCCGTAGTTCCAGACCTTGTTGGCCCAGCGCTCGAAGGCCTGGTCGTGGGTCACGCCGCGTTCCAGCGTGATCGCCTCGTATTCGGTCTGGCCGGGCGACTTGCGCGAGCTCGAGGGGTCGCCGCCTTCGCGGTGCTTGACCACTTCCGTGGTCCGCTTCAGTGCGCTGACCTTGCTGACGCCGGCGACATAGGTGCCGTCTTCGGTCTTCACCCGGAACTTGTAGGTCTTGTAGGGATCGAACCGCTCGGGATTGGTCGAGAACTGGGCCATCGCCTGACTGCCCCTAGCTGGCGTTGCGGATCTGCTGGATCGAGATGATCACGAATTCGGCCGGCTGGAGCGGCGCGAAGCCGACGACGATGTTGACGATCCCGCGGTTGACGTCGTCGGGCGTCGTCGTCTCGGCATCGCATTTGACGAAATAGGCGTCGCGCGGCGAGGCGCCCTGGAAGGCCCCCTGCCGGAACAGCCGCTGCATGAAGGCGCCGACGTTCATCCGGATCTGCGCCCACAGGGGCTCGTCGTTCGGTTCGAACACCACCCACTGGGTACCGCGGTAGAGGCTTTCCTCGATGAACAGCGCCAGGCGGCGGACCGGGACGTACTTGTAGTCGTCCGACAGCTGGTCGTGCCCCTTCAGCGTCCGCGCGCCCCAGACGACCCGTCCGATGTTCGGGAAACTGCGCAGGCAGTTGACCCCGATCGGGTTGAGCAGGCCGTTCTCCTCGTTGGTCATGTTGACCGTCAGGCCTTCCGCGCCGGAGAGCGTCGCCTCGATGCCGGCGGGCGCCTTCCAGACGCCGCGGTTCACGTCCGTGCGCGCCATGATGCCGGCGACGGCGCCGCATGGCAGGAAGGCGTCGACCTGCCCGTCCCGCAGCACGTCGCGCTTTCTCAGCCGCGGGAAATAGAGGGCCGCGTTGCTGGCATGGGTCAGCGAGATGATGCCGCTGGCCGCCTGCGCCGCCTTGACGGTCTGGGCCGCCGTGTCCGGATTGGCGTCCCACGCCGCCGGCGGGTCGACGATCAGCAGGGCCCGGCGCTCATGGCACAGCTCGGCCGCCTTCTCCCAGACGCCCTTGGGCAGGGTGCCGCCGCGGGCGTCGACCGGGACGCACAGCAGGTTGAAGATGTCGGTCTTGAGGAGACCGTGGATGCCGGTCTTCTGCGCCCGGTCGCCCAGGAACTCCGGTTCCCCCAGGACGGCGCCGTCGTTGCCGCCGGTGCCGGTGTCGGTCGCGGCGTCCGCCGGGCGGGCGGCGGGCAGGGCGCCGTCCGTCCGGACCAGGTTGGAGGCCGCCTCCAGCACCCGGTCGACCCGGCGCGGCCCGCCGTCGGCATGCACCGTCACGTTGCGGTGGACCTCCCGCGTGTCGGTGCTGGCGTCGACCACCGTCAGGTCGAACAGGTCGGCCGCGGTCACCGGAATGCCCCGAGCCGCCAGTGACGCCGCGAAGGCGGTGGCGGCGGCGGCGTCCTCCGGATGCGCGACCGTCGCGCTCAACCGATTGCCCCAGATGCCGGGCGACGCCGCCTTCAGGGTCAGCCCGCCGGGCGCCAGGGTCGCGGTGCCGTCGTCGCCGTCCTCGTTGAACAGGCGCAGGACGATCGCCTGGCCGCCGCCGTTTGCGAAGAAGTCGTCGACCGCGTAGGTCAGCGGCCGCTCGTCCCACAGGCCGCCGAAGCGCCGGTTGAAATCGCCCATGTTGAAGCAGGTCACCGGCTCCCCGACCGGGCCGCGCCTGGTCCGGCCGACAAACGCCGTGATGGAGGTCGAGACGCCGGCGATGGTGCGAACCCCGCTCGGGATCTCCTGGATGTAGACACCGGGATAGGTGGGCTGGACGGGCATGGGCGAAAGCCTCGCGCAGGTGGTGCGTCGGCGGGACCGGCCGCCTCAGGCCGGTCGGGCCGGGTTCAGGTCGGGTTGGCGAGCGCCCGCCCGATCAGCAGGTCGACGTCGACGGCCTCCGCGCCGGTGTTGCCGACCGTCAGGGTGGCGAGGCTGCCGCCGAGCAGTCCGACCGCGGCGCCATGGAGGACCAGGGGACCGGTCAGGGCGATTGCCGGGTCGCTGTCGGCCGGACCCTTGACGGTGACCGTGCCGTCGTATCGGCTGGCGCGCACGGCCAGAAGCAGCAGGTTGGCGAGATCGGCATGTTCGAGGTCGAGGGCGCTGTCGGCGCCGGCGTCGACAGTCACCGAGGCCTTGGTCAGGGCGTCGACAGGCAGGCCGCCAGCATCGGCGATCGCCGCGTCGCTGGAGCCGATGTTGAGCGACCATGTGAGCTGAATTCTTGCCATGACCAACACCTTGACCGGTCGAAGGAAGAGCTCTGTCGGAGCAAATAAACTCCCGCCGCCACGACTTGGTGAAGTCGGGCCTCATCTTCGCGGAACCAGTCCAGGCAAGGCCAGGAGCGGTATTTTCTGGACGCTACCATGGGAATCCCGGGCTGTCTATCGCGGGTTGATCAATAAGAACAATAATCGCTCTAATTTACACCAAAAAATATGTCTATCGCACCATATCTGGTGGGGCGACTGTCAAACTCTACAGACAGTTGTGTTTACGGGACCTATACCAAATTTGCTGCGGCGGACCGATCGATCGGCGGAGTCCGGACTGGCCCGCCGGCTATCGCTTTCCGGATCGGGCGGGCGGGGCAACGCGACGCAAGCGCGGGCGTTGGACGCCGTCCCGCGGGGTGGTATACAATGACTCGCGAACCGCCGGACGACTGGCGGTGGCCCGCAGGAGGGCCAGAGGACCAGGAGGAACGGTTGCCGGATACGTCGCGCGAACGCCGCGTCCCGGACGCGCCGGATCAGGCGTCTGGAGCTGGAGCAGTGCCGGAGGGGGCGGGCCTTGCCGAGCTGACCGGCGGGGCGTTGGGAGAGACCCATCAGTCGCTGAACGACCTGGTGCGCACCGCGCTCCGGGACGCGATCCTGTCCGGCCGGTTCAAGCCGGGCGAGCGGCTGGTCGAGGATCGGCTGGCCCGCCTGTTCGGGGTCTCGCGCAATCCCGTGCGCGAGGCGCTGAAGGCGCTCAACAGCGAAGGCATCGTCACCATCGCCCCGCGTCGTGGCGCCACCGTCGCCCGCCTGTCGATCGACGAGGCGGAGGAGGTGATCGAGTTGCGCGCCGCGCTGGAGGGGTTGAGCGCGCGGCTCGCGGCCCGCCGCCTTGAACCCGAAGCAGGGCAGCGGCTTTCGGCCATCCTCGACCAGGGCGACCGGGCCGCGCGCGATGGCGACTACGACGAACTGCACCGCCTCAACGACGCCTTCCACGCGGCGCTGGCGGAGGCCGGGTCGAACCGCTACCTCGCCGATTTCATGCGCTCCCTCAGGGCCAAGACACATTGGCTGTTTGCCAGCATCTCGCGCGAACGCGCCGTCGACTCGTGGCGAGAGCACGCCTCGATCCTGCGGGCGGTGCTGGACCGCGACCAGGAGATGGCGGCGCTGCTGGCCAGCCGGCACGTCACCAATGTGGGGCGGGAGCTGATCGACCGCCGCGGCGGTCCGGACATCGACGCCGAGTCCGAGGCCGGCGAGGCGGCCCCTTACGAAGCCGCGGGCACGGCCGCCTGATGCGGCTGGTCACCGACGCGGAGGTCCGGGCACTCGCCGATCCGGACCTGGCCGCCGATGCCGTCGCCGAGGCATTCCGCCAGCAGGCCGCGGGCAGGACCGCGATCCAGCCGCGCCACCGCATCGCGATCGAGGGCACCAAGCTCAGCACCATGGCCGCGGTGCTGCCGGGCGCGGGGGTCGCGGGGGCGAAGGTCTATACGACCGTCGACGGCCGGTTCCGGTTTCTGGTGCTTCTTTTCGATGCCGCGGACGGCACGCCCCTCGCCTGCATGGAAGCCGACGCCTTCACCGAGATCCGCACCGCCGCAGTGACCCAGGTCGTCGCCGTGGCACTGGCCCGGCCGGACGCGTCGAAGCTGGCGGTGTTCGGCACCGGGGTGCAGGCCAGGGCCCATGTCCGCATGCTCGCCCGCCGGTTCCCGCTGACCGAGATCGCCGTGGTCAGCCGCGGCGACGCCACCGCGTTCTGCCGTGCGATGTCGGCTGAAACCGCCGTCGCGGCGCACCCGGCCGACGCGGCTTCGGCGATCGACGGTGCCGGGCTGGTGGTCACGGCGACCCGGTCGAAGACGCCGGTGTTCGACGGGGCGGGCCTGGCGCCGGGGGCGTTCGTCGCCGCGGTCGGCTCGACCCTGCCCGATGGGGCGGAGCTGGACCGGGAAACGATCCGGCGCGCGGAGTCGATCGTAGTCGAATGGCGGCCGCAGAGCCTGCCGGAGGCCGGCGACCTGCTGCTGGCCGATGCGCAAGGGGCGCTCGACCGGGATCGGGTGATCGAGGTGGCCGAGGCGCTGGCCGACCCGTCTCGGGCCCGTCGCGGCCCTCAGTCGATCGTCGTCTTCGAATCGGTCGGGATCGCGCTGGAGGACGTGGCCGTGGCGGCGGCCGTCTGGCGCCGGCTGCAGCAGGGGTGACCCGGCCCGGCGGGTCGGCGGCCACTCGCCGCCCCTTCCCCGAACCGATGCCGGAAATCGGGATACAAGAGTCCAGGGCGTGCCCGAGACGCCGTTCGCCGGCTCAGGCGACGCGTTCCAGCCGGGCGTCGATCGCGCCGAAGCGGGTGAGGTCCTCCAACTCCGCCCGGGCGGCGGCAAGGTCGTCGAAGTCGCCGAAGAACTTGGCCGGGACCCAGTTGACGCAGCCCGGGTCGTCGGCGTCGACGATCTTGACCCGGGCGTCCTCCGCGGTGACCTCGCCGATCGTGAAGACCGAGCGGACCCGGCCGTAGAACAGGTAGTTCCAGGTCTCGACGGCGGAGATCCCGGTGCCGGGTTCGGCCGTGTATTCCTCGGGCTTGCTGGTCACGATGATGTACATGGCGGCTCACTCCTGGCTGGTGCCCGGCTCGGCGGTCCCGATCGATGCCACCGGCCGGCCCGGCGCACCGTATCGCCCGTTGCCTTGAGTTTGGCATACCAAAGGCCATTTGGCCAGACCGGTCGTCGACGATGCCCCGCGACCGCATCTTCCAGGAAGGGTGCAAAAAATGCGTTTTTCCAGACAGTTGAGTGGTTTTGCCAAAAACTTCCAAGGATCGCCGACTTTACCGCCGGGAATGTGATTGCATGCTTTCCGGCTGTTTGGTATACGATATGCAGCCTGGCCGAGAAACACGGCCCGCCATGCCGAAGCGCGCGCGGGCGGGACGCCAAACTGGAGGAGGGTTTCATGGCGGAGTTGATGTCGCGGGACGAGTTCCGCACCGCGCTGGAGACGGCGATCAAGGGCAACAGCGCGAACATCTCGCCGTTCAGCAGGGCCTGGGCCGAAGGCCGGCTCAGCCGGGACCACCTGGCGCGCTGGGCGGAGAACCACTACCACTATGTCGGTCCGTTCGCCGACTACCTGGCCTACATCTACGCGCACACCCCGGACCACTACTCCGAGGCCAAGGATTTCCTCCTGCAGAACATGTATGAGGAGGAACTGGGCGGCGACCGGCACACCGATCTGCTGATCCGCTTCGCCGAGGCCTGCGGCACCACGCGCGAGCGCGTGGAGAACCCGGACAACATGTCGGCGACCACGCGCGGGCTGCAGAGCTGGTGCTACTGCGTGGCGATGCGAGAGGATCCGATCGTCGCGGTTGCCGGCCTGGTCGTCGGGCTGGAAAGCCAGGTGCCGTCGATCTACCGCAAGCAGACGCCGACCCTGCGCGACAAGTACGGCTTCACCGACGAGGAGGTCGAGTTCTTCGACCTGCACATCGTCTCCGACGAGATTCACGGCGAGCGCGGCTATCAGATCGTGCTGGAGCATGCCGACTCGGTCGAGCTGCAGCAGCGCTGCCTGAGGATCTGCGAGATCGGTGCCCAGATGCGCCTGCTCTACACCAACGGCCTCTACAACGACTACGTCCGGGCCGATCTGGAGGGCGCCACGTCCGGCCTCGCCGCCTGACGCCGATCCCGGAATCGTCCGGTCCGGGCGGCGACCGAGCCGTCCGGGCCCTCCTTCCCCGAGTTCCGGCGGACCCGAGGGCATGCCGAAGATCACCATCCACAAGAACGGCGAGGTCCACGAGGGCGAGGTCGCCTCGGACAGCAACCTCGTGGTCATGGCCGGCATCCGCAAGTTCCCGTACCCGTGGTTGAGCTATGGCTGCGGCATGGGGAAATGCGCCAAGTGCAAGTCGCGCATCCTCGCCGGGGCCGAGCAGCTGGCCGAGCCGAACTGGAAGGAGAAGAAGATGCTGGGCGACCAGCTGGCCGACGGCTACCGGCTTGCCTGCCAGCTGCGCATCTTCGACGACCTGGAGCTGGCGCAGGAGTGATCCGCGCTGGCCGCCCGCCGACCGCCGGCCCATGGTGCGCCCCGTCGGGCGCGCCCCGATGACCGTCCCGGAGTTGCCGTTCCGATGACCGCCCTTGCCGAGACCGATGCCGCCGCAACGGTGCCCGAGTACCGCAACCTTATCGCCGGGGAGTGGTGCGCGGCCGAGACCGGCGCGACCTTCGAGAACCGCAATCCGGCCGACCGCGGCGACCTGATCGGCCGGTTCGCCGCCTCGACCGCCGCCGATGCCGAGCGCGCGGTCGCCGCCGCCCATGCCGCCTTTCCGGGCTGGCGCGCCACGCCGATCGGCAAGCGCGCGGCGATGCTGGAGACGGCGGCGGCCTACCTGGAGGCGCATGCCGAGGCGTTCGGGCACGAACTGACCCGCGAGGAGGGCAAGCTGCTGGGCCTGGGCGTCGCCGAGGTCCGGCGCGCCGCGCAGACGCTGCGGTTCTATGCGGTCGAGGGCCAGACCCTGACCGGCGAGACCTTTCCGCAGGACGACGCGAAGATGATCGTCTACACCCAGCGCGAGCCGCTGGGCGTGGCGACGATCATCAGCCCGTGGAACTTCCCGATCTCAATCCCGGCGCGCAAGATCGCCCCGGCGCTGATCACCGGCAACACGGTGGTCTTCAAGCCGTCCTCGGAGGCCCCGCTGATCGGCCTGCGCCTGGCGGAGGCGTTCGCTGAGGCGGGCGTGCCGGCGGGCGTGTTCAACTTCGTCACCGGGGCGGCGCGCGAGGTCGGGCCGGCGCTGACCGCCGACCCGCGGGTCAGGGCGATCTCCTTCACCGGCTCCACCGCCGCGGGCGAGGCGATCCACCGCGCGGTGCCGATGACAACGCGCACGCAGATGGAACTCGGCGGCAAGAACCCGCTGATCGTTCTGGCCGACGCCGACGTGGACACGGCGGTCGACCTGACGGTCGCCGGCGGCTTCTCGCTCACCGGCCAGGCCTGCACCGGGACCAGCCGGGTGCTGGTCGACCGGACAGTCAAAGACGCGTTCGTCGAGAAGCTGGTGGCGAAGGCAAAGGCGCTTGTGGTCGGCGACGGCATGGCGAAGGACACGAAGATCGGCCCGCTCGCCTCGGAAAAGCAGTTGAAGACCGTCATGTCCTATATCGAGATCGGCAAGGGCGAGGCCGAGCTTGCCTGGGGTGGCCGGCACCTGACCGACGCCCCCTACGACAAGGGGTATTTCGTCGAGCCGACCGTGTTCACCGGCGTCACCCAGGACATGCGGATCGCCCAGGAGGAGATTTTCGGCCCGGTGATCGCGGTGATCGAGGTCGACGGCTACGAAGACGCCATCGACAAGGCCAACGCGGTGCCCTACGGCCTCTCCGCCTCGCTGGTGACCAGGGACTTCGACTATATCCAGCGCTTCCCCGACGATGTCGAGGCCGGCACGGTCAAGGTCAACCGCACCACCACCGGCAATCTGGTCAACGCCCCGTTCGGCGGGGTCAAGGCGTCGTCGACCGCCACCTTCCGCGAGAGCGGCCGGGCGGGCCTGGAATTCTTCACCCAGATCAAGACCGTCTATCTGGGCCGCTGAGCCGCCGGCCCGGGTCAGAGAAGAAACGACCACCGACAGGGACCGACCCCACCCATGAAACAGTTCCTCCGCCTCGATCTCGAGGATGCCCGGATGATGATCGAGGCCGCCAAGAAGAAGTCCGAGGAGATCGGCGTGCTGGAGACGATCTGCGTCGTCGACGACGCCGGTTATCCGCTCGCCATGGAGCGCATGGACGGGGCCCGGGTGACCGGGCCGCAGATCGCCTGGAACAAGGCGTTCACCGCCGCCGGCCACAAGCGCTCGACCCACCTCTTCAACACGCCGCCGAATGGCCCGGCCCTGCCCGGCAACGAGGCGTTCGGCATCCAGTGGTCGTTCGAGGGCAGGTTCGCCGTCTTCGTCGGCGGGTTCCCGGTCGTGGTCGACGACCAGGTCGTCGGCGGCGTCGGCCTGTCCGGCGGCAACGGGGAACAGGATATCGCCGCCGGCCTGGCGGCGCTCCAGGCGCTCGCCGACCGCTATGGGCCGGAGGGGCGCACGGTCCTGGTCCAGGCGGACATCAAGAAGTAGGGCCGTCCGGCCGTCCGGGAGGGCGCGATGACGCATCAGGTGACGATCGCCGGCACCGGCCTGCGCTTCGAGGTCGAGACCGACGAAACGGTGCTCGAGGCGGCGATGCGTCAGGACATCGTGCTGATGCACGACTGCACCTACGGCGGTTGCGGCACCTGCAGGATCAGGCTGCTGGAGGGGGCGGTCGACTACGAGGAGTGGCCCTTCGCGCTCGCCGAGGACGAGGCGGCGGCCGGCCATGCGCTGGCCTGCCAGGCCCGACCGAAGGGCGACCTCGTGATCGGCGCCAGGCTGCGGCCGGAGGGCTGGATCGCGCCCGACCTTTACCTCGCCACGGTCGCCGGCATCGACCTGCTGTCGCATGACGTCGCGCATCTGACGCTGTCGGTGCCGGAGGCGGCGGAGATCGCCTACCATCCCGGGCAGTACCTCAACGTCATGCTGGACGACGGCGCGCCGCGGAGCTTCTCGATGGCATCGCCGCCGGCGGCCGGCGTCTTCGACTTCCACATCCGCAGGGTGCCGGGCGGGCGGTTCACCGACTCCCTGTTCGGCGGCGTATCGGTGGGGGACGAGCTGGAGGTGGAACTGCCCCACGGCGAGTTCCGCTTCCGGTCCGAACCGGGGCGCGGGGTGCTGATGGTGGCCGGCGGCACGGGGCTGGCGCCGATCAAGTGCATCCTGGAGGCGCAGGCGGCCGCCGACGCGCTGCCGGAGACCCTGCTCTACTGGGGGCGTCCGGTCGACCCGCGACCTCTATCTCCACGACCGGCTGGAGGCCCTGGCGCGGGACCTGCCGCAACTGACCTACGTTCCCGTGCTGTCGATCCCGGACGGCGACTGGGCCGGGCGGACCGGCTTCGTCCACGAGGCGGTGGCCCAGGATTTCGCCAGCCTGCGCGACCTGGACGCCTATCTGTGCGGGCCGCCGCCGATGATCGACGCCGCGCGCACCGGCTTCGCCGCCCGCGGCCTCCCGACCGAGCGCATCTTCGCCGACAGCTTCAACTTCACCCATGAGATCCGCGCCGCATGACGGACGTGACCGAGCAGCCGAAGACCCTGGAGATCGTCTTCCTGACCAATGACGGGAAGACCATCACCGTGCCCGAGCAGTCCAACCTCCTGCGCATGTCGATCCGCGAACAGGGCGGAATCCCGTTCAAGTGCGGCGGCGGGATCTGCGGCACCTGCAAGTGCCGGATCGAGGACGGGCTGGAGCACACCGCGGCGATGACCCGGAAGGAGCAGAAGCTCCTGACCGAGGAGGAGATCGCGCAGGGCCATCGCCTCGCCTGCCAGACCATGCTGAACGGCCCGGTGAAGGTCAGCTGGATCCCACTCGACCAGCGCAAGAAGCCGGGCGTGAAATGACGCCGCGCCGCGGTCGCCCACCGTGACCGCCACCCCCGCCCCGTCGGAGGGCCGGCCCGACGCGCTGGTGCTCGGCGCCGGGGCGGTCGGCCTGCTGACGGCGCTGTCGCTTCAGGACCGCGGGCTGTCCGTCGCCCTGATCGACCGCCAGCCGCCGGGGCGCGCGGCCTCCTTCGGCAATGCCGGCGTGCTGAGCCCGGGATCGATCCACCCGCTCGCGCGGCCGGGGCTGTGGCGCCAGTTGCCGCGCATGATCGCGGGACGGGAGCCGGGGCTCAGGGCGCCGTGGCGGCACCTGCCGGCGCACGCTCGCTGGGGCCTCGCCATGCTGCGCCGGTACGCCAGTCTGGAGGCGATCGCCGCCTCGCGCGACGGCCTGGCGGCGCTGACCCGGGACTCTGCGCAGCGGCATCGAACGCTTCTGGAGCGTGCCGGGGCCGGCGACCTGTGGTCCATGCCGGGGTTCCTCAAGCTGTTCTCGACCGAGGCCGAGGCGGCGGCGGGCCGGGCCGAGGCGGCGGAGTACGAGCGCCGCCAGATCCGCCACCGGCTGCTCGACGTCACCGATCTCGCCGAGCTGGAGCCGCATCTCCAGGGCTATGCCGGCGCCCTCTGGACCACCGAGGCCGGGGCGGTCGCCGACCCGGGGGCTGCCTGCGAGGCCTATGCCCGGCTGTTCCTCGACGGCGGCGGCCGGATCGAGACGGCGGCCGTGCGGTGCCTTGTGCCGGGACGCCGGGGCGTCGCGGTGGAGACCGATGCCGGCCGGCTCTCCGCACCCGTTACGGTCGTGGCGCTGGGGGCCTGGTCGGCGCGGGCGCTGGCGCCGCTCGGCTATCGCATCCCGCTGGTGGCGGAGCGCGGCTATCACCGCCACTTCGCGCCGGTCGAGGGCCGGCCGCTGGGCCGGCCGGTGCACGATGTCGGCGGCGGCTATGTCGTCGCGCCGCAGCGGCGCGGCCTGCGCCTGACCTCCGGCACGGAGCTGTCGCCGATCGACGCGCCGCCGACGCCGGTGCAGCTGGCCAAGGCCGAGGCCCGGGCGCGCGGCAGGCTGCCGCTGGGCGAGCGGGTCGGCGAGCCCTGGCTGGGCGGCCGGCCGACCCTGCCCGACAGCCTGCCGATGATCGGCCCGGCGCCGGGCCACGACGGGCTGTGGTTCGCCTTCGGCCACCAGCATGTCGGCTTCGCCACTTCCGCCGTCACCGGGGCCTTGGTCGCGGCCCTGGCGACCGGAGACGCGCCGCCGATCGGCCCGGCACCCTACCGGCCGGGGCGGATGGCGGTCGGTCCCGTTACGGCGCCTTGATCATCCCGCCGTCCAGGCGCAGCGTCTGGCCGGTCAGGTAGGAGGCGCGGTCCGACATCAGAAAGGCCACCGTCTCCGCCACCTCGGCCACGGTGCCGTAGCGGCCCATGGGGATGCGCTCGCGCCGGCCGGGCTTCTCCGGCAGGCTGTCGATGAAGCCGGGGACCACGGTGTTGATCCGGATGCCGTTCGGCGCCTCCTGGTCGGCGTACATCTTGGTGAAGAAGTGCAGGCCCGCGCGCACCACCGCGGAGGTGGCGAAGCCGGCATCGGGCTCGATCGCCGCGAAGGACGACATGACCACGATCGAGCCGCCGCCGCGCTGGTGGAACACCGGCGTGACCCGGCGGATCAGTCGGACGGCGCTCAGGAACATCAGGTCGTAGGCCTTCAGCCAGTCGTCGTCGGAAAGCTCCAGCAGCGCGCCCTTCGGCGGATGCCCGGCATTGATCACCAGCCCGTCGATCCGGCCCCAGCGCTCCAGCGCGCCGTCGACCAGCCGGTCGAGGTCGCCCGGCTCGGTCAGCGAGCCGGTGACGCCGAACCCGCCCAGGTCCGTCGCCAGCGCCTCGGCGCTTCCGGAGGGCGACAGGCCGGCGACGGTCCAGCCGTCCTCGGCCAGGCGGCGGGCGCAGCCGGCGCCCATGCCCTTGCCGGCGGCGGTGACGAGGGCGACGGGCGACTCGGCGATGGGGGGCATTCGGGATCCTCTCGGACGTTTCGGACGGGTCGATGCCGGGTCAGCTGAGGCCGCGGACGAACAGCATGGCCGACGCGGCGGCGCACAGCACCAGCATGGCCGGGCGCATCCAGCCGCGGTCGGTGAACCGTTTGATCGGGCCGGACAGCCAGAAGCCCAGCACCAGCGCGGGCAGCAGTTTGACGCTGAGCGCCAGATGCGTCCAGGTGAACTCCCCGAACATCGCGAGCGCCAGGATCGAGATCAGCGCGCCCGCGACCAGGAAAGCCGACATGTTCGCCCGCACTTCGGCCCCCGGCGAATACTGGTAGACGATCGCCATGGGCGGGGTTCCGACCGAGGTGATCGTGCCCATGTAGCCGGACGCCGCGCCGGCGAAGAACAGGTTGCGGTTGCTCGGCGCGATGCGCCAGCCGCTGAGGCTCAGGCCCACCGCCAGCAGGATCAGCGTCGCGAACACCAGAAGGAAGGCCTTGGGCGACAGCAGGCTGGCGGTCAGCGCGCCGAAGATGCTCGCCACCACCCGGCCGCTGAGCGCGAAGCCGAGATTGCCGAAGCGCATGTCCCTGCGGTCGCGCACCGCCACCAGCAGCGAGGTCAGCATCGCCAGCACCAGCAGTGGGCCCGGCACCAGCGTCGGGTCGAGCACCGCCAGCACCGGCGCGGCGACGATGCCGAAGCCGACGCCGATGGTCGACTGCGCGACCGCGGCGACGATGATGGTCAGGAAGGCGACGACATAGACGGCCCAGTCGATCACCATGAAGGCGCCCGGATCGAACATCGGCAAGGGTTCCCCGACGGTATCGAGTGACGGCGGTTCCGGCGGCGGGCGTCGGGACGGCAGCGGCAGGACGGACCAGGAATGATGCCGGCGGACGGATCGGCATCACGCTTCGCATACCGTATACTAAATCGACCGAATCATACCAGGGCAAACATGGGGTGCCGCTCGGGCGGGTACCGACCGTCCCTCGCCCGTCGTCTCGCGCGACTCCGACTTCGACGCCGCCCCATGAACGGCCTCGGTGGGAGGGGAGGGCGGTCCCTTGCCGGCCCGCCGCGGCTCGAGCCCCCGCCCCGGCCTTGCAGTCGCGGAACCCGGCGCCCGCGGCGGCTGCATCATGAGTCCGAACTGTCGGAGACGGTGAGCCGACGACGGCCGCCCGCCTCGGGCTGCCTCCTGTCGCGCTGATACAATCCGCGCACGCGTCGGACCGGCCCATGGCGTCGCGGAACGCATGGGCGGCCTCCGACCGGGAGGTGGGCGGCGGAGGCGAAAAGCCGCCGAAGAGGCGGCATTCCGTCCCTCTTGCCGACGCGGTCTGTTGTCGCTCGTTGCCGCACTGCGGCATCGGTCTGCCGGGACGTTTCTGCGGGCCGGGACACCGGGCAACCTTCGGCAACCGGCGCTTGACAGTCTTGTAGACGGTATACCATAGTGACGTATGGTCGCTCCGGCGACCCGGCCCGCAATGCCGAAAGGCGTAACCAAAACAAGCTTCAAGCGGGTTTCGTTTCAAGCACAGGGGGCACCATCCCATGACATTCCAGAATGCCATGCGCGCGATCGTGGTCGCCGCCGCGGCGGTGACGATCGCGACGCCCGCATGGGCCCAGGACGTGACGATCGCGCTCGGCTCCGAGCCGACGACCCTCGACCCGCAGCTGCGCGAGGACGGCGGCGAGCGCGCGATCAACGACAATGTTTACGAGACGCTGACCGTGCGCGGTCCGGACGGCACGCTCAGCCCCGGGCTCGCCGCGGAGATGCCGACCCAGCTCGACGAGACGACCTGGGAGGTCGTGCTGCGCGACGGCATCACCTTCCATAACGACGAGCCGTTCGACGCCGAGGCCGTGGCGTACAGCATCAACCGGGTGATCGACCCGGAATTCAATTCCGAGCAGGCGTCGTTCTTCTCGACGATCACCGGCGCCGAGGCGGTCGGCGACATGACGGTCCAGGTCAAGACCGACGGCCCGGATCCGATCCTGCCGGCCCGGCTCTACTGGATGAAGATGGTGCCCCCGGGCGCCGCCGAGGCGGACGGCTTCGCCGAGAACCCGGTCGGCACCGGCCCCTACGAGTTCGTCGAGTGGAACCGCGGCAACTCGATCACGCTGCGCGCCAACCCGGACTACTGGGGCGAGGCGCCGGAGATCCAGGAGGTGCAGTTCCGCTTCATCGAGGAGTTCGGCACGCGGCTGTCGAGCCTGCTCGCCGGCGAGGTGGACCTGATCACCAACCTGCTGCCCGAATTCGTCAACCAGGTGCCGAAGTCGGCCAGCGTCAGCGGCCTCGAACTGCCGATCGTGATCCTGAGCGCGGTCAGCGGCCCGACCCAGGACCTTCGGGTGCGCCAGGCGCTGAACTACGCGGTCGACAAGGAGGTCCTGGCTGAGGCCCTGTTCGAGGGCTACGCCGAGGTCGCCCAGGGCCAGCTGATGGCGCCGTCCTTCTTTGGGTTCAATCCCGAGATCCAGGGCTATGAATACAATCCCGACCTCGCCCGGCAGCTGATCCAGGAGGCCGGTGCCGAGGGCGCGGAGATCGAACTGATCGGCACGGCGGGCCGCTGGCTCAAGGACCGGGAGATGGTCGAGGTGATCGCCTCCTTCTGGGAGGAGATCGGCGTCCAGCCGAACGTCCGGATCTTCGAGTTCAGCGAATACCTGAACCGGCTGTTCGACCGGGAGACCCGGGGCGACGCGATCTTCGTGGTCAGCTCGAACGAGCTGCTCGACGCCGACCGCCCGCTCAGCGGCTACTATCACATGGGCGGCGTCGGCGCCTCCAACGAGGATGCCGAGCTGGCGCAGCTGATCGAGGAGGCCCGCTACGAGACCGACGTGTCGGCGCGCGAAGCGCTCTATCACGAGGCGCTGCGCCTGGCCTACGAGCAGGCCTACTTTGTCTTCCTGCTCAACATCAACGACATCTACGGCATGTCGGACCGGCTGGACTGGCAGCCGCGGGTCGACGCCAAGCTGATGGTGTCGGAGATGTCGATCGAGTGACCGGCCGGCGCGGGTCCGGCGGCACCGTCCGCCGGGCCCGCGCCGCCGCCTGACGTCATTCGGCCGTTTACCGGGAAGGAATTTGGACCTTGGGCCGCATGATCCTCCTCCGGCTGTGGCACGGCGCGATCGTGATCGTGGGCGTCGTCGTGGTCGTCTTCGTCGTCACCCGTCTGATCGGCGACCCCGTGGACGTCATGCTGCCGCTCGAGGCGACCGCCGAGCAGCGGGCCGCCTTCGAGGCCCAGCTCGGGCTCGACCGGCCGATCATCGTGCAGTTCGCGAATTATCTCTGGGACCTGACCAAGTTCGACTTCGGCGACTCGCTGTGGCAGGACCGCCCGGCGATGGAGATCGTCGTCGAGCGTCTTCCGCTGACGCTCTATCTCGTCACCGTCTCGATCGCGATCGCGATCCTGGTGGCCGTGCCGCTGGGCGTGGTTGCGGCGCTGAATCCGGGCGGCCTGATCGATCGGGCGACGGTGGTGCTCAGCCTGCTCGCCCTGTCGGTGCCGCAGTTCTGGCTCGGCCTGCTGCTGATCGTCGTGTTCTCGGTCATGCTCGGCTGGCTGCCCAGCGGCGGGGCGACGAGCCCGCTGCACCTGCTGCTGCCCGCCGTGACCCTGGCGCTGCCGGCGATGACCCGGCTGGTTATGGTGGTCCGCTCGCAGATGATCGACGAGCTCAACACCCAATACGTCAAGACCGCCGAGGCGAAGGGCCTGCCGTTCTTCCGGATCGTCGGACTGCACGCCATGCGCAATGCCGCGGTGCCGGTACTGACGCTCTCCGCGTGGGAGTTCATCCGCGCGCTCTCGGGCTACACGGTGGTGGTCGAGACGGTGTTCGCCTGGCCCGGTCTGGGAATGGTCGCGCTGCAGGCGATCGAGCGGCAGGACCTGGTCCTGCTTCAGGCCATCGTGTTCACGATCGCGGTCATGGTCGTGGTGGTCAATCTGGCGGTCGACATCGTCTACAAGACGATCGATCCGCGCATCAAGCTGGACTGAGCCGATGGCAGACCAGGCAGCCGAAGAGCGAGGCTTCGACGCCGTCGACGCGGCAGCCGCGACGGGGCCGGTCGCGACGGGGGGCGCCGCGGCCGGCCCGGTCACCAGCGGCGGCCGGCTGATCCGCCCGATGGCGGAGATGCTGCGCGAGCTCTGGCACGACAAGCCCGGCTTCATCGGGCTCGCTGTCCTGGTCGCCCTGGTGCTGATGGCGGTCTTCGCACCGCTGCTGGCGCCCCACGACCCGGCCAGCCAATCCCTGATCGACCGACTGAAGCCGCCGGTCTGGCAGGAGGGCGGCAGCTGGGAGTACGTCCTGGGGACCGACCACCTCGGCCGCGACATGCTGAGCCGGGTGATCCACGGCTCGCGGATCTCGCTGATGGTCGGTGTGGCGGTGGTTGCATTGGCGGGCGGCTTCGGGGTCTTCATGGGCCTGGTGGCCGGCTATTTCGGCGGCCGGATCGACGCCGCGATCATGCGCTTCGTCGACACCCTGATCGCCTTCCCCGGCCTCCTGCTGGCGCTGGTGATCCTGGCGGTGGTCGGGCCGTCGATGACGACGGTGATCATCGTCCTGGCCCTCAACGGCTGGATGGTCTACGCCCGGATGACGCGCGGCATCGTCCTGTCGGTGCGCCAGCTGCCCTATGTCGAGGCCGCCGAGATGGTCGGCTGCCGGTCCGGCCGCGTGATCCTGCGCCACGTGCTGCCCAACCTGGTCTCGCCGCTGCTGACCCTGGGCATCCTGGAGTTCGCGCGCATCGTACTGGCCGAGGCGGCGCTGTCGTTCCTCGGCCTCGGCATCCAGCCGCCGGCGACCAGCTGGGGCCTGGATGTCGCCAACGGCAAGGACTACCTGTTCCGCGCCTGGTGGCTGGTCACCATCCCCGGCGTCGCGATCGCGATCACCGTGCTCGCGATCAACCTGCTGGCCAGCTGGGCGCGCGTCACCTCCGACCCGCAGGAACGCGAGAAGCGCTTCGCCCGCACCGTGGCGGCGCAGGCCCGGCGCCGCAAGCAGAGGGGGGCGGCCGTGCCGCAGGCAGCCGAATGACCGGAACCATGCAGTCACCGCTGCTCGAAATCGACGATCTGAGCGTCCACTTCACGACGCGCCGGGGCGTGGTCCAGGCGGTCCGGGGCGTCTCGCTCTCGATCGGCAAGGGGCAGACCCTGGGCCTGGTCGGCGAAAGCGGGTCGGGAAAGAGCGTGACCGCCCAGGCCGCGATGGGCCTGGTCCACGTGCCGGGCGAGATCGCCGGGGGCGACATCCGGTGGAAGGGCCGCTCGCTCCTGGGCCCGCAGGGCAAGGCCTATGCCCGCCGGGTCCGGGGTCGCGAGATGGCGATGATCTTCCAGGACGCCATGACCTCGCTGAACCCGCTGTTCACCTGCGGCCAGCAGATCGGCGAGGTGCTGCGCCACCACATGGGCATGACCAAGCGCCAGGCGCGCGTCCGGGCGAAGGACCTGCTGGATCTGGTCGGCATCAATGCGCCGGACCGGCGGCTCGACCAGTATCCGTTCGAGCTGTCGGGCGGCATGCGCCAGCGGGTGATGATCGCCATGTCGCTGGCCTGCGAGCCGGAGCTGCTGATCGCCGACGAGCCGACGACGGCGCTCGACGTGACGATCCAGGCGCAGATCTTGGAACTGCTGATCGACCTCCAGCAGCGGCTGGGCCTGTCGGTGATCATGATCACCCACGACCTGGGCGTGGTCGCCGGGCTGTGCCAGGAGGTCGCCGTGATGTACGGCGGCCGCGTCGTCGAGCAGGGGCCGGCCGACGATCTCTTCGGCCAGCCGGCCCACCCCTACACCATGGGCCTCCTGCGCTCGACGCCGCGGCTCGACGGGGCGCAGGACCGGCTGGTGTCGATCGACGGCAACCCTCCCGACCTCCTTCACCCGCCGGTGGGCTGCGCCTTCGCCGCGCGCTGCCCGGCGTCGGAGGCGGTGTGCCAGAGCGACCCGGCGATCGGCCCGGTGGCGCCCGGCCGCCGGGTCGCCTGCCATCGCCCGTTCCAGGGCCCGTGGGCCCGCACCCCCGCCCCCAACGCGACCAAAGCCGACAGGACCGTGGCCTATGGCGCTCGCTGAGGTGATCCAGCCGGGACCGGCGGAGCCGCTGGTCGAAGTCGACGACCTGACCGTCCATTTCCCCGGCGGGCGCGCCGGGTTCTGGGGGCAGGAGCAGCTGGTCGTCCACGCCGTCGACAACCTCTCCTTCTCGATCATGCCCGGCGAGACGCTCGGCCTGGTCGGGGAGAGCGGATCGGGCAAGACCACCACCGGCCGGGCGGTGCTGCGCCGGGTGCCGATCCGCGGCGGCCGGATCCGGTTCGAGGGCCGGGACATCACCAACGTCTCCGGCGAGGACCTGCGCCAGCTGCGCCGCAACATGCAGCTGATCTTCCAGGACCCCTACGCCAGCCTGAACCCGCGGATGCGCATCCTCGACATCGTCGCGGAACCGCTGATCGTGCACGGGCTGGTCCGGGGCCGGGAGGAGGCGCGCGACCAGGTGGTCGACCTGCTGCGCCTGGTCGGCCTGCCGGGCGATGCCGCCGACCGCTACCCGCACGCCTTCTCCGGCGGCCAGCGGCAGCGGGTGGTGATCGCCCGGGCCTTGGCGCTCAACCCCCGCTTCGTGGTAGCGGACGAGCCGGTCTCGGCGCTCGACGTGTCGATCCGGGCCCAGGTCGTCAACCTGCTCCAGGACCTGCAGAAGGACCTGGGGCTGACCTATCTCTTCATCGCCCACGACCTCAGCGTGGTGCAGCACATCTCCGACCGGATCGCGATCATGTATGCCGGCTGCATGGTCGAGATCGGGCCGGCCGACACGATCTACGGCGATCCGAAGCACCCCTACACCGAGGCGCTGCTGTCCGCGGTGCCGGTGCCCGACCCGCCGGTGGAGCGGGCGCGCAAGCGGATCGCCTACGAGGGCGAGGTGCCCAACCCGATCTTCCCGCCGATCGGCTGCCGGTTCCAGGGACGGTGCCCGCTGGCCACCGACCAGTGCCGCAACGAGCCGCCGCCGCTCGAGGAAAAGGCGCCGGGACACTTCGCCGCCTGCTGGCACAAGCACTAGACCCGCCCCCCTCGAGAAGGAGTCCCCCATGGCCGAGCGCGTCACCGGGTCGTTCGTCGCCCTGATCACGCCGATGAACGCAGACTACGGCGTCGACTTCGCCGGCTTCGCTGACCTCCTGGAGTTCCAGCGCGGGGCCGGGACCAGCGCGGTCCTGATCATGGGCTCGTCCGGCGAGGTCACCATGCTGTCGCCGGAGGAGCGGCACGCCATCGTCCGGGAGACGATGAAGCACCGCAGGGACGGCATGCAGCAGTGGTACGGCTGCACCGGCCCGACCACCGAGGCGACCATCGACTATGTCCGCCAAGCGGCGGCCGAGGGGGCGGACGGCGCGGTGATCGCGGCGCCCAGCTACATATGCGCACCCAACGCCGACATCGTCCGGTTCTTCCTGGAGGTGGCGGACGCGTCGCCGATCCCGATCGGGATCTACAACAACCCGCCGCGGGTGAAGACCGACTTGGACGTGGACGACGTGCTGGCGATCGCGGCGCACGGGAACGTCACGGTGCTCAAGGAGAGCACCGCACGGGTCGGCCAGGTGGGCCGGGTCTGCGCGGCGGCGCCGGACGTGTCGATCATGTGCTGCTGCTCGCCCAATCTTGGGCTCGTCGTGCCGACCATGAGCCTCGGCGGACACGGCACGGCGAACATGACCGGCAACATCATCCCGCGCGAGATGGCGGTGATCTCCACCCCGTGGGACGACGACGGCGCGCAGGCGCTGAGGTTCCGGGAGGCCTATCTGGCCAACCTGCCGATGCTCCATTTCGTCTATTCGGCGATCAACCCAGTGCCGGTGAAGACGCTGATGCGCGCGGTCGGGCTGCCGGCCGGGCCGCTGCGCCGGCCGTTGCAGCCGCTCGACGAAGCCGGCCTGAGACGCGGAGTGGAGATCGTGGCGCAGCTGGGGCTCGACCGATCCTACGGCTATCGCACCGGCAGCGCGGCCCTGGCGGCGGAATAGGGGAGCATGACCGACCGGATCGAGCGTGTCGTCCTGATCACCGGGGCGGCGAGCGGGATCGGCGCGGCCACCGCGCGCCGGCTGGCCGGGCCGGCGACGGCGCTGCTGCTGACCACCCGATCCAACGCCGACGGCCTCGCGCGCACGGCCGAGGCGGCGCGGGCGGCGGGCGCGGCCGTGGAGACGGTCGAGGGCGACCTGACCGAGCCGGGGATTCCGGCGGCCCTGGCCGAGGCGGGCCGCCAGCGCTTCGGCCGGCTCGACCAGCTGGTCTCCAACGCCGGTCGGGCGCAGAAGGCGCGGTTCGGGGGGTTCGACCGCAGCGACCTGGAGGGCGCGTTCGCGATCAACACATACCCGTTCTTCGACCTGATCGAGGCCTGCCGTGACGATCTGGAGGCGTCGGATTGGGGCCGGGTGGTGGCGCTCAGTTCCTTCGTCGTCAACGACATCGGCATCAACGGCACGATGTTCCCCGCCACCGCCGCGGCCAAGGCGGCGGTGGAGGCGCTGGCGCGCACCCTTGCCTTCCAGCTGGCTCCCTCGGGCGCGACGGTCAATTGCGTCGCGCCCGGCTTCACGCGCAAGGATGGCGGCCATGCGGCGCTGTCGCCCGCCGCCTGGGAAGCCGCGGCGCAGGCGACCCCCGCCGGCCGGATCGCGGATCCCGACGACATCGCCGCTGCGGTCGCGTTCCTCCTGTCGCGCGAGGCGCGGCACGTCACGGGGCAGGTGATCCGCGTGGACGGCGGGCTGTCGCTGCTCTGACCCCGCTGCGACCGACCTACGCCGTCTCCCGTCGCTCCAGGAACGCCAGCACCGCATTCTCGGCCGCGTCCAGCCCCTCGACGCCGGCGCCGGGACCGCTCTCGAGATCGAGCTCGGCCAGATCGCCGGCGGCGAATCTCTCCAGGATCGCCGGGTGGACATAGCCCTTGCGGCACACCGCCGCCGTGTTGCCCAGGCAGGCGGCGACCGCGTCCATGGCGTGCCGGATCTCGCCCCGCAACGCCCGCCGGGTGTCCGGCGGTGGCCGGCCGGCCAGTTCCCGCGCGGCCAGCACGGTGCCGGCCCAGGTGCGGAAATCCTTGGCGCTGAAGCTGTCGCCGGCCGCGTCCTGCATATAGGCGTTGATGTCGGCGGAGCCCACGTCGTGCACGGCGCCGGCATCGTCGACCCAGCCGAACAGTTCCTGCCCGGGCAGGTCCTGGCACGCCCGGACGATCCTGGCCAGTCGACGATCGCGGTGGGCGACCTCGTGGACCTTGCCGGACTTGCCCGGGAAGTGCAGGCGGATGGTCGATCCCTCGACGTCGACATGCTCGCCGCGCAGGGTGGCGGCGCCGTAGCTGTCGTTGTCGCGGGCATACTCCTCTCCGCCGACGCGGATCAGCGTGCCCTGCATGACGCCGACTGCCGTCGCCAGCACGCGGTCGCGCGTCAGGCCGCGCTTGGCGAGGTCGCGGCGGACCCGGTCGCGCAGCCGCGGCAGCGCGCGGGCGAAGGCGGTCAGACGGTGGAACTTGGTCTCGTCGCGCACCTGCGTCCAGCGCGGATGGTAGCGGTACTGCTTGCGGCCTCGGGCATCGTGGCCGGTTGCCTGGAGGTGCCCCTCGGCACGCGGACAGATCCAGACATCTGTCCATGCCGGCGGGATCGCGAGGGAGTGGATCCGCTCCAGCGCGTCGGCGTCGCGCACGGGCCGGCCGTCGGGATCGACATAGCGGAAGCCCGACCGGTGCTTCAGCCGGCGCAGCCCGGGATCGCGATCGGAGACGTAGACCAGCCAGGCGTGCCGCGCCGCCGCCTGCGGATCCTCGGGGGCCGGAGATTCGGGGGCTGGATGGTCGGGGGGCGGAGCCGGGCCGCCGGCCATCAGCGGCGCTCGCGCCGGCGCGGGTCCAGGACCGCGTTCATCTCCGCCCCCAGCAGGGTGACCAGGGCGGAGATCCAGAGCCAGAGCAGCAGCACCACGACACCGCCCAGCGCCCCGTAGGTCTCGTTGTAGCTGCCGAAATTGCGGACATAGACCGAGAACGCGAGGGACGCGATCAGCCACAGCAGCGCCGCGGCCACGGCCCCGATCGCGACCACCCGCCAGGGCGGCCCCGGCCGGTCCGGCCCGTAGCGGTAGAGGACGGCCAGGGCGCCGACGATCACCGCCAGCAGCACCAGCCAGCGCAGAACCCCCAGCAGCGTCGCCAGGCCGCCACCGAGCCCGAGCGCATGCAGAGCCGGCCCGGTCATGCCGATCACCCCGAGCGCCAGGATGACCAACGCGACCGCCCCCGCAGTGAAGCCGACCGCGAGCAGGTTCTGCTTGACGAAGCCCCGCTCGTCCCGGGTGCCGTCGACGATGTTCAGCCCTTCGATCAGGGCCTTGATGCCCTTGGTCGCGCTCCACACCGCGAGCAGGATGCCGGCCGCCGCCGCGAGCCCGAGGCCGCCGCCGGCGCCCTGCGCCAGCGCCTGCATCTGGCCGCTCAGGATCTGCGCCGCCTGATCGGGCAGGAGACGGCTCGCGCGTTCGATCTGACCGGCGATGCGCTGGGGGTCGAACAGCAGGCTCCAGATCCCGACCAGCGCCGCCAGCGCCGGGAACAGGGCCAGCAGGGCGTAGAACGCCGTCCCGGCGGCGATCAGGGACGCATGATCCTCGCCAGCGGCGGCGAAGGTCCGCCGGGCGATGGCGGCCCAGCCCCGTGGCGGCGAGTTGGCAGAAGGGCCGCCTCGGTCGGCGGCGGAGGGCGCACGGGTCACGGAGGGCCTCCAACGGGGGATCGGACCGGGCTAGGCGACCGCGAAGCGGAGCCGGCTTGACGTAGGCAGTCAACGGCGCGTGGCCCGGTCGGTTTCCGGCGCATCCGCGTCCACACCGCCGCCGCGGCCGGAAACGGTCCGGGGGCCTTGCCGTTGATCCGGCTGCAATCCGGGCGGCACCGGCAGTGCCGCCGACGATGATCGAAGGAGCCCGGCATGACCGCCGGAAGATTGAAGATCCTGGCCCGAAGCGGCTATGCCGCGCGGGGAGTCGTCTATCTGATCGTCGGCTTCTTCGCCGTCCTTGCGGCGTTCGGCCGGGGCGATGCGGAAGGCACGAAGGACGCCCTGCGGACCATCCTGGAACAGCCTTTCGGCGGCGTTCTGCTGGGCCTGATGACGCTTGGCCTCCTGTTCCATGCCCTGTGGCGGTTCGTCCAGGCGATCCGGGACGTCGATCGGCACGGGACGGATGCCAAGGGCATCGGGGTCCGGCTCGGCCTGCTGGGCAGCGGGGTCGCCTATCTCCTCCTCGCGGTGTTCGCCGCGGGGCTGATCCTGCCGGCCTGGTTCGGTGGCGGCGGGAGCTCGGGCGCCGGCGGCGGCATCACCGCTGCCATCACCGGCTCGGCGGCGGGCCCCTGGGTGGTCCGCGCGATCGGCGTGGTCACCCTGATCGTCGGCGGCGCGCACATCCTCAAGGGCGCCAAGGCGAAGTTCGAGAAATGGCTGCAGGCGCCGCCGCAGACGATGGACAGGCTCCGGCCGATCTGCCGGTTCGGCCTGATCGCGCGCGGGGTCGTCTTCCTGATCATCGGCGGGCTGATCCTGGCCGGGGGCGTGATCTACGACCCGAACCAGGCGCCGACGTTGGAAGACGCGCTGGAGGCCGTGCAGTCCTGGCCGTTCGGGCCCTGGATCCTGGGTCTGATCGCGGCCGGCCTCTTCGCCTTCGGGCTCTATTCCCTGATCGAGGCGCGCTGGCGCCGGATCGACCTGGAGCGGGGGCTGCGCCCGGTGTGAGCCGGCCTTCCCCTTCGACGCGACCAATGCCGTTGCGCTGCGTCGCGGGCTCTGGGATCGTAAGGCGAATCAACCGGCTCGCGCGCCGCTCCTCTCCCCCGGGGCGCGTCGCATGGGCCGCCGCGACAGGGAGTACGGCATGACTCATCAGGGGACGGCGGCGGTGTGGACCGCCGCCAGCGTGGCGCTCGTCACCTTCTTCGGCTCGCCTGCCGCTGCGCAGGAGACCGTCCATCTGATCAGCTACGAGGCGCTGCCCTCGGTCCAGGTGGAGATCGACCTGACCGAGGCGACCTATGCCGACCGCGCCCAGGTCACCGCCGAGGCGGCGGCCGAGGTGATGCCGAAGGTGCTGGACCTCCTGGAGATCGATCCGGCGGCGGCGGAGACCATGGTGACTCCGGGCGGCTACCTTCTCAACACCAATGCCTCGCTGCAGACCCAGGCGGAGGTGGATGCCGAGACGGCGGATCGCTTCGCCGCCGCCGCCGGCTACGTCTTCCGGCAGTGGAGTGTGCTGGTCAGCGACTTCGGGGCCGAGGACGGCGGCACCGGCTACGGCGTCGTCAGCTTCGAGGACGGCACGCTCGACGCCGGGATGGCGCACGCCTTCTTCGAGCATGCGGCCTCGATCGCCGACGGCCTCGGCGGGGGCTACACCGCCTTCGGAAGCGACATGTATTTCCTCAACGTTCGCGGCGAGGAAGGGCCGTACAGCGGCCTTGAGGATCCCGACTTCCTGGCCATGCTGGGCGAGGCGGCGGCGACCTTCGAGCCGGCCGATCCGGATCTGACCGAGACGGGAGAGGTCGAGGCACGCTTCGTCGGCAACGACTGGGAGAGCCACCCGGATGGCGCGGAGTACCTCGCGCTGCTCGGCGCCGCCGGCAGCGAGACGGTGACGGCGCTCGACACCATCCGCGACGAGTGGACCGCGCGGATCGAAGAGATCGCCGACGAGAACGGCTGGCGCTGACGCCCGCCGTCGCTTCCCCCGACCGACCCCTCCCGGGAGCCCGCCTCGCCATGACCCACACGATCGCCCGCCGTGCCCTGCTGGCCACCGCCGCGACCGCCGCGCTGGTCGCCCCGCTGTTCGGCGCCGGCCCCGCCGCCGCCCAGGACGGAACCACCGCCGACATCACCCCCGGCATCGTCTATGCCGTCGGCGAAAAGTTCGACGGCAGCTTCAACGAAGGTGCCTTCAACGCGCTGGAGGCCTTCGAGGCCGAGACCGGCATCGGCTACCTCGAATACCAGCCGACCAACCCGACCGAGTTCGAGCAGGGCGTGGAGCGGCTGATCCGGCGCGGCGCCGACACGATCATCGTGGTCGGCTTCTACTACGCCCAGCCGCTGTCGGAGATCGCGCCGCGCCATCCGGACGTGCGCTTCACCATGATCGACGCGGTGGCCGAGGCCGACAACGTCCAGTCGGTGCTGTTTCGCGAGCAGGAGGGTTCGTTCCTCACCGGCATGCTGGCCGCGATGGCGAGCGAGACTGGCACCATCGGCTTCGTCGGGGCGATCGACATCCCGCTGATCCGGAAGTTCATCGTCGGCTTCGAGGAAGGGGCGCGATACGTCGATCCGGACATCGGGTACATCGTCAACTTCGTCGGCACCACGCCGGCCGCTTTCAACGATCCGACGACGGCGAACGAGCTGACGGTCAGCCAGATCGAACGCGGCGCCGACGTGGTCTTCGCCGGGGCGGGCAATTCCAACCGCGGGATCTTCCAGGCGGCGGTGGACAATGGCGTCCATGCGATCGGCGTCGATTCCAACCAGAACGGCGAGGCGCCGGGCACGATCCTGACCTCGATGCTGAAGCGGGTCGACGTGGCCGCGCTGGCCGCGCTGAACGCCGCGCGCGACGGCACGTGGCAGCCGGGCGTCCTGTCGCTCGGCCTGGCCGAGGGCGGCGTGGGCTACGCCCTCGACGACAACAACTGGCCGCTGATGACGCCGGAGATGATCGTCGCGGTGGAGAACGCGATGATCGACATCGTCAACGGCACGATCACGGTCACCGACGCGACGCAGTAGGTCGGGTTGCAGCGCAGCGGAATCCCGACATCCGGACTCCCGGGTCCGGCGGCCCGTCGCGATGCGGCCCGTCGGGTTTCCCTTCGGTCAACCCGAGCTACGATTTGCGGCGATTTCGCAGCACCGGATTGCCGTGGACATGCGGCGGCAGCGGCTTGACCGGGCCACCGGGCATCAGGGGGCGCGCGGCGAAGCGCTCCAGGCTGATCAGCCGGTCGTACATGACCAGGGCGCCGGCCAGGGACAGGTTGATCGAAAAGCGCGTGGGGATCGAGCAGACGAAGTCGCAGCGCGCCAGCATGGCGGGCGACAGTGCGCCCCGCTCCGACCCCAGGACATAGGCGGCGCGCCGCGGGTGTCGGAAGCTGGGGAGGTCGATGGCATCGTCCATCAGCTCGATTCCGACCACCTGGCAGCCGCGCGGCAGCTCCATGGCCTCGGGGGAGGGCCAGCCGTAGAAGGGGAGATTCTTCACCGCGTCCGACGTGTCGGCGGCGCGGAAGCCCACCGCATCGGTCTGCGCGTCGACGGTGAAGGCGAAGGCGGCGCCGAACGCGTGGGCCGTGCGCAGCAACGCGCCCACGTTGGCGGGCTTGGAAACACCCTCGACGCCGATGCCGAAATAGCCACTCATGCCGGGTCCGCCGGTTTCGGAAGTCACGAAGGAACGATGACCGGCCGGCACCTTGCCCCGCCGGCCGCGCCGGTGCAAGGTGGCGCCCCCGCCTCGGGGCCGTCGGGCTGGCGACGGCCGTCGGCCGATCCGATATGGCGGGACGTTCGCTGCCGCCCAGGCCCGGCTTGCCCACGCCCTCTGCGTTCCGATCGCACGCCGGGCGGCCAGGGGGCGGCCGCCGCCCGTGACTGGAGACCGTGTATCCGATGTCCCCGCCCGACGACCGTACCGGCCCGACCGGCCCCGACACAGCCGGCCCCGACACGACCGACGATCGCGCCAGCGTCTCCTTCGGACCCGGCGGTTCGGTGATGATGGTGGAGGTGACGCGCGGCCCGCTGGTGGAAAGCCGGCACCGCGGCCGCGCCGTGGTCGCCGACGCCCGCGGCCGGGTCGCCGCCCACTGGGGCGACGTGGAGGCGCCGGTCTATCCCCGCTCGGCGATCAAGCCGCTGCAGGCGATCCCCCTGGTCGAATCGGGGGCGGCCGAGGCGTTCGGCCTGTCGGACGTGGAGGTCGCGCTCGCCTGCTCCTCGCACAACGCCGAGCCGGAGCATGTCTCCAGGGTCACGGCATGGCTGGAGCGGATCGGCCTCTCGGAGGATGCGCTGGAATGCGGCAGCCACCTGCCGTACCACGCGCCGACCGCCGAGGCGATGCTGCGCTCGGGAAAGGCGCCCGGGCCGGCCTGCAACAACTGCTCCGGCAAGCATGCCGGCTTTCTGACCACGGCGCTCCACAAGGGCGAGCCGACGGCCGGATACATCGAGGCGGCCCATCCCGTGCAGCAGCGCATCCTGGGCGTGCTGGAGGCGATGTGCGTCCGGGACCTCTCCCAGGCGCCGCGCGGCCGGGACGGCTGCTCCGTCCCGACATGGGCCATCTCGCTGGGCGGCATCGCGGTCGGAATGGCTCGGCTGGCCGATACGGCGGATCTGCCCGACGCGCGCGCCGCGGCGGCCGACCGCATTCGTCGCGCCTGGGGCGGGGAGCCGTTCTACATCGCCGGCACCGGGCGCGTGGAAACCGCGGTGATGCAGGCGACCCGTGGCCGCGTCCTGGTCAAGGGTGGCGCGGAGGGCGTCTCCTGCATCTGCCTGCCGGAGATGGGGCTGGGCGCTGCGCTGAAGATCGAGGACGGCGCCGACCGGGCGGCCGACCGGGCGCTGATCGCCCTGCTCGACCACATCGGCGCGCTGGACGACGCGGATCCCGAGCCGCTGAAGCCCTGGCGCGACCGGGTGATCACCAATCGCCGCGGATTCGAGGTCGGCATGATCCGGCCGGCGACCGGCTTCCCCGGCTGAGGGTCGGCGGCGATGGCCTCGACGGACGACCCGGGCGGCGCGGCCGCGGCCGCCGATGCGCGCGTCCATGCCCAGTACGAAGCCTTTCCCTATCCGGCCCGCGACCCGAGGGACGAGGCCAAGCGGCTGGTCACCGGGTCGCCCAGCAGGCTGGCGGAGCTGACCCATTTCGTCTTCGCCGGGCGGCGACCGAAGAACCGGCCGCTGCGCGTGCTGGTGGCGGGCGGCGGCACCGGCGACGGGCTGGTCATGCTGGCCCAGCACCTGGCCGACGACCGCGCCGCCGGGGGGGCGGGCGGCACGATCACCTATCTCGACCTGTCGACGGCCGCGCGCGAGATCGCCGAGGCCCGGATCGCTGCGCGCGGGCTGACCGGCGACGTGACCTTCGTCACCGGCTCGCTGATGGAGGCCGAGGCGCTGGCGCCGGGGCCGTTCGACTACATCGACTGCTGCGGCGTGCTGCACCACCTGGCAGACCCTGCGGCCGGGCTGGCCGGGCTGGCGGCGTTGCTGGCGCCCGGCGGCGGGCTGGGGCTGATGGTCTACGGCACGCTCGGCCGGACCGGGGTCTATCCCCTGCAGTCGGCGCTGCGCCGGCTGACCGGCGAGATGGCGCCGAAGGACCGGGTGGCCGTGGCGCGCCGGCTGGTGGAGCGGCTGCCGGAGACCAATTGGTTCCGCCGCAACCCCTTCCTGGGCGATCACAAGGCCTCCGACTCCGGTCTCTACGACCTCCTGCTGCACAACCGCGACCGCGCCTATACCGTGCCCGAAATCCTGGACTGGACGGCCGGCGCCGGATTGGCGGTGACCGGGTTCCAGCCGCCGCTGGCCTACGATCCGCGCGCCCTGATCGACGACGCCGAGCTGACCCGGCGGATCGAGCCGCTGCCGCAGGCGGAGCGCTGGGCGCTGGCGGAGGAACTGTCGGGCGCCCAGGCCACCCACGCCTTCTACGCCGTGCCGGCCGCCGAGGCCGAGGCCCGCGTCGCCCGGCTGCCCGGGCCGGAGGCGGATGCGACGGGGGTGGTGCCGGTGGTGGTCGAGATCGACGGCCCGGCGCTGGCCCGTCGGCTGGGGCGCCAGCCGCTGCCGGCGACGGTGGGCGGGCGCAGGCTCTCCCTGCCGCTGCCGCCCCTGGCGGCGCCGATGCTGGCCCGGATCGACGGCCGCACCGACCTGCCCGGCCTCTACCGCGTCCTGAAGGCCGACCGGTCGGATCTCGGCGAGGCCAAGTTCCGCCGCGAGTTCGACCATCTGTGGCGGGTGTTCCACGGCCTGGGCCGGATGTTCCTGGAGATCCGCCCATAGCCGGGCGCCGGCAGGGCAGTGCGCTCAGGCGGTCTCGTACGCCGCCAGCGTTCCGCGGTCGATGTATCCGTTGTTGACGAGCAAGGTCTGGACTGTCAGGTCCGATACGCTGAAGTGATGGGCGACGGTGCTGATCGCCTCGTCGCTGAAATCGCCGTCCAGCATGTCCAGGGTCGTATCCAGCGGGCACAGGAATTCGGCGGCAAACGCCCGCTGGAACTTCTGCCGGAAGCGGTAGGACCGGGTGGCCGGTGTCAGCCGCTCGTCTTCGGCCGACGTCGCCCGGTCGCCCATCAGCCGGGCCAATTCGAACCTTCGTCCGGTTTGCCACCGCGAGCGAAGGACGACGCTTTCGCCACGGCCGGCGTCGCCGATCCGGTAAGCGAGGTCCGGCCCGGGCCGGTCATCCTCCAGCACGCCAGGCGCGACACCCGCCATCTCTGTCAGGCGCGCGTTGGAGATGGCCGTACCATTGAGGCCGGTGCGTCTGCGCAGCTCTCGCGCCGCCTCGACGCCCTGCCGCCAGGCCGGAGGCCGGTCCCGGCCGAGACCCAGGAAGTCCCGCAGGTCGGCGGCGTTCCGGGTATCGGCCGCATGTCCCAGCCGGCGGGCCTGGTCCTCCAATTCTGCGAAAGACAGGCTTTTCTGCGTCGACCCGGCCGCCAGTTCGATCGCTGTCTCCTCAGAGGTCTCGGCCGCGAGCACGACGAAGCTGTCGAGCACCGGGTCCGGAACGTCACCTGGATCCCCGCCCAACAGTGCTTCGAACATCCGTTTTTGCGCCATAGCAGGATCGGCGCGCTCCGCCGTCAGTTCCTGCCAATCCACCTCGAGATCCGACCCCCTGTGTCCCGGCCGCATGCAAGCGATCGACGACCACGTGCACCAGTCTGTCGGCCGCCGCTTCGAACGCGTCCGCCTCGACGGTCACAAGGGCGTTCGTCAGGTAGCGGATGGTCGTCGTGGGGCGGCCGGACGAGGCCTTGGCCGCCACGGTCATGACGTTGCCGTCGAACACGAAAGTGACGGGGGGCAGGCGAAGCCCTTGCCGATGGAAGACATGCAATGGGAGAGACGCCAATCCGGCGACTCCCGTTCCGGTTCCCAGCGCAGACGCCACCAGTTCCAGGTCAGCCAGTCTGCAAGATGATAGAGCGGCAGGAAAACGCGGTCGCGGACCGTACCGCTCTCGATATCCTCGACATGGGTCAGGCACCGGTCGGCGGCGGCCAAGGACAGCGCCGCGAAAGTGGCTCCTTCCTCGGGAGCGGCGTCCGGCAGTTCGTGCCAGTCGGGATCGAATTCGAGCGTCATCGGCGCAGCGTTTCCCAGGCCTCCAAGACCTGCTTCACGATCTCGTCGTCCTCGGGCAGCGGATAGCCGTGGTAGTGCCCTTGAACGCGATTTTCCAGTTCCGCCTCAAACACAATTCCTTCCGATCGTACCGCCCATACGTTCTGTGGCCATCCATTGCGGCGCTGTGTGCTGATCATGCCAGAACGAATACCGCGCTGCAGCAGCTCAGTCGCTTCCTGTCTAGGAACGGGTCGAGGGATGTCGCATAAAGAGGCGTCCGGCCTCGGGGCCGCCGGCGGCGTCAATCCATAGTCCATGGGATTGCACTTGTGGTAGGGGCTCCCCTTGTAGCGGGCGATGCAGGCAAGCCGTGTGAGTTCGGCTTCGCCGTGCCCCGTACCGGTGCGGATCTGCAGCTTTCGTTTTGGATTATCTCGGGAACGGCGTAACGGGCGGGCTGTTCTATGGATATTCCTCCAATAATATTAAGCACATCAGAATTATGCGACTTTTTCCATAAGTGACCACGCCCACTCATCGAGGCCAACAAAGAAAGCCGCCGGCGCCCTGGGGGGAGCGGCCGGCGGAAGGGACGACGTGGGAGACGTCGGAGGCAAGAGAGAAGGGCGGCTTGCGTGTCAGCCGCGCCAGAACGGCTTGTCGATCTCGCGGCGCCAGTCGATCGGGTCGAGGCCGATGTCGCGGATCAGCCGATCGTCGAGCTGCGCCAGGCAGCGGCGGCTGCGGGTGCGGAATCGCCAGGTCCAGACGGTGGCGAACAGCGCTCCGGCACTGCGGATCAGCCCGCCGGCGGAGGCGCGGGAGGGCGCGGGGGCGGCAAGGGTGGACGACCGGAACATGGGGCGATACTCCTCGGCAACGGTCGTCCGGTTGCGGCCGGTCGACCTCCAGTCAGCGGTGGCGGCGCCCTGTCGGGTGGGAGCTCTTATGCAGAATACTAATCGGCACCGTCGGATGCCGGCGGCCAAAGCCTTCCCTGCCGAAGATAATGGGTTGAAAAACAACGTCGATCAAAGGACGATATCTCATGGTACGGATGAGCTGAGGTAATCCATATGAATCGAGACAATGGACACCCCGATGGCGCGCCTGCCGTCGCTGACCGGCCTCAGGGCCTTCGAGGCCGCGGGCAGGCACCTCAGTTTCACCAAGGCCGCGACCGAGCTGCACGTGACCCAGGCGGCGGTCAGCCACGCGATCCGCGGTCTCGAGGACCAACTGGGCGTCAAGCTGTTCCGCCGGGGCGCGCGCCAGCTGCTGCTGACCGATGCCGGCCAGGCCTATCTGCCGGAGGTCCGCGAGGCGTTCGAGAAGCTGGCCGACGCCACCGCCCGGCTGGCCGCGCGCGACGCCACCGGCGCGCTGACCGTCAGCGTGCTGCCCAGCTTCGCCGCCAAGTGGCTGGTGCCCCGGCTGCGGCGGTTCCGGGAGGCGCATCCGGAGATCGACATCCGCCTGTCGGCCGACGACCGGGTGGTCGACTTCGACCGGGACGACGTCGACCTGGCGATCCGCTACGGCCGCGGCGACTATCCGGGTCTGGAGGCGGTGCGGTTCCTGACCGAGGAGTTCGTGCCGGTGTGCAGCCCCGCCCTGCTGTCCGGGCCGCACCCGCTCCGGACGCCGGACGACCTGCGCCACCACACCCTGCTGCACGACGATACCCGGACCGACTGGGCGATGTGGCTGATGGCGGCGGGGGTGAAGGCGGTGGACCCCTATCGCGGCCCGGCGTTCAACGATTCGAGCATGCTGCTCCAGGCGGCGATCGACGGCCAGGGGGTCGCGCTCGGCCGGTCGGCGTTGGCCGCCGACGACATCGTCGCCGGGCGGCTGGTCCGGCCGTTCACCGTCGCGCTGCCGGCGGAGTACGCCTACTACATCGTCTATCCGCCGCGCGCGGCCCAGCGCAGCCGCCTGGTCTGCCTGCGCGACTGGCTGATCGGGGAGGCTGCCGGCGGCGGTGTCACCGATCCGCCGCCGGAGCCGGGGACGCCGCAGGGCCGGGGAGAGACCGCGGGGGCGGCGGGGCCGGCGGCCTGACCGCAGGCGCGGCCGTCGCCGCCGGCCGGCCGAAGGCCTCCAGGAGAAACCCCCGCACCGCATCCATGCGCGGCAGGGCGTCGTCGCCCCCCTCCGGCGCCGGCGGCGGCACCATTCCGGGGCGGAATCCCAGCCGACGGAACGGCGCGACCAGCGCCGGATCGCGCGCCATGACATGAACCGGCACGGCGCGGGAAGCGTCCGGCCCGGTGACCAGCGGCGCCGGCTGGTGGTCGCCCAGCACGATCACCAGGCTCGGCCGGTCGACCCGCTCGGCCACGAAGGCCGCCGCCGCATCCAGCGAATGGGCGACGGAGAGGGCGTATTGCCGGCGCACCGCGTCGTAGTCGCGCCAGACCTCCCTTGGCGTCGGCGCGCCTTCGGTCCAGCGGCGGTAGATCTCGCCGTCGCCCAGCGCCTCCCAGGCCACGACCTCCGGCACCGGCAGCCAGGGGGCGTGGCTCGACGACAGCGCCGCCAGGGCGAACAGCGGCCGCCGCGGCGCAGGTGACAGCTCGCGGTCTGCCAGCACGTCGAGCGCGAACTGGTCGGGCACAATGCCCCAATAGAAGTTCGGCCCTTCGTAGCCGAAATCCGCGGCCTCGTAGGTCCGTTCGAAGCCGAGGCGCCGGCCCTCCGGCCAGGGCAGGGTGATCGCCGGCATCAGCTGCACCGTCTCCCGCCCGGACCGGGCGGCGTCGCGCACCAGCGTGTTCTCCCCCGCCTCGGCGAGGAACAGGCTGTAGAGGGTCTGGTCGGAGATCCACAATCCGGAGGTCAGGCTGGCATGGGCCAGCCACGACTGGCCGCCCGCGGTCGGCGACACCAGCCGACCCGACGTCACCGACCAGCCCGCCCCGGTCGCACGCTCCCGAAAGCGGTGCAGCCGCGGCTCCACGACGGGGGCGTAGCGCGGATCGTCGATCGCGCTGACGCCGTAGCTCTCGATGAAGATCACCAGCACGTCGACACCGTCCAGTCCGGCCAGCACCCGTCGGTCGGGGATGCCGGCGGCGGGATCGCGCGCCGCGGCCAGCCGAAAGGCGGAGCGGCGATCCAGCGTTTCGGCGAGGCGGCCCGCCTGCTCGGCGACCGCCCGGCTGGCCGACCCGGCGACCGGCCTCCAGTCGGGTCCCGCCTTCGGTAGAACGGTCTGCACGGCGAACACCGTCACCGCGGCGGCGGCGGCGGCATAGAAGCCCCGGCGGACCGGCGCGGCGTCGAACCGCCTGCCCACTGCACCCAGCAGCCGGGCCAGGCCCAGGTGCAGCGCCAGGATGCCGATCCCCAGCGCCGCGGCGAGGGCGAGCGCGAGCGGCGGGCCCAGCAGGGTCTCCGCCACGTCGGCCAGGGCCGGCAGAAGGGTCACGTCGAGGAACAGGTTGAGCGGCCGGGCCACGACGCTGCGCGCCGTCAGGTCGGCCAGCCGCAGGGCGACCAGCAGCACCAGGAGGGCGGCCAGCCCATGGGCGAGCGCGCGCGGCGTCGTGCCCCGCCGGCCGCGCCACAGGGCGATCAGGGCGAAGGCGGCGCCGACCTCCAGCGCCAGCGCCAGATGCCAGCCGGTGAACAGCGCCCAGACATGGGGCGGCAGGTTGACCGCCAGACTGAGCGCCGCCCAGGCGCCGAGGACCGCCGCGAGGCGGGCGAGATGGCTGCGCCGGCCGGCACCCCCGGTCATCGCGCTCCCGCCGATCGGGTCATTTCAGCGCCGGAACCAGCCGATCCACCGCCTCGCGCAGCAGGTCGGCGGAGGAGGCGAAGCAGAGGCGCAGGAAGCCCTGCCCGCCGGTGCCGAAGGCGGTGCCCGGCGCCAGCCCGACATTGGCGTCGTCGACCAGGCGCAGCGCCAGATCCCGGGCGTCGGGCTCGCCGTCGACGCGGAAGAACAGGTAGAAGCCGCCGTCCGGCCGAGCGAAATGCACCCGAGGCAGCGGCCCCAGCCCGTCGCAGACGACGTCGCGGCCCTCGTGGCACAGCCGGCGCATCCGCTGGATGAAGTCGTCGCCGTGCTCCAGCGCGGCGACCGCGCCATACTGCAGGAACGTCGGCACGCCGGAGGTGTTGAATTGGATCAGGTTCTCGAAGACCGGCGCCAGCGCGCGTGGCGCCACCACCCAGCCGATCCGCCAGCCGGTCATCGCCCAGTTCTTGGAGAAGGTGTTGACGGCGATCAGCCGCTCCTCCGGGCTCATGATCTCCAGGAACGACGGTGCCCGGTCCATCTCGAAGGTGACACGGTTGTAGACCTCGTCGGCGAGGATCCAGATCCCCCGCTCCCGTGCGAAGTCCCGGATCGCCACCATCTCCTCGCGGGTCAGCGTCCAGCCCGTCGGGTTGCCGGGCGAGTTGACGAACAGCGCCTTGGTCTTCGGCCCGCAGGCGTCGAACAGTCGGTCCAGGTCGCACTGCCAGCCGCGGGTCTCGTCCAGGGCCAGCGGCACCTGCACGTCGCGGCCGCCGCAGATCCGCACGGCGGAGAAGATGTTCGGCCAGACCGGCGAGACGGCCACCACCTCGTCGCCCGGGTCGATCAGCATCTGCATGGTCAGCGCGATCGCCTGCATCCCGCCCACCGTCACGACGACGTTGTCGACGGGGATGTCGGTCGCGTAGGTGCGGTTGAGGTAGTCGGCGATCGCCCGGCGCAGCGGCGGCACGCCCTTCTGGTAGGTGTAGCGCGTCTGGCCGGCATGGAGCGCCTCGACCGCCGCGGCGCTGATATAGTCCGGCGTGGGGAGGTCCCCTTCGCCGACCCAGAGCGGGATCAGCCCCTCCTTCTCCCGGCCGTAGTTGACGACCTCGACGATCCCGCTCTCGGGCAGGGCGGCGACGCCGGGGCGGATCGCGGCGATCGGATCGAACGGGGCGACGGTCGTGTCCATCGAAACCTCTGGGGTTCTCGGCCGATCTCGGCGGTTGGAAAGCGCGCACCATAGCGGGCGAGCCGGCCCGACAGAAGTAGGGGCTTTGCCGGGGGAGGGAAGGGGCCAGCGCTGGCGTGGTCAGGTCGCTGCGCAGCGGAGGCGGGACGTACCGCCGTCTCGGCAGACGCCACGCATGGAAGGGGTGCTGGCGCTTCCGTCCTTCTTCGAGGCAGCGGACCCGACCGCCCGCAAGGTCACGCCGTCGACGCGAGCTACGACCGCAGCTCCGTCCGGTCGCGGTACTGCTCCAGCGCGTCCGGGTTGGCCAGGGCTTCCTTGTTCCGGACCTCGCGGCCGTGGACCACGTCGCGGACCGCCAGCTCGACGATCTTGCCCGACTTGGTGCGCGGGATGTCGGTCACCGGGACCACCTTGGCCGGGACGTGCCGGGGGCTGGCGCCGGTTCGGATCTGGGTCTTGATCCGCTTGACCAGGTCGTCGTCGAGGCTCACCCCGTCGCGCAGCTTGACGAACAGCACCACGCGGACGTCGCCGTCCCAGTCCTGGCCGATCACGATGCTCTCGACCACTTCGTCCAGCTTCTCGACCTGGCGGTAGATCTCCGCCGTCCCGATACGCACGCCCCCAGGGTTCAGCGTGGCGTCGGAGCGGCCGTATATGATCAGGCCGTCATGCTCGGTCAGCTCGACGAAGTCGCCATGGCACCAGACGTTGTCGAACCGATCGAAATAGGCGCTGCGGTACTTCTCCCCGTACGGGTCGTTCCAGAACCCCAGCGGCATCGACGGGAACGGGCGGGTGCAGACCAGCTCGCCCTTCTCGCCGACCACCGGGTTGCCGTCCTCGTCATAGACGTCGACCGCCATGCCGAGGCCGCGGCTCTGCAGTTCGCCGCGCCAGACCGGCAGGGTCGGGTTGCCCAGCGCGAAGCAGCCCAGGATGTCGGTGCCGCCGGAGATCGAGGCCAGATGGATGTCCTCGGCTACGGTCCGATAGACCCACTCGAAGCTCTCCGGCGCCAGGGGAGAGCCGGTCGACGCCAGGGTGCGCAGATGCGGCAGCCGGTGCGTGCGCTTGGGCTCGAAGCCCTGCTTGGCCAGCGCGTCGATATACTTGGCCGAGGTGCCGAAGAAGGTGAAATCCTCGTCCCGGGCGAAGTCCCACAGCACGGTGCCCGACGGGTGGAACGGCGAGCCGTCGTAGAGCATCAGCGTCGCCCCGGCGGCGAGGCCGGAGACCAGCCAGTTCCACATCATCCAGCCGCAGGTGGTGAAATAGAACACCCGGTCGCCGGGCCGCACGTCGCTGTGCAGCATGTGCTCCTTCAGGTGCATCAGCAGCGCGCCGCCGGCGGAATGCACGATGCATTTCGGCACGCCGGTCGTGCCGGAGGAGAACATGATGTAGAGCGGGTGGTTGAACGGCAGCCGCTCGAAGCCGATCTCGTCCTCGCCGTCGAACGGGGCGAGCGCGTCGTCCCACCACACCGCGTCGGGGCGCAGCGGCGCCAGGTCGACCTCCCCCGCGGACCGTCCGTAGGGCACGACGATCGCCTTGTGGACCGAGGGCAGCCCCTCCAGGATGCCGTGCAGCTTCTCCACGCAGTCGTGGCGCTTGCCGGCGTAGAAGTAGCTTTCCGCCGCGATCAGGACCTTCGGCTCGATCTGGCCGAACCGGTCGAGCACGCCCTGGACGCCGAAATCCGGCGACGCGGAGGACCAGATGCCGCCGATCGCCGCGGTCGCCAGCATGGCGATCACCGTCTCCGGCATGTTCGGCAGATAGCCGGCGACGCGCACGCCCGGCCGCACGCCCTCGGCCCACAGCGCCTGCGCCAGCCGGTTGACCTGGTCGTAGAGCCGGGCGTGGCTGAGCCGCTTCTCGGCCTTGTCCTCTCCACGGAACACCAGGGCGTCGGTGTCGTCCCGCCGGCGCAGCAGGTTCTCGGCATAGTTCAGCCGGGCGTCGGGAAAGAACTGCGCGCCTGGCATCCGGTCGCCGTCGACCAGCAGGCGATCGCCCTTGGTCTCGGCGATCACCCCGGCATAGTCCCAGAGCTCGGACCAGAACTCCTCCGGCCGGTCGACCGACCACTCCCAGAGTGCGGCATAGTCGGGCAGGTCCAGGTGCCGGCGCGCCGCGACGCGCTTGCGGAAATCGGTCATCTGGGCGGCGGCGACGCGCGCATGGCTGGGCGTCCACAGCGGCTCGGACGTCATCGGCGGCTCCTCTCTCCCCGGCGGCGCCCGCGCGGTTGGGCGGGCGGCGGTGCGACTCCTACCGCCGGGCCGCCCGTGGGGCAAGCGGATCGCCCGGGTCCCCAGCGCCGACCGGTCACCGCGGCGCCAGCCGGACCGCGCCGTCGAGGCGGATCACCTCGCCGTTGAGCAGCGGGTTGCCTGCGATGTGGAGTACCAGGTCGGCGAACTCCTCCGGCCGGCCGAGGCGGGGCGGGTAGACGGTCGAGGCCTCCAGGCTCTCGCGCACCGCGTCCGGCATGCTCAGCACCATCGGCGTGCCGATCAGCCCGGGCGCGACGGTCACCACCCGGACGCCGTGACGCGCCAGTTCCCGCGCGGCGGGCAGGGTCAGGCCGGCGACGCCGCCCTTGGTGGCCGAATACGCGGCCTGGCCGATCTGGCCTTCGAAGGCGGCGATCGAGGCGGTCATGACGACCAGCCCGCGTTCCCCGTCCTCCCCTGGCAGCGGGTCCGCCGCCGCCATCCGGGCCGCGGCGAGGCGCAGCAGGTTGAAGGTGCCGACCAGGTTGACCTCCACCGTCCGGCGGAACTGGTCCAGGTCGTGCGGTCCGTCGCGGCCGACGATCCGCGCCCCCGGGGCGATGCCGGCGCAGGCGACGGCGATCCGCACCGGCCCGTGGGCCGCCTCGGCCTCGGCGATCGCCGCCTCCATGGCCGGGCCGTCGGCGACATCCGCCACGGCGGAGCGAGCGCCGATCTCGCCCGCCACCGCGGCGGCGCGGTCGCCGTCCCGGTCGATCACCGTGACCCTGGCCCCGGCCGCCACCAGCGCCCGCGCCGTCGCCGCCCCCATCCCGGAGCCGCCCCCGGTCACCACCGCCGCCAACCCGTCGATCTGCATGGGATGCTCCTTTCGCTTCGCCCGAAGGTCGTTACAGCAAATCGCCGGTCGGGCCAACGGCCCGACGGTCGGTTTGGGCGATTGACAGGGCGGTGCAAACCGTCGGACCGTCGCTTCGCCATGGTCCGACCTACTCTGCGGCTCGACCCATCATGATCCTGAAACGCGTGCCCGCCGCTCCGCAGCTTCTTGGCCTGATGGGGCTGATCCCGTTCTTCGGCCTGACGCTCGCCGTCTGGGTCGCCGCCGCCAACCTGCATCGGGAGGGGGTCGAGCCGTCGCTCGACGCCCGCGCCTGGGCCGGGTTCCTGCTCTACGCCCAGCTCCTCTACGCCGGTCTGGTGGCGAGCTTCCTGGGCGCCGTGCACTGGGGCCTCGCCATGGCCAACATGGGCTGGGAGGCCCAGCGGGTGCCGGTGCCGGAGCGGTTCAACGACGGCGGCGAGGGAACCCCCCGCTACGAAGGCGCGACGCGGCAGTTTCTCTGGTCGGTGGTGCCGTCGCTGTTCGCCTGGGCGATCATCCTGTTCTTCTTCTTGACGCGGATCGACTGGCTGGCGCTGATCGCCATGATGGGCGTCTACGTCGCGTGCTTCTTCGCCGACCGCAACGCCATGCGCTTCGGCCTCGGGCCGGAATGGTATGCCGAGCTGCGCAAGGTGCTGACGATCGCGGTTCTGATCGCCCTCGCGGGCACCCTGGCGGCGACGTGGTGAGGCGCCGGTCGGATCAATGCGCCGGCGGGCCGCCGCCCGGACGGCCCAGCCGCGCCTCGCGCCGGGCGATGTAGACGGTCGAACCGATGATCACCGCGGCGCCGGCGGCGGTCCACAGGTCGGGGATCTCGCTGAACAGGGCGAATCCGAACAGCGTGGCGAACAGCAGGCGGGCATAGTCGAACGGCGCGACGGCGGTCGCCTCGCCCGCCCGGTAGGCCCGGACGATCGCGGCCTGGGAGCCGACGCCGAACACCCCCATCAGCCCGGCCAGCGCCCATTCCTCGGGCGTCGGCCAGCGCCAGACGAAGACCGCGGGAACGATCGCCACCGCCGTGGAGATTGCGGCGAACCAGAACAGGATCGCAAGGTGCCGCTCCCCTGCCGGCAGCTTCTTGACGAACACCACCGTGCCGGCGACCGCCAGTGCCTGGGCGATCGCCGCCAGCATCGCGGGATCCAGCCCGTCCGGCCCCGGCCGCAGCATGATCAGCACCCCGAGGAAGCCGGCGATCGTGGCGCTCCACCGGCGCCAGCGCACGACCTCGCCCAGGAACAGGACGGCGATCACGATCAGGAACAGCGGCTTGGCGAAGGTGATCGAGGTCGCCGTCGCCAGCGGCAGATGGGTGAAGGCGTAGAACCCGCACATCATCGCCGTCACGCCGCACAGGGCGCGGCCGGCATGGAGCCGCGGCGCCGTGGTCCGCAGCGCCGCGGGGCCCGCGTGCAGGGCGAAGGGGATCAGGACGGCGAGCCCGACCGCCGAGCGGAAGAAGGCCAGCTGAAAGCTGTCGAGGGTCTGGCCCAGATGCTTGACCAGCACCGCCATGGCAGAAAAGCCGACGGCGGAGACCAGCATCCAGGCCGCGCCGCGGCTGTTCGCCGGCAGCGCCCGGAACCGGGCGCCGAACCGGGCCGCCGCGGCGGCCGCCCCCGGCTGCACCGCCAGCCCGCCGCCGCCCGGCCGAGCCCCGGGTCCTCGGTCGCTTCCCCGGCCGACGCCGGACGCGCCGACGCCGGCCGTGTCGCAGGCGGCGGCGCGGGCGGGCCGGGTCGCGGTCGACGGGCGGTCGGGGCGGTCGGTCACAGCTTCTCCTTCGCGCTTCCGGCGGAGATCGGGCCGGGGTCGTGGGGCCGGCGCTCGCGGGCGACGACGGCTTCGCGGCGGGCGATGTAGAGGGTCGAGGCGATGATCAGCGCCGCCCCGGCCCAGGCCCAGGGATCCATCACCTCGCCGAACGCGAGGTAGCCGATCAGGGCGACCATTGGCAGTCGAAGGTATTCGAACGGCAGGACCGCCGAGATGTCGGCCCGGGTCATCGCGCGGGTGAAGGCGATGTGGCCGAGGGTGGCGAGCCCGGCCATGGCGAACAGGACGGCGACGGTCTCGAGGCTCGGCCATTGCCAGACGAAGAGCGCGGGCACCAGGGACATGGGCGTCAGGAACACCACCATCCAGGTGACGATGGAGTTGCCATGGTCGGTGCGCGACAGACTCTTGACGATCAGGGCCGAGCAGGCGGCGAACACCGCCGAGACGATCACCAGCATCGCCGCCGGCTGAACCGCCTCGACCCCCGGCCGGACGATGATCAGCATGCCGGCGAACCCGGCCAGCGTCGCGCTGATCCGGCGCGCCCGGATCACTTCGCCCAGCGCCAGCGCCGCGCCGATCGTGACGAACAGCGGCGTCGTGAAGCTGAGCGCGACCGCCTCGCCCAGCGGCATCAGCGACAGGGCCATGAACCACATCAGCATGGCGGCGAGGCCGGTCAGCGCGCGCAGTCCGTGCAGGCCCAGCCGCTCCGTATGCAGGCCCTGGAACCGCGTGCGCATCAGCCAGGGCAGCATGAAGACCAGTCCGAACAGGTTGCGGAAGAACGCCACCTCGAACGGGTGCAGGGCGTCGGTCGCCAAGCGGAGCAGGCCGATCATGCCGGAGAAGGCGACGGCCGCCCCGGTCATCAGCAGCGCTCCCTTGACGGGCGCTGACAGGCCGGCGAAGGCGGGAAGGGCGAGGCGCATGACGTCGCAGGCTGGGACGGGTAGACCAGCCTAACGTATGATCATTCTGACATTTCCGCCACCACCTGCCGGCGGATGGCAGGGTTGCGCGGCGCAGGGCGCCGCTGTCCGCCGGTCGACGCCGCTCGCCGGGGATGTCCGCCGGACAGGGACGTCCGCCGGGCAGGGACGTCCGCCGGGCAGGGACGTCCGCCGGACAGGGACGTTCGCCGGGCAGGGACGTCCGCCGGTCAGGGACGTTCGCCGGTCAGGGACGTTCGCCGGTCAGGGACGTCCGCCGGACCCGGGCGTCGGCCGGCCGCGCCCGGAAGGCCGATCAGCCCTTGGTCAGCCGCATTTCGAATAGCCGCAGGCCAGGCATGTGTCGCAGCCTTCCTGGCGGACCAGGGCCGCGGCGCCGCATTTCGGGCACTGGGCACCGGGGGCGCCGTCGGCGACCAGGGCGCGGCGGCGCGGCCGGACCTCCTCCTTCCCATCCAGCGGCAGGAAGCCGATGTCAACCATGTGCCGCTCGATCACCTCGCCGATCGCGGCCAGCAGCGAGGGGACGTAGCGCCCCTCCATCCAGTGCCCGCCACGCGGGTCGAACACGCTCTTGAGCTCCTCCACCACGAACGACACGTCGCCGCCACGGCGGAACACCGCGCTGATCATCCGGGTCAGCGCCACCGTCCAGGCATAGTGTTCCATGTTCTTGGAATTGATGAACACCTCGAACGGCCGGCGCCGGCCGTCCTGGACGATGTCGTTGACGGTCAGGTAGATCGCGTGGTCGCTGTCCGGCCATTTCAGCTTGTAGGTCCTGCCGGGCAGCGCCTGCGGCCGGTCGAGCGGCCGGGTCATGTAGACCACGTCCGCAGGGCCTTCCCCCTCCGTCCGAGGCGGCGCGGCGGCGGCGCGCGACATCGGCTCCCCGGTCGGCGGCCCGGCATCGCCGGTCGGGGCGAGGCCCACGGTCTCCGGCTCGGCGTCCGTACCCGGGGCGGCGGCGAACACCGGGGGCTCGGCCGCGGTCCCTTCCGTAGCCTCCCGGTCCGCCATGGCCGAGGCGGCGGGGGCCGGGGCGGGCGAGGCCTCCAGCACGGCGCCGGTCACCGGGTTCGGGCGATAGGTGGTGCAGCCCTTGCAACCGAGGTCGAAGGCCTGGCGGTAGACGTCCTCGAACGCCTCGAAGGACAGGTCCTCGGGGCAGTTGATGGTCTTGGAGATCGAGCTGTCGACCCATTTCTGCGCCGCCGCCTGGATCGCGAGGTGGTCCTGCGGGGCCAGCCGGGCCACGTCGACGAACGCCTCGCCGAACGGTGCGGCCTCGCCCCGCATCGCCCGCCACAGGCGCACGGCGCGGTCCGCCACCTCCTCGGTCCGGCGGGTGCCGTCGGGCATCAGCACGGCGCGCCGGTAGCTGTAGGCGAACACCGGCTCGATGCCCGAGGAGACATTGTCGGCGAAGAGGGAGATCGTGCCGGTCGGCGCGATCGAGGTCAGCAGCGCATTGCGGATGCCGTGTTTGCCGATCGCCGCCTGCACCTCCGGGTCGAGCGCCCGGACCATCGGCCGGTCGCGATAGGCCTCCGCGTCATAGAGCGGAAACGTCCCCTTCTCCGCCGCAAGTTCGGCCGACGCGGCATAGGCCAGGTTCTGGATCTTCCGCGTCCACGCCTCGACCAGGGCCACCGACTCGGCCGATCCGTAGCGCACGCCCAGCATGATCAGCGCGTCCGCGAGGCCGGTGACGCCGAGGCCGATCCGCCGCTTGGCCCGCGCCTCGTGCGCCTGGGCCTCCAGCGGGAAGCCGGAAACGTCGACCACGTCGTCCATCAGCCGGACCGCGACCGGCACCACCTCCGCCAGCCGCTCCTCGTCCAGCCGCGCCTCCGGTCCGAACGGATCCGTCACCAGCTGCGCCAGGTTCACCGATCCCAGCAGGCAGGCGCCATAGGGCGGCAGGGGCTGTTCGCCACAGTTGTGGACATAGAGGCCATTGGCGTCGAAGGCGTTCGGCCCTGGCACCTGTGCATCGTAGACGGCTTCGGTGCCGTCCTCCTCGACCGCCGCCACGGTGGCGACGAACCGCTCCCGGTTCAGCGCCCGGCGATACCCGGTCAGGGCCGCCTGCAGGCGCGCCGCCTTGTCGCCATCCTCGAATCCGATGCGATCGGCGAAGCGCTGCAGGTTTTCGCCCGCGATCACCAGTTCCTGGTCCGCCCTGCAGGCGTAGTCGCGGCGGCCGCCCTTGCCGTCCGGCAGGCTGCGCAGGCCGGCCGCGCGGCGATCGGCATAAATCCGCGCCACGATGCCGAAGCGCAGCAGCATGCGCTGCACGGCGCGCAGCGTGTCGAGGTCGCTCTGCGCCAGCCGGACGCCGACCCCTTTGTCCTGGCTGCCCTGGACCGAGCCGTCGGCGTCGAACAGGCCGGTCAGGAAGGCGCGCTGGAACCCGGCGGAGGCGGCCTCGATCACCGGCGTCACCGCCTTGGCCCCTGGCGCCAGTCCGAAATCCGCGGCGAGCCGGGCCAACCCTGCCGACGTCATCCGGCATTCGCCACGACCGGGTACGGTCATCCAGCCGGCGACATCGGACCGGTGACCGAGGCTGCGGATCGCCGCCTCGGCCCGCGCCATCACCGGGCCCGTGCCCGGCCGCTCCCAGCCGCCGCCCACCGCCTGCGCTCCCGGCCAGACCGACAGCACTGCCGCATCGGCCTTCAGCGTACCGTCTCCGACCAGCAGCCCGAGCAGGTAGCCCTCCTTCGCCGTGCCCGCACCGCCCCAGTCCAGGCCGGTGCCGTGGTCGTGCAGCACGATCCGGTCGCCGGGGCGCAGCGCGGCGGCCGGCCGCCATTCCAAGTCCCGGCGGCAACGGGTCAGCCGGGTGACGGCCATCACCGGATGGTCGCCGGTCAGCCGCAGGACGTGGCCTTCGCGCGTCGTCAGCCGCAGCACCGGGCGCCGGCCTGTCTCGAAAAACCCTTCCGGGCCGCTGGCGTAGGGCCGGCCGTCGACGATCGCGGTGAACGGCCGGCCGATCAGGTCCCGCAGCAGCCGCGGACCCTCGGCCGTGGTGATCCAACTGTCTGCCGTGAGGCACGGATTGGTGGCCTGGATCGTCTCCGCGTATTGCAGATTGTTCCGCTGGTTGATCCGATCGATGAAGATCACGCCCGGCTCGGCATAGTCGTAGGTGGCGCGCATGATGCGGTGCCACAGGTCGCGGGCGCGGACGGTGCGGTGGACTTCGCCGCCGAACACCAGGTCCCAGTCGGCGTCCGCCTCGACCGCCGCCATGAACGGGTCGGTCACCAGCACCGACAGGTTGAAGTTGCGCAGCCGCCCCGGCTCCCGCTTGGCGTCGACGAAGGCCTCGATGTCCGGGTGGTCGCAGCGCAGGGTCGCCATCATCGCGCCCCGTCGCGCGCCCGCCGACATCACCGTGCGGCACATCGCGTCCCAGACGTCCATGAAGCTGAGCGGCCCCGACGCGTCCGCCCCCACGCCGCGCACCGGCGCGCCGCGCGGCCGCAGCGTGGAGAAGTCGTAGCCGATGCCGCCGCCCTGCTGCATGGTCAGCGCCGCCTCGCGCAGATGGGCGAAGATCGCGCTCATCGAATCCTCGACGGTGCCCATCACGAAGCAGTTGAACAGGGTCACCGACCGGCCGGTGCCGGCGCCGGCCAGGATCCGGCCGGCGGGCAGGAACTCGAAGTCCTTCATGATGCCGTGGAACCGCGCCGCCCAGGCGTCCCGGTCGGCCGGCGCCTCGGCCTCCGCCACGGCGCGGGCGACCCGGCGGAAGGTCGCGTCGACATCGGCATCGACCGGCGTGCCGTCCGGCTGCTTCAGCCGGTACTTCATGTCCCAGATCTGCCGGGAGATGGCACTGAGCGGAATCATGGCACGGCCGCCTTGTCCAAGGGCGCGGGAGACCTCCGGAGAATGGGGTGCCCCAGCGCGGGAGTCAAGAATTCGTTCGCATTATGTTCTTATGACCGTCGCCCTGCCTCATCCGGCTGCCGGCCGCCCCGGTTGCGCCGCGCCCAGGGGCGGGGCGTCGGCCGGACGGATGGTGGGCGGACCGCCGACCTGCCGCACCAGCCGGTCGCTGGCGCCTTCCAGGTCGCGCTCCAGCCGACCCAGGAACTCCGTCCGGCCGAGGCCGGGCGGAATCGGCTCCAGGAATTCCACAGTGATGTGGCCGGAATACTTGCGCAGCGCCCTCCGGCCCCAGAATACGCCGGAGTTCAGCGCCATCGGCACGACCGGCAGGCCCAGCTGCTCGTACATCGCAAAGACGCCGATGCGGTAGGGCCGCCAGGTGCCGGGCGCCACGCGGGTGCCCTGGGGAAAGATCACGATCGGCCGGCCGTCGCCGGATACCCGTCGCGCCGTCTTCACCATGCCCTGGATCGCCTTCGACCGGGCGCCGCGGTCGACCGGGATCACGTCGGCCTTGCGCGCGTACCACCCCCAGATCGGGATCGACAGCAATTCCCGCTTGAGCACCGGCGCCGGATCGTCGACCAGCAGGTGGAGCTTCATGGTCTCCCAGGCCGACTGGTGCTTGGCCGCCAGGATGAACGGGCCGCCGGGCAGCCGGTCCCGCCCCCTCACCTCGTAGTCGAGGCCGAGCACCACCCGCTCCAGCCAGGCGATCGTCTTCAGGTACTGGCGAATCACCGCCATCATGACCGCGCGCGGCAGGGCGAGCGTCCACAGCAGACCGACGCACAGCAGGGTGGTCAGGCCATAGAACAGCAGGTTGAAGGCGTGGGACCGAAGGGCGCTCATGACGGATCGGACGTCGGCTCGGGCGGGGGCAGCGGCCCGGCCGGGCCGCGAAGGCGGGCAAAGAGGTACTTGTTCCACTCCGTCGCGATCAAGAGCGCCGTGCCCGGCCAGGCCCACCATTCGTCCAGATGGACCCGGTCGGAATCGACCGGATGCGGCACGATGGCCGCGTCCGGCAGGGCGCGCCGCAGTTCCAGCAGGCTGCGCGGCATGTGGTAGTTCGAGGTGACGAGGCGTAGCGAGGCGAAGCCCTCCTCCCGCATCCAGGCCGCGGTCTCCGCGGCGTTGCCTCGGGTGTCGTCGGCGGCGTAGCCGAGCACGACGCAGCAGTCGAGTTCGCCCGGGTCGCGCTGCGCCAGCTCCAGGAGCTGGGCGACCTCGACGCCCTGGTAGACGCCGGAGACGAACAGCTTCTCCGCCCGGTCCGCCGCCAGCAGGCGGAAGCCCTCGGCCATGCGCTTGCTGCCGCCGGTCAGCACCACGATCGCGTCGGTCCTCGACTCCGCCACGGCCGCGATGGTGCGGGCATGGCCGGCGAACCAGGCGAGGCCTCCGAGCCAGGCCGCCGCCGCCGCCGCCAGCAGCGCGCCGGCCAGGGCCCCGGCCCTCGCCCCCCGGCGCAGCCCGCGCAGCCGCCCCGCCGGTGCGGCTTCCGGAGCCGTGCTCGCTTCCTGCGGACGCTTGGCCATCGCCTCGTCGGCCCCGCTCACGGCAGGCGGCTCAGCGCGCGCAGCACGGTGACCCGGGCGGTCGCAATCGCCAGGGCGACCACGGCGAGCGGCACCGCCGCCAGCACGGCCCAGCCGGTGACCGCCAGGCTGAGCTGGGGCAACAGCGCGCCGGCCGCGTCGTCGACCAGCCAGCCGAGCCCGATCAGCCCCACCAGCGCCAGGACGAATCCGGCCAGCGCGCCGCGCAGCGCGAGATCGAGCGCATGCCGTTCGAACTGCCGCGCGACATAGGCGTCCGGCGCCCCCATGACGTGCAGGATGTCAATTACCGGCGCGTGGATCGCCAGTCCGGCCCGGGTCACCGACACGACGGTGGCGACGGCGGCGAGCGCGACCGTCAGCAGGATCACCGTCGTGACCAGCCGCGCGGTGCCGGCCAGGGTCAGCAGCTCGTCCAGCCAAGCGCCGTGGTCGATCAGCTCCGCGCCCGGCACCGCGGCGACCAGCGCCTGGCGCAGGGCGGCAAGGTCGACCGGCACCCCGGGCTCGGTCCGCACGTCGACCAGGATCGGCACCGGCAGGTCCTCGAGCCGCGCCGCGTCGCCCAGCCAGGGCTCGATCAGCTCCGCCGCCCGGCGTTCCGATACCGGTTCCGCCGCGGCGATCCCAGGGCTGGCGTCGAGCACGCTGAGGGCCAGCTCGATCGCCGTCTGGCGGCCGATCGGGTCGTCCTCAGCCGGCAGCTGGACCGTCAGCGTGCCGCTCAGCCCGCGGTCCCATCGCTCGACCAGCCCACCCAGCGAGAGGGTCAGCGCCAGCGCAAGGGTCGCCAGGAACGCCATCGGCGCCAGCATCCAGGGGGCGAAGCGGTCGGCGCCGGACCGGTCGAGCGGCAGCGCCGGCGGCTGTCCGCCCCGCCGGCCGCCCCGCCGGCCGCCGCGTCCGCGCCCGCCGGCGCGCGGCCACGCGCCGGTCAACAGCCGGCGCACCCGGCCGACCGCCGCGGCGCCCCGGCTCAGCCCAGCCATCCGGCCGCTCCCCGCCCGGCGATCAGCTGGCCGTCGCGCAGCATCAGCACCGGGTGGTCGAAGGCGTCGATCATCGCCTCGTTGTGGGTCGCGATGATGACCGTCGTGCCCAGCTTGTTCAGCTCCTCGAACAGGCGGATCAGCCGCTGGCCGATCCGGTCGTCGACATTGCCCGTCGGTTCGTCGGCCAGCAGCAGGGTCGGCCGGTTGATCACGGCGCGGGCGATCGCGATGCGCTGCTGCTCGCCGCCCGACAGGGTCGGCGGCCGCGCGTCCAGCTTCTCGCCCAGGCCGACCCAGCGCAGCAGCTCGGCGACCTGGGCCTCGCTCGGCCGGTCGCGGTCGGTGGAGAACCGCAACGGCAGGGCGACGTTGTCGAGGGCGCTGAGATGGTCGAGCAGGCGGAAATCCTGGAACACCACGCCGATCTTCCGGCGCAGCGCCGGCAATTCCCTGCGCGGCAAGGTGGCGAGATCATGGCCGAACAGGCTGATCAGCCCGCGCGACGGCCGCTGGGCGAGGTAGATCAGCCGCAGCAGCGATGACTTGCCGGCGCCCGACGCCCCGGTCACGAAGGTGAACGAGCCGGGTTCGATCGCGAAGGTCAGGTCGCGCAGGACCTCCGGCCGGGAGCCATAGCGCAGGCCGACATTGTCGAACCGGATCAGGGGATCGAGTCGGGTCGTGGAGTCCACCGGACGGTCCGCTCCGTCTGCCGGGCCCCCGGCGGCGCCGGCCGGTGGGCGAAGGGGGACCGGTGGCCGGCATCGCCCCTCCGGCGCGATTCGGCCGCCCGCGACCCCAAGGGACACAATGGCACGGCCGTCGCGCGCGCGTCCACCGGCGGCGCCGCGGCGTCGTTCCCGACCGGCGCCGGGGCTTTCTTGCGCCGGGTTTCCGCCCGTTCTATAAGGCGGTTATCGTTCGGCCCGGCGGTGTCGCGGTCGGCGACGCCGATGGCCTTCCGTCCGCGTCCCGACGATCCCCTTCGGATCGGACGTGCGCTTTCGGTCCGTGCCGCGGCCGCCGTCCGAAGGCCGTTCCGCCGCGCCTCGTCCGCGTTTCCGCCCGTCGATCCCGAGACTGCCGCCGGCATGATCCTGACCTGCCCCGAATGTTCGACCCGCTATGCGCTCGACGCGCGCCAGTTGGGTACGGCCGGCCGGAAGGTCAAATGCGTGCGCTGCGGCCATGTCTGGTTCCAGGAGCGTCCGGCCGACGCGCCGGTCGCTCCCGCCTCCGCCGAGGAGGTGGCCGGCGCAAGCCCGCCGTCCGGAGCGGCCGAGGCGCTGGAGCCGCGGCCCGCCGCCGCGGCCGGCGCCGCCGCAGGGCCGGCGATCGGCAACCGCGCGGCGCCGGTCGAGCGCGGCGGCCTGCCCTCGACGGAATTCCGCACGGTGCGGCGGGGCCGCGCCGCGGCGGGCTGGGTGGCGCTGGTGCTCCTGATCGCCGGGCTGCTGACCGTCGGCGCCGCGGCGCGCCATCAGATCGTGGCGATGTGGCCGCCGGCGCTGAAGCTCTACGACACCCTCGGCCTGCCGGTGGACACGGCCGGTCTGGCAGGCGATCCGGCGGTCGGTGCGGGACTCTCCTTCGGCCAGCTGGTCACTGAAATCGCGGGGTCCGGCGAGGACCGGCGGCTGATCGTCCGGGGCGAGGTCACCAACGTCTCCGACGTGCCGCGGCCGGTCCCTCGGCTCCGCGTCACCCTGACCGACAGCGCCGGGGAGTCGCTGGGCGGCTGGACCTTCGAGGCGGAGCGCAGCCGCCTGGCGCCCGGCGAATCGGTGGGGTTCGAGGCCGCCACCGACAGGTGGCCGGACGCCGCGACCGGCGTCGAGGTCACCGTCGCCGGTCCCGAGGAGGGTGCCGAGGACGGACCCGGAGGCGGACAGGGGGCCGGGGCCGGCGACAGCTGACGGGCCGTCGGCCGAACATCCGCAGGTCCGGACGCATGCTCCGGCGCTCGATTCGTGACGAAATCATGTAAAGTCGCGGCAACGCCCGCCCGTCAGGGAGTTCGCCCGCCCTTGCCGTCCCCGCGTCCCTTCCCCGTCCCCGCCCGGGCCCCCGCCGATCCGGCCGCCGGGCCATCGCCCGCGCGCCCGGCGGGGGCGCCGCCGCTGGCGGTCGTCCTGGTCGCCGACGACGAGGCGCCGGTGCGCGATTTCGTCTGCCGCGCGCTGATGCAGTCGGGTTACGAGGTGACCACGGCGGAGGACGGCCACGCCGCCTGGGCCGCGCTGGTCCGCGACCCGCCCTACGACCTTCTGATCACCGACATCGTCATGCCGGGCCTCGACGGGATCGAGCTCGCGCTCAAGGCCGCCAAGGAGCATCCGGCGATGGCGATCCTGATGATCACCGGCTTCGCCGCCGAAAAGCAGCGCGCCTACGGGCTGGAGCACCTGATCCACAAGGTCCTGTCGAAGCCGTTCACCCTGCACCAGCTGCTGGCCGCCACCCGGGAGGCCCTGGAGGCGAGCGACCCACCCTGACCTGCAGGCCGACCCGAAGGGGCGGCGGGTCCGCGCCGGATGCCCCGGCCGGGCCTGCGGACCTTGCCCGGCGCCGGACATCAGCCGCTCGCCGAAAGCCCTTCCAGCACCGCGCGGCTGTCCTCCGGAAAGGGGCGGCTCCTGCGGGTCGCCTCGTCCATCAGGACGATCACGCTCTCCGCCGTGGCGGCGCTGGTGTCGCCGACGAACAGGCCCTGCACCAGCGTCACCGAGCTGCGGCCCAGCCGGGCGACCGCGGTGCCGATGTCCACCTCCCCCGGCCAGCGGATCTCGGAGCGGAAGTCCAGCACAAGGCGCGCGATCACGAAGGCGGCCCCGTCGGGCGCCAAGGGGCGGTCGGGGTCGTAGAGCACGCGCACCCGGCCGCTCTCCAGGAAGGTGGCAAAGACGGCGTTGTTGACGTGCCCCTGCCGGTCGGTGTCGGCGTAGCGCAGCACGTCCGTCGTCCAGGTCCGGTAGATGGCGCGGTCCGTCGGGTCGAAGGCCGGCTCGGCATCGGCCGGGGCGTCGGGCGGCGGGGGCATTTCTGCGGTCTCCCTTGATCGATCGGTCGATGGGATCGGGTGGCGCGCCGGGCGAAGCGGTGCGGGCGGCGAGCGCCCGCACCATTGCCATCAGTGCGCCGCCTCGAGAGCGGCGGCGCCCTTCTGAGCGGCGTCGAGCCGGGCCTTGAGGGCGATCATCGCGGGATAGGCGTATTCCAGTTCGTTGAGCAGCATCTGCGCTCGCTGGAGGGAATGCGAGGCATAGCGCAGGCTGGTCAGCAGATGCAGCAGGTCCTCGTTCATTTCGGTCCTGAGGTCCGGCACCGCCTTGGCCACCGCCGACCGGGTCTGCAGGTGGTCGAGGTAGTGGTGATCGACGATCCGGAACGCGGCGCCGAGGCTGAGACCGCGGGCGTTGAGCACCTTGTGCCACTCGTAGGGCAGGTTGAGCAGTGCGTCCCCTGGCTCGAGATGCACCGTATCGTAGTTGTCGAAATCGCCGCCCGGCGCTTCGCGACCGCTGCTGGTCGGGAACATGTTGTCGTAGCTCCCGAGCTGCTCCCCGACGGCGGTCGGGCGGGTCATCCAGCGCTTGCGGCCGGCGATCATGACGAAGACGTTGAGCGTGGGAAACATGTGCCAGTCGCTGCCGACCGCCCCGGCGGCCGGCTCGCCGTAGTCCTGGCTGCTGTGGCCGAAGAACATGTGTCCCGTCGGCTGCCAGCCCTCCACCTGGAACCAGCCGGTCCGGAAGATTGCCTCCTTCACGCGGGCGAAGGCGATCTTGCCCCAGGGATATGGGTCCTTGTAGCCGGCGGAGATGGTGCCGAGGTGCGAATACACGTCGCGCCGGTGGACGAAGATGTCATCCAGGAATTCCTGGCCGGTGCCGACGGTCCCGGAGACGTAGTTGTAGTCCGCCTTGCCGTCCTTCGAGCGCAGGGTTGCGGCGGACGCTCCGCTCTTGCGGCGCCATTGGACGGCCTCTCCGGACACGCCTTCATAGAATGCGCGGCTGGCCACGTCCGGCGGGATCGGGACCAGGCCCCGAAAGACGGCCGGCCTGGCAAAGCCGTCGGTGAACCGCTCCACTGCTTCGCGGTTCAGGACGCCGCCATGGTCCTGGGGCTCGACAATGTTCAGGTAGCGCAGGGTCTCTCCGGTCATGGAAGTCACTCCGTTCGGAGGTGGATGCTGCACGCAAAGATAGATGCAGCTGCGCTGCACTGCAACATTAATTCTACTAAAAAGTGCATTATATCAACTTTTAGATGCAGTTGCATCGTCGGCGCCGGTTCTCCCGGCCGCGCGAGCCGATTCCAGCATCGCCACGGCCACGATCAGCGTGCCGCCGGCCACGACCGGCCAGCCCGGGACCTCCCCCAGCAGAACCGCCGCCATGGCGACGCCGACCAGGGGTTGCAGGCAGAACACGACGCCGACGGTCCTTGCCCGCAGGCGCATCAGGCTCATCACGAACAGGGAATGCGCACCGGCGGTGAACACCACCCCCAGGACGATCAGCGTGCCCAGCGTGCGGCCGTCGGCCAGCACCGTCCAGTCGGCGACCGTCGGCACCAGCACCACCGCCACCACCAGCATCTGCCAGCCCATCACGGTCATTCCGGAATAGCCGGACAGGTGACGCTGGATCAGCAGGTTGCGCACGGCGAGCAGCAGGGCGGAGGCCAGCCCCCAGGCGAAGCCCGCCGCCCCGGCGCCGCCGGTGCCGTCGAACCCGACCAGGAGAACCGATCCCGCGAACACGGCCGCCGCGCTGGCGATGCTGCCGGCGGTGAGCCGTACGCCGCGGAAGAACAGCGGCTCGAGGAAGACGGTGATCACTGGAAAGGTGAAGAATCCGATCAGCGCGACGGCGACGGTCGAGACCTGGATCGAGTGGAAGTAGCTCGCCCAATGGGCCGTCATCACCGCACCGACCAGCAGCAGCATCCATGCGTCTCGCCGGCTGCGAGGCCGGACCGCCTCGCGCCGGAGCGCAAGCAGCAACCCGAGCGCGATCCCACCGAAGACGGCCCGCAGGCCGGTGATCTCGTGCGCCGGTAGCGGCAGAATCTTGGCGAACAGCGGAGCGCAGCCCAGCAGGAAGATCGCGCCGTGGAGCTGGATCAACCCGCGGCGGGCATCCGCCGGGACCGGTCGGGCTCCGGGGGCGGTGCCGGAAACGGACGGTCCGGGCATCGCGGGCCTCCCCATGGCGGCAACGGAACATGCCGGGCATGCCAGGGGAGGTTACGGTCGATCCTTTTGGTTGTCTATATGTCCTTGTACTCGTTTTTCGGTAGGGCGGCCGTACCCGGATGGCGGCGCTTCGCCGCAAGACTCGCGGCGCCTGCCTTGCTAGGCCGCTGCCTTTTCGGCGGCGCCTGCGGTAGAGAGGAGGCAACGGGCGAAGAACGCAGACCGAAGGGGAGGCTTTGCATGCTGATCGGCGTGCCCAGGGAAGTGAAGACGCTGGAGTTCCGGGTCGGCATGACGCCGTCCGCGGTGCGCGAGGCGGTGCATCACGGCCATGAGGTGATCGTGGAGGCCGGCGCGGGCGCCGGGATCGATCTGACCGACGAGGCCTATCGCGCCGCCGGCGCGCGAATCGTCGGGACCGCCGCCGAGGTGTTCGGGCGCGCCGACATGGTCGTCAAGGTGAAGGAGCCGCAGCCGGCCGAATACAGCCTGCTGCGCGACGGCCAGATCCTGTTCACCTACCTCCACCTGGCGCCGGACCCGAAGCAGGCCGAGGCGCTGGTCGGGAGCGGCTGCATCGCCATCGCCTACGAGACCGTGACCGACGCCCGCGGCGGCCTGCCGCTCCTGGCGCCGATGTCCGAGGTGGCGGGACGCATGGCGATCCAGGCCGGCGCCCACTGTCTCGAGAAGGCGCGGGGCGGCCGCGGCGTGCTGCTGGGCGGCGTGCCCGGAGTGCCGGCCGGGCGGGTCGTGGTGATCGGCGGCGGCGTCGTCGGCACCAACGCGGCGCGGATGGCGATGGGGCTGGAGGCGCAGGTGACCGTCCTCGACCGCTCGCTGGGTCGGCTGCAGGAACTCGATACCCTCTACGGCGGCCGGATCGCCACGCTCTATTCCACGGTGGACGCCGTGGAGGCGGCGGTGCTGGAGGCCGACCTCGTGATCGGCGCGGTGCTGGTCGCCGGCGCCGCGGCGCCCAAGCTGGTGACCCGGGAGATGGTCGCCCGGATGCGCCCCGGCACGGTGCTGGTCGACGTGGCGATCGACCAGGGCGGCTGCTTCGAGACCTCCCACCCCACGACCCATGCGGAACCGACCTTCGTCGTCGACGAGGTGGTGCATTATTGCGTCGCCAACATGCCGGGGGCGGTGGCGCGCACCTCGACCTTCGCGCTCGGCAACGCGACCCTGCCCTTCATCCTGAAGCTGGCCGACCGCGGCGTGCGCAAGGCGCTCTACGAGGACCCCCACCTGCGCGCCGGCCTCAACGTCCACCAGGGCCGGATCACCCATCGCACGGTGGCGGAGGCGCTCGGCAAGCCCTTCACGCCGCCGGAAGAGGCGCTGGGCGTGTAGGCTGGGGAAAACTCTCTTCCTGATTGGCGTATTTTTCCCCTATTCTTCCCCAAGAACGGGAACGGCGGGGCGGCCATGCCGATCGGCAAGAGCGAACTGCAGTACATCCGCGACTTCGGCGTCGGATTGCGAGCCGGCACGGAGGCCAAGAACGCCGCCTATGCCTTGGGCGACTTCGGGTTTCACTCGCCGTCTGGACCGGTCGATCAGTCGGCGCTGCTCGACGAGATGCGCTGGGTCCTCGATCCGTCGCGCGACGTGGAACTGCTGACCCAGTGGCACGACCACCTCTACAACACGATCTCCAAGATTGCGGAGATGAACGAGGGGCGGTTCAATCTGGTGCTGTTGACGGGCGCCCCGCGGACGGCGGAGCGCTACGGCCTCAGCGTCGCCAACCCGTTCACGAAAGGCGACGGCAAGACGTTCGGCAAGTGCGGGCGTGTGGCCAAGGAATCGGTGGTCGACGCCAGTCGGGAATTCGAGGCCGACGACATCGGGTCGGCGGTGGACTGGGTGATCGGGACCCTGGCCGATCTCGCCTTCATGGCCTGAGCTGCCCGCGATTGCGACCAACTTTCATTTTCATTCAGCGAATTCAATCCTTTAAGCGACCGAATGCCACCCCATCTGTGGCCCATGGAGACAGCCGCGAGTTCCGTCAGCCTGTGGCTTGTGTTGATCGCCGCCACGGCGACGGCGATCGCGACCGGGCTCGGCGCGGTGCCGTTCGCGGTCGATTGGCGCATCGATCGGCATCGGGTCGCGCTGGGCACGGCGGTCGCCGCCGGGCTGATGCTGGCCGCCTGCGGCATGCTGCTGGCCGAAACCACCGACGAGCCGGTCTGGCGCACCGCCGCGGGCTTCGCGGTGGGCGCGGCCGGCGTCTGGGGCACCCATCGCTGGCTGGAGCGGCTGGGCGACGTCCATGTCTACGAGCTGCGCGGGGCCGATGCCCGCAAGGCCCTCCTGATCATGGGCGTGATGACCGCCCATTCCGCGGCCGAGGGCGTCGGCGTCGGCGTCAGCTTCGTCGAAACCGAGCGCCTGGGCCTGACCATGGCGACGGTGATCGCGATCCACAACATCCCGGAGGGCCTCGCGATCGCGCTGGTGCTGGTGCCGCGCGGCGTCGGCTGGATCGCGGCGGCGTTCTGGGCCGTGGTTTCCAGCCTGCCCCAGCCGATGCTGGCGGTTCCGGCCTATATCGCGACGTCCACCGCCGAGGCCCTGCTGCCGGCCGGCCTGGGCTTCGCCGCCGGGGCGATGGCCTGGCTCGCCCTGTTCGACATGATCCCCGAGGCGGCGGACGACCTGAGCCGCCGCAGCCTGATCCCGGCGGTCGCGGCCGGGATCGGCCTGATGGCGGTGGTGACGCTGGTCGGGTGACGGCCCCGCGCCCGTTGCCAGAGGGGGCGTCAGGAACCTTTCCCGCTGACCCCCGCCTCGTCGAAGGTCGCCATGCCGGCGTGGCAGTCGACCGCCGCCTTGACGACGTTGATCGCCAGTGCCGCGCCGGAGGCTTCGCCCAGGCGCATGTCGAGGTCCAGGATCGCCTGCCGGCCGATCCGGTCCAGGAGGCGGCGGTGCCCAGGCTCCGCGCTGACATGGGCGATCAGGCAGTGGTCGATCGCCTTGGGGTCGAGCGCCCACAGCACCGCCGCCGCGGTGGTGCAGGCGAAACCGTCCAGCAGCACCGGGGTGCGCGCCAGCCGCGCCGCCAGGATGGCCCCGGCGATCGCCGCGAACTCGAACCCGCCGACACAGCGCAGCACCTCCAGCGGGTCGGTCATCGCCGCCTTGTTTGCCGCGATGCCGCGGGCCACCGCGTCGGCCTTGCGCTTGAGACCGTCCGCGTCGACGCCGGTACCGGGCCCGACCCAGTCCTCCGCCTCGCCGCCGAACAGGGCGGTGCAGATCGCCGAGGCGACGGTGGTGTTGCCGATCCCCATCTCGCCCAGGCACAGGAGGTCGAGGCCCTGGTCGCAGGCCATCATGCCGTAGGCCATCGCCTGGGCGCAGCCGGTCTCGGTCATCGCCGGCCCAGCGGTGAAGTCGTCGGTCGGGTTGTCGAGGTCGAGCTCGTAGACCCGGAGGTCGGCGTCGGCGAGGGCGCAGAGCTGGTTCACCGCCGCGCCGCCGCCGCGGAAATTGGCGATCATCTGCTTGGTCACGTCGACCGGAAAGGCCGAGACGCCCTGATGCACCGCGACGCCGTGATTGCCGGCGAAGACGGCGACCCGCGGATGACGGCACTGCGGTGGGTGGCGCTGCTGCCAACAGGCCATGAACCAGGCGATTTCCTCCAGCCGGCCGAGCGCTCCGGCGGGCTTGGTCAGACGGCGCTCGCGCTCGCGGGCGGCGGTGCCGGCCTCGAGATCGGGTCCCGGCAGCTTGCGGGCCAGGTCGCGCATCTCGTCGAAGGTGACGGCGGGGCGGGTGTCGGTCATGGCGCAAAGGTCCGTGAAGGAAGCGGGAAGCGCCGGCCGCGGCGGGGCGCCGCCAGCCGGGACGGGACGGCTCAGCCCAGGTTGCGGAAACGCTGGGCGGCGCCGATCAGCGCGGCGCGGATGCCGGGCTCCATCGCCGAGTGGCCGGCGTCCGGCACAACTATATATTGAGCCTCCGGCCACGCCTTGCGCAAGGCGTCGGCGGTCGAAATCGGGCAGACGATGTCGTAGCGGCCCTGGACGATCACCGCCGGGACGCCGCGCACCCGGTCGACCTCGTCGAGCAGCCGGGTCTCCGGGTCGAACAGGTTGTTGCGGAAGAAGTGGGCCTCGATCCGCGCGAGGCCCAGGGCGTGCACGTCCTCCCCCGCCGCGGCGACGGTTTCCGGATTGGGCAGCAGGGTGGAGCAGGCGCCCTCGTAGACCGACCAGCTGCGCGCCGCCGGCATGTGCACGGTCGGGTCGGGATCGGTCAGCCGGCGCCAATAGGCCTCCAGCAGGTCGACGCGCTCCTCCGCCGGCAGGAAGGTCGCGAAGCGCTCCCACGCCTCGGGGAAGATCGTCTTCATGCCGTAGAGGAACCAGTCGATCTCCGACCGGCGCATCAGGAAGATGCCGCGCAGGATCAGCGACAGGCAGCGGTCGGGGTGGTTCTGCCCGTAGGCGAGCGCGAGCGTCGATCCCCAGGAGCCGCCGAACACGTGCCACCGCGCGATCCCGAGATGCCGGCGCAGCAGCTCCATGTCCTCGACCAGGTGCAGCGTGGTGTTGTCGCGGATCTCCCCGAGCGGCCGGGACCGGCCCGCGCCGCGCTGGTCGAAGATCACGATGCGGTAGTGGGCCGGGTCGAAGAACCGCCGGTGGGTCGGGCTGGCGCCGGCACCGGGGCCGCCGTGCAGGAACACGATCGGCGTGCCGTGCGGGTTGCCGCACTGCTCCCAGTAGATCGAATGAACGTCGTCGACGTCGAGATAGCCCACCTGATAGGGCTCGATGGGGGGAAAGATCAGGTCTCGGGGCATCGGCAGGCGGCATCCGGGGGCGGGACGGGCAGGCTGACGGCCGATCGACGGCCGGTCGACGGCTACGCGGAGGCGGTGCGGGCGGCGCGATTGCCGGCCGCCTCGACCGGGGCAGCCTATCGCGGACCGCCGCGGGACGCTATACAGCGTCCATGCGCGCGATGTCTTTCACCCCGGCGGCCCGCGCCTGGCGGCGCCGCGTCGCGCCCGGCGCCGATTCGTGGCGGCGGCGGTGCCGCTCGATGCGGCCGCCGCCGGTGCGCGCCTCGATCCCGGCCCTGGCGCTGTTCCTGGCGCTCGCTCTCGCCCGACCGGCGGCGGGGGAGGACAGCGGGGCCGACGCGGACCTGCCGGACGACCTGACCCCGACGGAGACGGCCGAGGTCGTGGCGGTGCCGGCCGGCGATCTCCTGATCCTGTCCGACGGCCGGACGGTGCGCCTCGCCGGCATCGAGGCGCCGAAGCGGGTCACCGGGCGCGAGGGGCCGGAGGTCCGTCCGCTCAGCGACGCCGCCCGCGCCGCCCTGGCGGACCGGGTGCTGGGACGGGCGGTCGGGCTGGCCCTGGCCGACCCGCCGGTCGACCGCTGGGGCCGGCTGCGCGCCCACGCCGTCGTGGCCGACGGGCGACGCTGGGTCCAGGCGGCGCTGGTGGAGGCCGGCTTCGCCCGCGTCGCCGCCGATCCCGGCAGTGCGGCGGCGGCCCGCCGGCTGCTGGCGCTGGAGGCGGCGGCCCGGGCGGCCCGCCGCGGCATCTGGGCGGAGCCGTTCTACGCCCTGCGCCGGCCGATCGAGACGCCGGGCTATGTCGACACCTTCCAGATCGTCGAAGGGGAGGTCCGGGAGGTGTCGGTCGCGCGATCGGGCCGGATCTACCTGAATTTCGGAGCGGACTGGCGAACCGATTTCACCGTCGCGGTCGACCGGCAGGCGCGGCCCGCCTTCGCCGGCGCCGGGATCGACCCGGCGGCGCTGGCCGGCCGGCCGGTCCGGGTGCGCGGCTGGATCTATGCCTTCGACGGGCCGCGGATCGACCTCGCCGCGCCCTGGCAGATCGAGCTGCCCGGGCCGGAGGAGTCCTCCGCGCTCCGCCCTTAAGGGCCCGGCGAATCCCTGCTATCGTCGCGGGAATGCCGGCGCACCCCGAACGCCGGCGCCGCCAAGGGAGGCCCCCCGATGCCCGTCAACGGCTCCGGCGACGACGCCAATCTCCGACAACTGCCCCGGCGCTCGGTCGCCATCGTGCTGGCCGGCGGCCGCGGCAGTCGCCTGAAGCAGCTGACCGACCGCCGGGCCAAGCCGGCCGTGCCGTTCGGCGGCAAGTTCCGCATCGTCGACTTCGCCCTGTCGAACTGCATCAACTCCGGCATCCGGCGTATCTATGTGATGACGCAGTACAAGTCGCACAGCCTGCTGCGCCACCTGCAGCGCGGCTGGGGCTATCTGCGCGCCGAGATGAACGAGTTCGTCGACCTGCTGCCGGCCCAGCAGCGGGTCGAGGAGAGCATGTGGTACCGGGGCACCGCCGACGCCGTCTGGCAGAACCTCGACATCCTGCGCGCGGAGGGTCCGGAATACGTCGTGGTCCTGGCCGGCGACCATGTCTACCGCATGGATTATGCGGCGATGCTGGAGGACCATGTCACCCGCGGTGCCGACGTGACCGTCGGCTGCGTCGAGGTGCCCCGGATGGAGGCGACCGGCTTCGGCGTCATGGCGATCGACGATGCGCGCAACATCACGGGCTTCCTGGAGAAGCCGGCCGACCCCCCCGGCATGCCCGGCCGTCCCGACAGGGCGCTGGCCAGCATGGGGATCTACGTCTTCAATGCCGACTTTCTCTACGACATCCTCTCCGCCGACGCCGCCGCCGAGGGGTCGAGCCATGATTTCGGCAAGGACATCATCCCCTCGCTGATCGGCCGCGCCACGGTCGTGGCGCATCCGCTGAGCCGCAGCGCGATCTATACCGAGGGGCAGGACGAGGCGTACTGGCGCGACGTCGGGACGATCGACGCCTATTGGGAGGCGAACATCGACCTGACCACGATCACGCCGGCGCTCGACCTCTACGATTCGTTCTGGCCGATCTACACCTACCAGCAGCAGCTGCCGCCGGCGAAGTTCGTCTTCGATCAGGAAGATCGGCGCGGCATGGCGGTCGACTCCACGGTCTCGGGCGGCTGCATCGTCTCCGGCGCCACGGTGCGCAACTCGCTGTTGTTCAGCCAGGTGCGGGTCAACTCCTATGCTCGGCTGGACGGCGCGGTGGTGCTGCCGCGCTGCAATATCGGCCGCGGCGCCCGCCTGACCAATGTGGTCGTCGACACCGGCTGCGACATTCCGGAAAACTTCGTGGTCGGCGAGGATCCCGCGGCCGACGCCGCGCGTTTCGAGCGCACGGAGAAGGGCATCACCCTGATCACCCGTTCGATGCTCGACGCCCTGGGCTGAGGCTCCGCCGCCATGCGCATCCTGCACGTCGCCTCGGAGGCGTTCCCGCTGGTCAAGACCGGCGGCTTGGCCGATGTCGCCGGCGCGCTGCCCGCCGCCGAGGCCGCGCTGGGGGCCGACGTCCGGCTGGTCCTGCCAGGCTGGCCGGCGGTGATGGCCCATGCCGAGGGGCTGCCCCAGGTGTTCGCCGACCCCGACCCGCCGGGCGGCGCGCCGGCGCGGGTGCTCTATGGCGCGCTCGACGGTCTCGGCGTCACCGCCTATGTCGTCGACTGCCCGCCGCTCTACGACGTCGTGGGGCACCTCTACATGGACGACAGCGGCGCCAACCGGGCAGGGAACGAGCGGCGATTCGGCCTTCTCGCCTGGATGGCGGCGCGGCTGGCCATGGGTGCCGACGACTGGTGGCGGCCCGACCTGGTCCACGCCCACGACTGGCAGGCGGGGCTGACGCCGCTCTATCTCGACCTTCTCGCCGAGCGCCCGGCCCCCGGTCCCGCGGCGGCACATCGGGCGCCGTCGGCCACCGGCGGGGCATCGGGGCGGCGCCCGGCGACGGTGATCACGGTCCACAACCTCGCCTATCAGGGGCTGTTCCCGCCGGCCGCGCTTTCGCCGCTGCGCCTGCCGGAGCGGGTGTTCGCTGTCGACGGCGCGGAGTTCTGGGGGCAGCTCGGCTTCCTCAAGGCCGGGCTCTTTCACGCCGACCGGATCACCACCGTCAGCCCGACCTTTGCGACGCAGATCCAAGGGCCGGCGGAAGGCTGCGGCCTGGAGGGACTGCTCGCGACACGGGCGGCGGAGGGTCGGCTGCTCGGCATCCTGAACGGCGCCGACCGGCGGATCTGGAATCCGTCGACCGACCCGCACCTGCCCGCGCGCTACGACGCCGCCGACCTCTCCGGCAAGGCGGTCTGCAAGGCCGCGCTGCAGCGGCGGCTGGGCCTGGCGGAGACGCCGGACGCGCCGCTGTTCGGCGTCGTCTCCCGGGCCAACCGGGCCAAGGGGCTGGACCTGCTGCTCAACGCCGTTCCCGGGATCGTCACCGCCGGCGGGCAACTCGCGCTGCTGGTCAGCGGCGACCGCGACCTGGAGGAGGGCTTCCGCCAGGCGATGGCGGTCTGGCCGCGGCAAGTCGCCGGGCAGATCGGCCATGCCGAGGACCTGGCCCACCTGATCCAGGCCGGCGCCGATTCGATTCTCGTGCCCAGCCGGTCGGAGCCCTGCGGCCTGACGCAGATCTATGCGCTGGCCTATGGCTCGCCGCCGCTGGTGCGCCGGACGGGCGGCCTCGCCGACACCGTGGTCAACGCCGAGCCCGACGCGGTCGCCGCCGGCACCGCCACCGGCTTTGTCTTCGACGACCCGACCGCCGCGGCGCTGGGCGGCACGCTGGCCTGGGCCATCGACCTGTTCCGCGACCGCGACACCTGGCACCGCCTGCAGCAGGCCGGCATGGCCCGGGACTTCGGCTGGGAGGAATCGGCGCGGAAGTACCTCACCCTGTACGCGGCGGCGCGGGCGGGGTAAGGGGGGGCGCGCGACCCACGGCGGGTCGCCCGTCAGGTCATGCCCGAGCGCCGTCCACAAAGGTCCCCGCCTTCGCGGGGATGACTTTATCGCATTGATTCTCATTACAGAAGTCGTCTTACAGAAATCGTCATGCCCGCGCAGGCGAGCGTCTTGCTGCCAGGACGCCGCCCGCGCACCATGGCCCGGAGCATCCGCCTTCGAGCCAACCCAGGGCGAGTCCATAGGTCGGTTCTCCGGGCAAATTCCTCATAATTTCCATTCGTCATCGACAGGCTTGCAATTCAAATCAAGGGCTTCGCTTTACCCGCAAGTAATGATTTCCATTCATTCTCTCCCTGACTTTCGGCCGGGTGTGCCTGTCGGGCGGCCCGGGGTCCGGAACCGGGAAGAGAGGTCAGATCCATGCGCGTTCTCGCCGTCACCTCGCAGAAGGGCGGATCTGGGAAGACGACCCTCGCGGGCCACCTCGCGGTCCAGGCCGAACGCAGCGGCGCCGGTCCGGTGGCGCTGGTCGACACCGACCCGCAAGGCAGCCTGGCCGAGTGGTGGAACGCGCGCGAGGCGGAGACCCCGGCCTTCGCCCGCACCTCGGTGGAGGACCTGCCCGGCGACATCGAGAAGATGCGGGCACTGGGATTCGAACTGCTGGTCATCGACACGCCGCCGGCGATCACCGGGACCATCGCCCGAGTCGTCGCGGTGGCGGACCTGGTCCTTGTGCCGGCTCGGCCCAGCCCGCACGACCTGCGCGCCGCCTCCGCGACGGTGGAGATGGTCGGCCACCTGGGCAAGCCGCTGGTGTTCGTCATCAACGGCGCGACCGCACGGGCGCGGATCACCTCCGACGCGGCGATCGCGCTCAGCCAGCACGGCACGCTGGCGCCGTCGATCCTGCACCATCGCACGGATTTCGCGGCGTCGATGATCGACGGCCGCACCGTGATGGAGATCCCGGGTGCCCGCAAGTCGGCGGACGAGATCGACCGGCTGTGGACCTATGTCGACAACCGGCTGCATGCGTCCTACCGCCCGGTGTTGCCCGTCGCTGGGTCGAACGGCCGCGCCGCCGGACCCGAAGCGATGCCGGCGCCGCGCCATGCGGTCGCCGCCGGCTCGTACTGACGCCCGACGTTCCAGGATAAGCGCCACCGGCTGCCCGGGAGAGACGCCATGAGAGAGACCAAGGCCGCCGCCACGCTGACCGCCGCGCTGCTCGCACCGAAGGGCGAGGCCCGCCCGGCCGGATGGCGGGTCGCGTCGCGGGCGCCGGAAGGCCGGCCGTGGTATGCCGACCTTCATGACGGCGCGACGGCGGCGCATCCGGCACCGGGGCCGGGAGAGGCGCCGGCGCCCGACCGTTCCGACGGCTCGCAGGATCGCGGGGCGGACTGGACCCGCATCGATGCCGGCACCGGGCCGGAATACGATGCGGCCCCCCGCGCGGCGTCGAACGATCGCACGGTCCTGGCCGACCCGGCGCCGCCAGGTCCCGAAGCGGCGCACGCCCCGGCTCCCGTCGCCTCGCTCGCCCGGATCGGCGCCCGCTCCGACACCGGTGTCGCGTTTTCCGGCGACCGCGCGCCGGGGCCGGGCGACCGGGTGCGGATCACCGCCCGCCTGGACCGCGACCTGCACCGACGCCTCAAACTCGCCTCCGCTCATCTGGAGACGTCGAGCCAGGAACTGATCATCGATGCGCTCGGCCATTACCTCGACGGGGTCGCCGCCGGACCGATGCGGGGCCACTGCGCCTGCCTGGCCGAAGGCGGACGGCGCGCGGCTGAGGCGTGCGGTTCCTGCGGTCCGGAGGCCGCGCGATGACCGCCGATCCGCTACGCCTGCACCCGCCGGAGGAAGCCGAGGCGGAGGAGGAGCCGACCGGTCCGGCCGACCTCGCCTCTGCCGCAGCCGGCCAGGACGACGCCGACCCGGACGGTGCGGACGGCGCCCGCCGCGGTGGCCGACGCGGCGGGAGCCGCCCGGCCGCCAGCCTGCTGGAGATCGCGCCCAAGCCGCGCCGGCGCCGGCCCGACGCGCCCCTCGACGGCAAGGCGGACGGCGGCACGTCCGCCCCTGCGCCCATCCCCGGCCTGCCGCCCACCGGCAAGCGCGACCTGACCGAGATCCTCCGCGGCCTCAACGATCCGGACGCCGGAGAGAGTCCGCTCGACCGGACCGCCGCGTCGTCCGATCCGGCCGAAGCCACGGAAAACCGGGGCGAGGCGGACCGTCGGGAGGTCGCCGCGGAGCGCCAGGAGCGCGCCGTGCCGCCGCCGGCCGTGCGGCTGACGCCCGTCGCTCCGCCGCCCGCACCGGACGAGGAGACGGCTCCAGGGTTCGCCGGGTCAGGCCCCGGATCCGGGACCGCCGCGCCGGGCGGTCCGGCGTCCGCTGCCGCGCCGGAGGCCGGTCCGGAAGGCAGCCCGGGGCAACCGGAGACACCGGCCGCTGCATCCGATGCGCCTCGCGACCCCGATGCCGCCGCCAACCTGCCCGACGACCTGTCGACGATCGTGTTCGAGGATGCCGAGGACGGCGACACCGCCCCTCCGGACGATCCCGGCACCCGGACGAATGACACCGGTCGAGCCGCGATCGCGTCCGAACCGATCGCGCCCGAACCGGCGGTCCCCGACATCCCGGAGTTCCGCCCGGCGGCATCACCGCCCGCCCCTGCCGCCGCGTCGGTGGACCAGGCGCCCGCCGCCGCCGATCGCGCGCCAGCCGAACCGCGCCGCTTCGGCTGGCGCGGGCTCGCGGCCCGAGCGGCCCGCGTCGTGGCCGGCAGCCGCAGCCGCGAGGCCGATGCGGTCGCCCGCCGCCAGCAAGCCGTGGTCGCTGCGGTACGCCAGCGCGACGAGGCCATCGCGACCCGGCCCGCCGCCGCCCCGTCCACCGCCGCCCCGTCCACCGCCGCCCCGTCGACCGCCGCCGGCCCCACGGCCGAGCGCTCCGATCCCGCTTCGCGTCCGGAGGCCCAACCGACCTCGCCTCCGGCAGACGCGTCTGCCACGGATGGCGGGCGAGCGGACCGCCACGCCCGTGACCCGTCGCCCGATGCCGAGGTCGGCTCCTCCGGGACGCCGGGGCCCGTCGCCGGCGGCGCCGCGGAGCCGCCGGTGGCGCTGCTGCGCCGCGGCGAGTCCGGTCTGGTCGGTGCCCGTCGGATCCGGCCCGGGCCGCGTGGGCCGGAGGATCTGATCCGGTTGTGGCTGGAACGGCGGGGCGCGCGCACCGTCCCCGCCTGGTCGTCCTTCCCGGCCGGCACGGTCGGCGCGCAGTGGCCGAACTCCCTGCTGCTGACGGTCGATCCGGAGGCCGACCCCGACGGCGATGCCGCCGCCGCGTTCGCCGCGATCGTCCGGCTCGACCGGGCGGACCGGCCGCGACCGGCAGGCGCGCCGCGGATCGTCTACACCCCGACCATGACCGAGTGGATCCTGGCGCTCTCCCGGGAAGCCGCCCGCTCGACCCGCATGCTGCGCGATCGGGACGAGTTCATCACGCAGGACGGCCGGCTCTCGCTCACCCTCGTCGCCCTGCCGATGGGCGAGGCGGACGGCACGGTCGACAAGGTGCTCTGCCACCTCGCCGCCGATCCGTCCTGACCCGCCCGCGCCGCCCCGACCGGAGACCCGGACCATGCCCGCCGAACTGCGCCAGATCATCTTCAGCCGCGACGAGATCACCCGTGCCGTCGCCTGGTACCGAGGGACCGGCGATACCGCAGGCGTCCTGCCCATGGGCGACATCCTGCAGGTGCGCATCGACCACGATCCCTCCGCACCGATTCACCTGAAGGTGCTGCCCGAGGACGGCAGCGCGACCCGCATGGTGGCGGTTCCGGCGACGGTGCTGGGCGCCTGCCTGGTCGGCTGGTGCCGCGACCAGGGCATTCCGATCCCGCTGAAGGGTCGCAAGACCCTGCTGGCAATGGGCGACAACGTGATCCTGAGTCTGTCCCTCGACACCCGCGAGAACGCCCTGGCGGAGTTCGTCGAGGTCGCCTGACGGAGGGGAACGGATCCCGGCGGCATTGCCGGGCAGGTATTTATCAAGCTTGGGATTGCGTAATTTCCCTTTCCCGCGGCGCCGCGCCGACCTACCTTTCGGGCCATGCGCCCGCGCCCCTCCGATTTCCCCCCGCCCGCCTCGCGCGGCCTGGTCGCCAACATGGCCGCGCTGAAGCGGCTGCTGCCCTATCTCTGGCCGGCTGGCGAGCCGGGGATGAAGGCGCGAGTGGTGATCGCGCTCGGCTTCCTGGCGGTCGCCAAGGTCGCCACTGTCTACATTCCGCTCTTTTACAAGGACGCGGTCGACGCCCTGTCGCCGCCGAGCGGGTCCAACCTGGCGGTGACGCTGCCGATTGTGGCGATCCTGGCCTATGGCGCGGCGCGAATCGCCAGCCTCGCCTTTGCCGAGTTGCGCGACGCCGTCTTCGCGCGGGTCAGCCAGCATGCGATTCGCCAGGTCGCGCTGTCGGTCTTCCGCCACCTGCACGGGCTGGCGCTGCGCTTCCACCTGGACCGGCAGACCGGCGGCCTGAGCCGGATGATCGAGCGCGGCACCGGCGCGATCGAGCGGCTGCTCAGCTTCATGCTGTTCAACATCCTGCCGACCTTCCTGGAGATCGCCATGGTCACGGCGATCCTGTGGGGCATGTTCGACTTCTGGTTCGCGGCGGTGACCCTGGCGACGGTGGTCGGCTACATCGCCTTCACCATGACGGTCACCGAATGGCGGCTGAAGTTCCGCCGGCGAATGAACGAATCCGACCAGGAGGCCAACACCAAGGCGATCGACAGCCTCCTGAACTTCGAGACGGTCAAGTATTTCGGCAACGAGGCGCACGAGGCGCGGCGCTATGACCGCGGGCTGGAGACCTACATGGAGGCGGCGGTCCGCTCGCGGACGTCGCTGTCGCTGCTGAACATCGGCCAGGCGGCGATCATCGCGGTCGGCCTGACCGCGGTGATGTGGATGGCGGCGACCCGGATCGTCGATGGCGCGATGACCGTGGGCGGGTTCGTGGCGGTCAATACCTACCTGATGCAGCTCTACCAGCCGCTCAACTTCTTCGGCTTCGTGTATCGCGAGATCAAGCAGTCGGCGGTAGACATCGAGCAGCTGTTCGACCTGATGGACGTCGAGCCGGAGATAACCGACAAGCCCGGCGCCCCGGACCTTCGGGTGGAGGGGGGCCGGGTGGCGTTCGACGACGTCCGGTTCGGGTACGATAGTCGCCGCCCGATTCTCAAGGGCGTGACGTTCGAGGTGCCGCCGGGTCGGACCGTGGCGATCGTCGGGCCGACGGGGGCCGGCAAGTCGACCATCGGGCGGCTCCTGTTCCGGTTCTACGACGTCGACGGCGGCGCGGTCCGGATCGACGGCCAGGACCTGCGCGACGTGACCCAGGCCAGTCTGCGCGCGGCGATCGGCATCGTTCCCCAGGACACGGTGCTGTTCAACGACACGATCTACTACAACATCGCCTACGGGCGGCCCTCGGCGAGCCGCGAGGAGGTCGAGGAGGCGGCCCGGCTGGCGCGCATCCACGATTTCGTCCAGGGCCTGCCCGACGGCTACGACACGCGCGTCGGAGAGCGGGGGCTGAAACTCTCCGGCGGCGAGAAGCAGCGCGTGGCGATCGCCCGCACGATCCTGAAGGATCCGCCGATCCTGCTGTTCGACGAGGCGACCTCGGCGCTCGACACCCATACCGAGCGGGAGATCCAGTCCAACCTGCGCGAGGTCAGCCAGGGGCGCACCACGCTGGTGATCGCCCATCGCCTGTCGACCGTGATCGACGCCGACGAGATCCTGGTCATGGAGGATGGCCGGATCGTCGAGCGCGGCCGGCACGACGCCCTCCTGGACAGGGACGGCCGCTATGCCGCCCTGTGGCACCGCCAGCAGGAAGCCGCCCGCCGCGTGCCGGCGGAGCCGGAAGCACCGACATTGGCGGCCGGCCCGTAGGGTGGCCAGATCCGCAGGATTTGCCCGACATCGCCCCAGGCCGGCACCGCTGTCGCGCAATCGCTTCGCGGTTGGGCGACCTACGGCGCTAACCAGTCCAGGCACTGGACCCAGAGCCGGCCGTAGCCTTCCCAGTCGCAGAACGGCTTCGGGCACCAGTGCGGACCCAGGTCGGAGGTCCAGGCGAGCGTCCGCCCCTGTCCTGCGGTGCCGGCGACCAGCAGGGGGTGGCCGCCCTGGTCGGCCGGCAGGCGGGCGAGGACCCGCGCGCCGGGCTTTGCCACCACCTCGTTGATACCCAGCAACAGCGGCCAGGGCGCGCCGGTCAGGCCGTCGAGGATCGGATCCCCGGGGGCCGCGATGTCGGCGGAGAAGCCTTCCGGGATCTCGATCCGGTCGTCGACCGGGTGGATGGTCACCGGCAGCACCTCCTCGATCGCCGTTCCGCGGTAGCGCGCGCCGCCGTTGATGCCCTGGAAGCTGTAGTACCCGCCGACCATCATGAAGCCGCCGCCACCCATGACGTAGTCCCGCACCAGCTTCAGCCGGTTCGCCACCGGCCTGCCGTGCAGCCAGACATCCGGGTGGAGCAGCAGCGTGTTGGCGCCGATGTCCGAGAAGACGATCGCGTCCCATTCCGCCAGGCCCTCGGCGGTCAGCGGGAAGTCCGCCGCCGCGCGGTGCGCCGGCATCACCGTCAGGTCGAAGCGCGAGCCCTCCAGCGACGCCTCGAACGCGTCCTGGCCGGTGTGGAACGTCACCGTCGGGAATTGGTCGAAGCCCTTGATGTGGGTCGCGGTCGACACCCAGCTCTCGCCGACGAGCAGCACCTTCTTGCGATCGGTCATTCGCCTCCTCCGGGGACGGTGCGGCCGGCGGCGAGCGCGTCGCGGTGCCGGCGCGAGAATACGCGCTGCGGATTGGTCAGCAGCATGTGGTCGATCGCCGCCGCCGGCACGCCATGGCGCTTCAGGCGGGGCACGAAATGGCGCGGGATGTGCGCGTAGCCGTTCCCGCCATGGCGGGTCAGCATCATCTTCAGGAACACGTCCTGGCTGAGCAGCAGGCGGTCGACCCAGCCGTCGGCGACCAGCGCGGCGATGGCCCGGGCGTTCTCCTCGTCAGACGGGCTCTGCGCGTCCTGGTCGGCGAAGTAGTAGTCGAGCCCGATCATGTCGAACTCCAGGAACGCGCCGCGATCCGCCAGCTCCCGCTGATAGGCGGGGTCGCCCAGCGACGGGTTCATGTGGCACAGCACCGTGTCGTCGGCGCTGCCGCCTTCGTCCTCGATCACGTCGAGCACGCGGTGGGCCAGCCGCTCCCACCCCGGCAGGTGGATCGACAGCACGACGCCCGATTCGGCCGAGGCGCGGGCGGCACCGCGAAGGACCTTTTCCTCGTCGGCGGTGAAGTCCCGGGAGATGCCGATCTCGCCGATGATCCCGGCGAACGGGCCCGGCGCGTCGGCCGGCGCGGTGGCGCCCACGTCATCGAGGATGAACGCCGCGACCTGCGCCACCGACCAGCCCGCCACCTCCGGCGGATGGGTGTGGCCGAGGTAGAAGCCGCCGCCCATCACCACCTGCAGCCCGGTCCGCCTGGCAATGCGCTGGAGCGCCGGCGGATCGCGGCCGATCCCGTGGTTGGTCGGGTCGACCACCGTGCGCCCGCCCCAGGCGACGAATTGGGTCAGTTCCTCGATCGCCGCCGCTTCGTCGTAGAGGCCGCAATTGTCCCGGTTGGAGAACGGGTCCATCCGCAGTTCGTGCAGGAGGCAGGGGCAGACCGGCTGTTCGGCCCGGTGCCGGCGCGAGGCCTCGGCGGGCGGGATGAACGACTTCGACGCGTCGAGCAGGATGTGCTCGTGCATCAGGGTCAGGCCGAGGTCCTCCACCGGCACCGGGCCGGTTACTGTCATGACCGTGCCGCTGTCCGCCCCGACCGGCCGGATCCCGGTTGCGCCGTTCGTCATCCCACCCGCCTCGCAGCCGAGAACAGCCGCGTGTTCAGCCAGATCGCCAGGAGGATGATCGCACCGGTCACGATCTCGGTATAGAACGGCGACAGGTGTGCGAGGATCAGCCCGTTGCCGATCACCGCCACGGTCATGGCGCCCAGCACCGTGCCCAGCAGCGTGCCCCGTCCGCCGAACAGGTTGGTGCCGCCCAGCACGACCGCGGCGATCACCTGCAGTTCGAAGCCGACCGCCGCGTTGGAGGAGCCGGAGCCGAGGCGCGCCGCCGTGATGATCCCGCCGAGCGCCGCGGCAAGGCCGGTCAGCACATAGACGGAGAAGATCACCCGCCGAGTGTCGACGCCGGCGCGGCGCACCGCCTCCGCATTGGCGCCGATGCCGGTGACGTATCGTCCGTAGCGCATCCAGCCCAGCGCGACCGCGCCGATCGCCACCGCGGCCACGGCGATCAGCGCCGGCACCGGCAGGCCGAACACCCAACCGCGGCCGATCGCGATGATCCCCAGGTCCCGGTCGATCGGGATCGAATAGCCGCCCGTCATCAGGAGCGCGACCCCGCGCACCCAGCTCAACCCGGCCAAGGTGACGATGAAGGCGGGTATGCCCTCGTATGCGACGAACCAGCCGTTCAGCGCTCCGATCGCCGCGCCGACCCCGAGCATCAGGACCAGCACCAGCGGCCAGGGCAGGCCGGCGCCAAGCGCGATCGCGGTCAGCGCCCCGACCAGCGCCAGCGTCGAGCCGACGGAGAGGTCGATGCCGCCGGTGGTGATCACGAAGGTCATCGCCACGGCGACGATCAGCAGCGGCGCCGTCTGCCGCACCAGGTTGAGGAAGTTCGCGGTGGTCAGGAAGGTGTCGGTCACCGCCGCGAAGATGGTGCAGACCAGCAGGAAGAACACCGCGATCGAGACGATCCGGGCATTGTCCACCAGGGCGTGGCGCAGCCGTGCCCGACGGTCGAACCCGCGCGGCGTCGCCGGATGCTCCGGCACGGCGGGGGAGGATCCGGGGGAGGCGGCGGTCATGACGGCGCGCCCTCCGCCGCGGGCGCCCCGGCCGGCGGCGGCCCGCCGCGCAGGGCGGCGGCCTTGCCGCCGACGATCAGGTCGACGATGTCCTCCAGCGACGTGTCGGCGATCCGCCGCTCGGCGACGTTGGTGCCCTCGTACATCACCATGATCCGGTCGCACACCTCGAACAGGTCCTGCAGGCGATGGGTGATCAGGATCACGCCGACGCCGCGGGCGCTGACCCGGCGGATCAGGTTCAGCACCGCCTCCACCTCGGCCACGGCGAGGGCGGCGGTCGGTTCGTCCATGATCAGCACCTTGGGCTCGAACGCGGCGGCCCGCCCGATCGCGATCGACTGGCGCTGGCCGCCGGACAGCCGCTCCACCTTCAGCCGGGTATCGGCGATGGTGATGCCGAGGCCGTCCAGGTGGCGCGCCGCCTCCGCGTGCATGCGCCGGCGGTCGATCATCGGCACGCCGAGGACGCGGCGCACCGGCTCCCGCCCCAGGAACAGGTTGCCGGCCACGTCGACCGTGTCGCAGAGCGACAGGTCCTGGTAGACCATCTCCACATGCCGGGCACGCGCGTCGGCCGGCGAGGCGAAGCGCACCAGTTCGCCGTCGATCCGGATCTCCCCCGCGTCGGGCACTTCGGCGCCGGCCAGCATCTTGGTCAGGGTCGACTTGCCGGCGCCGTTGTCGCCGACCAGCCCCAGCACCTCGCCGGGTGCCAGGGTCAGGTCGACCCCGCGCAGCGAACGGATGGCGCCGTAGCTCTTGACGATGCCCCGCATCGAGACGCGCGGCGGCGGGTCGGCGGGACTGCCGGCCGAACCGGCAGGGGATGGGGCGGTCTGGGGTGTCACGCCAAAGATCCTGTTCTCCAGGTCGTCACGGCCCGACTCCGGGTCGGCAGGGGCCTTGGGGGTGGCGTTTCGACGTCACGGACGGCCCCCGGCGGCCGGGCGGGGCGTCAGAAGCGACGAGCGGCCCGGTCGGTCCCGCCCCGGTCGGGTCCCCCCACGGGCCGAGGCCGCTGGGTCGTCCGGCAGGGCGGGGCTGGCGACGCGACGGCCGACCGGCCGTACGGTCCGAGGCAGGTCCGCGTCCGTCGGCTCCGAACATACATACGTTCGGGCGTACGGCGGCGTTCGAAAGGCCGATCGCCAGCGGGCGGCGGTTTGGAGGCGTACGCTCGGCACCGCACCGCCAGGCCCGTCCGCCCGGGCCGCGGCCGCGGCGGGCGGCCTCGCGGGAGGCTGCCCGCCGCACCTGCCCATCCTACTCGAACAGGGCGCGGAAATCGTCGACATTGCCGGGGGTGACAATCACCACGGGCACGTCGATCACGGCCGGGATCTCCTCTCCGGCCAGGTACGCGAGCGCGTTTTCCACCGCCAGCTTGCCCTCGGTGTACGGGTCCTGCTGGACGATCGCCGGCGCCCAGCCGGCGTCGATCGCGTCGATCGCCTGGGCGGTCAGGTCCCAGCCGAACACCGCCACCCGGTCGGTCGCGCCCTGAGCCTCGACCGCCGCCAGGGCGCCGATCAGCGCCGGCTCGCCAGTCGCATAGACGGCATCCAGATCGGGATTGGCGGTGATCAGGTTCTCCGCCGCGGTCAGGGCGATGTCCTGGACGTTCTGGCCGTCGACCGTGTCGACGATCTCGATCGGCAGGCCGGTCGCCTCGATCGCGTCGACGAAGCCGTCGCGGCGCAGGTTCTGGATGAAGCTGTTGAGCGCGCCGACGATCCCGATCTTCAACTCTCCGCCGCTGGCGCCATGGGCGTATCCGGCGACGTAGGTGCCGATTGCCTGGCCGGCGCCGTAGTTGTCGACGCCGATGAACTGCACGTTGTCGCCGTCCGGGATCTGGGCGTCGATGGCGACCACCGGGATCCCCGCTTCCGCCGCCGTGGTGATCGCCGGCTTGACGCCGTTAACGTCGATCGCCACCAGCACGATCGCGTCGACCTGCTGGCTGACATAGGTTTCGATCGCGTCATTCTGGCGCGAGGGGTCGTTGTTGGCGTTGAAGATCACCAGGTCCGCCCCGGCGGCGTCGGCCGCTTCCTGGGCGCCGTCGTTGATCTGATTGAAGAACAGCGCCTGCTGGTTGATCGTGACCAGCGCGATCGTCGGAGCGTCCTGCGCCGCGGCGATGCCTGGCAGCGACAGCGCCGCCGCGCCCAGCAGGGCACCGGCGGCCATGCCGGCCGCGCCGCGGCGAGTAATCGAATGATGCATGTCTTCAGGCCCCCTGTTCGTCGCTCGGCCCGGCCGCGACGGGGCGGCAGGCCGGTTGGTGATTCGTTTCAAAGGCTACCCCGCCGGCGGTTTTTCTCCCTGCCGGGACAGCGTGCGATCGCATTCACGGCGAATGCGCAGGGAGCAGTTTCCAATCGCTGAAATGGAGAGTCAAGTGACTTGCCTCTGACGCAATCCCTCACCGGCACGGCGTTCGACCGGTTGCGCCGGCGGTCAGAAGGTCGGCGGCGTGTTGACCCAGAGAATGGCGGCCGGCCCGCCGCCCGCGTTGCGATAGCCGTGCGGCCGGTCGGAAGCGAAATGGAAGGAATCGCCGGCGTCCAGGACCCAGCTGCGGCCGTCGACCGATAGTTCCACGGTCCCGGTCAGGACATAGCCGACCTCCTCGCCGCGATGGGTGATCGCGCCGGCGCTCTCGCCGCCGGGGGCCAAGTGGTGGATGTTGCACTGGAGAAGGTGCCCTTCGCGGTGGGCGATCACCCGCTCCAGCACGATGCCGACGCCGCGCCGCACCGGGTCGAGCCGGATGCGCGGCCGGTCGGCGGCCCGGGTGACGATGGCGTCGCCGCCCTCCGGACCGGGGCCGAACAGCCAGGCGATGTTGGTCTCCAGGGCGCCCACCAACCGGTGCAGGAGCGGCAGCGACGGCAGGGCGCGGCCGTTCTCCACCTTCGACAGGAAACCTTCGGAGCAGCCGGCCCGGGTCGCCAGATCCTTCAGCCGGAGGCCCTTGACCCGGCGGGCATGGCGCAGCCGTTCGCCCAGGCGGACCGGCGCGATCTCAGCCCCCACTGCGGCCCCTGCGTCGGCCGGGGGCAGTGGCTCGACCGTCGGCGCGGGCCTCGGTGTCCCGGCGGTCGCGGGTCCGGGCGGATCGATCGGGTCGCCTGGAGTCATCGTCTCCTGCCTCGTCACCTGCCTCGGAGGCAAGTCACTTGCCTCGGCAAAGGGTGCACCGCCGCCGCCAATCGATCAACCATCGGGTGACAGACGGAATTTCCGCATGTCACAGCTATGACACAGCCCGATCGAGCCGACCGATTGTAAGGTCCTCACGTCGTTCGGCGTCGGTGCCCGCACCACCGGCGCCGACGGCGAGGCGAACCGCCGCCCTTCGGGGCGGTGCCGTCGACGCCCGACGATCGCCGCGTCGCCCGGTTACCCGCCGGACCACGCCTTCCGCGACGCGGAGGATGATCGACGGTCGACCAGCCGCCCATCGGCCGCCCGCACCGGCCCCGGACGGCATCGACGGACCCCGCTCCTAGGGGCGTCGCCTCGCCGCCTCTTCGGAGGACGGCATCAGCCGACCCTCACAGATGGCCGTGAGAGTCGGCGGGCACCGTCGGCACCGGGCGCGGAACCCAGGACCCGCCCCGCGCCTCGGAACGACGGCAGCCTTTCTCTCGCGTCGCCCGGCGCCCGCAAGGCCCGCACCCCTGCGGGCGCCGGCGACGCCTCTTTTTTTGGCCGCATCGGCCAGCGGGTCCCGTCTCCGTCACATCGCGACACCCGACCGAACCGGATCAGGGCTCCTCAGGCCTCAACCGTCACCCGCCAGACCTGTACCGGCTCGCTCAACCCGCGCAGGGTGCAGGGGCCGAGCGGCGTGCAGATGACGCCTTCGGCCGGCGGCAAGGCCTCGACGACGGCGGTCGAGGCCAGCGCCACCACGTCGTCGTCCGGCGCGACGGTCCTGCCGAGTTCCTCGATCCGCGCGGCGACGTTCACCGTTTCGCCGACCAGCGTATAGTTGAGCCGGCTCTCCGCGCCGATGTTGCCGACCACCACCGGTCCCGAATGCAGCCCGACGCGCAGGCCCAGCGGCGGCTCCCCCCGCGACCGGCGGGCGGCGTTGTCCTCGGCCGCGGCGCGGGCGATGGCGCACGCGGCGCGCAGCGCGCGCGCCGCGTGGTCGGGCTGGTCCTCGGGCGCGCCCCAGAATGCCATCAGCCCGTCACCGATGAACTTGTCGACGGTGCCTCCCTCCTCCTCGATGGCGCGGGCCAGCGTGCCGAAATGGGCGTTCAGCAGCGTCGCCGTGTCGACGGCGCCCATGTCGCGGGTCAGCGGCGTGAATCCGCGCAGGTCGGTGAACATCACCGTCACCTCCCGCAGCTCCGACGGCACGCCGGCGGCGCCGTGGCGGCGCATCAGGCTCAGCACCAGGGCCTTGGGCACGTAGGCCTCGAACCATCGCAGCCCGCGCGTCATCGCATTGAACGATGCCGATGCCTCGGCCAGTTCACGGAACCGGCTGTCGGGCAGGGTGGGCGTGCGGGCGAAGTCGAGTTCCGCCAGCCGCCCGGCCGCGCCGGCCAGCCGCGATACCCGGCGGCTGATCGGCAGGCCCAGCGCCAGCGCCGCGACGACGCCGGTCAGCAGCACCCCGAGGCTGATCGCCAGCGCGGCCGCGAATCGCTGCAGCTCGTCGGCGAAATCCCGCCGCTCCAGCAGCACCCCGGCCTGCCAGGGGCGCGAGCCGTAGGCCGGTGTCGGGCGCAGGAGGACGATATGCTCCGGCGCGCCGCGGCCCGGCGGCTCGATCAGGGTGATGCCGGCGGCGTCGGCCAGCGGTCCCTGGTCGTCCGGCTCGCGCCCCTCCAGAAGGATGGCGGCCAGCACCGGGTCGCCGATGTCTTCGATTCTCGGCAGCGGCGGGCCGTCGGGCGGCGGTTCGAACCCGACCTGGAGATCGGCCATGGCGGGGTGGGCGATCACATGGCGGCGGTCGTAGAGCAGGAAGGCGGTCGTGCCGGCATCGACGGAGAGTTCCCTCAGAAAACCCGAGAGCTGGCCCAGCGAGACACCGGTTCCGATGACGCCGATCATCCGGTCGTCGCGCCAGACCGGGTGGACCAGCGGAACGATGGTCGTGCCGAGCTGGGGCTGCCACACGGGATCGGCCCAGAACGGGGCGCGCCGGCCGCGCGACTCCGCCATGAACCGGTCGAGCATCTCGGTGCTTTCCATGGTCCGGGCGTCGCCGATCAGCGTGTCCAGGCTGCCCTCCAGCCGACCGACCCGGATCGTCCGGAAGTCCGGCGTGGTGAAGGCGATGCCGGTGACCTGCGGCGTCGCCGCCAGGGCGAGGCGCAGCGTGCGCGCCAGCTCGGTCGGGCGCTCTGGCGACAGGGTACCGTTGGCGATCTCCTCCGCCAGGAAGTCGGCCTGGTCGCGGACCGGGTTCATTCGCGATTCCACCCGGTCGGTGACGAGGTCGAGGGTCAGCGTCGCCTTGTCGACCAGCAGCTCGAGCGTGTTGCGACCGGCGACCCCCAACCCGATCGCCATCACCGTGGTCAGCGCGACCAGCATCAGCCCGCCGAACCCGGCGACCAGCGCCGCCGAGATCGGCAGCCTCAGCCGCCGCGGCGGTTGCTGACCGGGATCCTCGGCGAGCGGGGTCTGGCGACGGGTCATGGAGCCGGCGGCTCTCCGGGCGGGAAGCGGGATCGGGACGGAACGGGTGCGGCTCGATCGGCGGACCGGTGCGGAACGTAAGCCCGGGCACGGCACAGTCCAAGTCCCCGTCCGGGAGCAGGCACCTGTGGCGTGGTCCTCTCGGCCCTGATTCCCGGCGGGAATTCAGCCGGACGCCGCCGCGCCGGAGCCTCGCCACGCCGCGTCGGACACCTCCGCGTGAGGGGGCGGCGGACCCCGAGTCGTCCTTTGTGGTTTTCCGCGCCGCGCGCTTTCGCTACCCTCTCTGACGTTCCGCCGGCTTGACACCTTTCGGAGCGCCCGATGCCCGACTCCGCGCCGCTGCCGACCGAGATCGCCCCCGCCCGCCCGGGCTTCGACGGGCCGGAGGGACCGGTCTGGGCGCCGCCGGTCGGGCCGGCCGCGCCGCGTTCGCTGTGCACCGACTGCGGCGTCTCGCGCATGGCGGAGGCGAAGGCCTGCGCCACGGCCTGCCAGTTCATCGCGCCCGACTATCCAGCGATGGAAGTGAAGGTCCATGGCCGGACCCGGGACGACGCCCGGCCGGACGAACGGTTCTTCGGCCCGTTCCGGCGGATGGTCCAGGCCCGCCTCGCCGACCCGCCGCCCGGCGCGCAGTGGACCGGCATCGCGACGCGGATCGGCGAGCGCCTGCTGGAGAGCGGCGCGGTCGACGCGGTGCTGACCGTCGCCCCCGATCCCGACGACCGTTGGAAGCCGGTGCCGGTGCTGGTCACCCGGCCGGAGGGGATGGCCCGCTGCCGCGGCATGCGGATGGGCTACGCGCCGCTGCTGGCGCTGCTGGAGCCGGCGCGGGCCCGCGGCTTCCGCCGGCTGGCGGTGATCGGCATCCCCTGTCAGGTCCACGCGCTCCGGGCGCTGGAGGACCGGCTGGGGTTCGAGCGGCTGTACGTGCTGGGCACCCCGTGCTCCGACAACACGACGACCGAGAATTTCTGGCAGTTCCTGGCGCTGCTGAGCGACCGGCCGGAGACGGTGACCTATCTGGAGTTCCGCGCCGACTTCACGGTCGAGCTGCGGTTCGAGGACGGCCGGATCGAGGAGATCCCGTTCCTCAAGCTGCCGATCTCGAAGCTGCCCGGCGACTTCTTCCCGATCACCTGCCGGACCTGCGTCGACTACACCAACACGCTGGCCGACCTCACCGTCGGATACATGGCCGGCCGGGGGGAGCAGTGGCTGGTGATCCGCAACGAGCGCGGGGAGGAACTGGTCGCCGCCCTGGGCGACGCCCTGGTGACGGCGGCGCCGACGAGCGCCGGCAAGCGCGCCGGCTCGGTCGCCGGCTTCGTCAGGAACACCGAGCGGGCGGCCGGCGGCCTGCCGCTGCGCGCCATGCCGGACTGGGCCCGGCCGATCGTCGCCTGGCTGATGCCCAGGATCGGCCCCCGCGGGCTGGAATTCGCCCGCGCCCGGGTGGAGATGAAGGCGGCGGAGACGGTGCTCCACCTCCGCCGCGCCCATCCGCGCCGGATGCGCCGGATGATACCCGACCACGTCTGGCGCCTGGTGGCGCCCTACGGCCTCGCCCCGAAGGACGGCGAGCGGGAGGGGTAGGGCGCCCGTACGCAGGCACGTACGGACACATGTACGCAGGCATGCAGGCTACGTCGGAGCGCCGGCGGAACCGCCACATTGCGGCAGCCGGGCCGGCTCCCGGATCGAGAGAAGAGAACGAACCTAGCACGAAAAAGGCATGACATACGATGGGCGGAATGCGATCATAAAGAGAAGAAATATCCAGCATCTCTCGAAAAAGCCCCACCCATGGCGTTCGTTCCGCCCCCCGCCGGAATCGGCCACGCCCGCCCAGTTTCGCCGGGCGCTCACCCTCGGCGCCGCCGCGGCGGGTCTGGGATGGGCGATGGCGGCGTGGCTGGCGGTGACGCCGGCGCCGGAGAACCTGCGCCACGCCGGGAATATCGACTATCGGTTCATGAGGTTGGATCCCGACGCCGTGCAGCGCATCCTGTTCGGCGAGCGGGGAGCGCCCGGCGGCCGGCCCCGGTGCCGCCCGCCGCTGCGGACTCGGCGGACGCCGCGCCCCGGCCCGATACCGGCGTCGCCGCTCTGCCCGCGCCGGTCGAGGGCGTTCCCTGGCTGCCGGCGGCGGCGCGGGCGGCCACCGGACTGTCCTACCTGGGCGGCTGGTTGTCCGCCGCCGGCGGCTCCCTGGGGCTGAGACGGCTGGCGGCGGTGCTGGCGCTTGCCCTGCCGATTGCCGGCCTGGCGGTGGCGACGCTGATCGTCCTCGGTCTGCCGCTCGGGGCGGCTTTCGCGCGATCGGCGCCGCTGGCCACCGCCATGGGGCTGCTGGTGGGCCTGATGACGGCTTTGGTGCACCGGTGGTTCGCCACGGACGCCGTGCGGGCGGCGATCCTGGACGCGCGGTGGACGCCGCTGCACCGGTTGGGCCTCGCCCTCGCCGCGACGGGGGCCGCGATCGGCACGGGCCTGCCCCTGCTGTTCGCAGAGGAGGCCCGCTTCGCCGCTGGGGGTCGGCGGCTTCCTGGTCGGCGCGATCCCGCATGCAGGGGCCAGCAGCGCGCTTCTGGACCGGGGCGACGGCGGCCGGCTGCCGCCCCGGGCGCTCAGCGACGAGATCCTGCGCCTCGGGGTGGCCGCGGGCGCCCTGTTCCTGGTCGCCGGCCTTGCGGTGGCGGCGCGATGACGGGTCGAGACCGGGAACTCGCGCCGTCGCGCCCGCTGGCGGTCCTGGCCGGGCCGCCCGTTGCGGTAGCGGCGGTGCTGCTCGCCGTCCTCTATGCGGCCAAGACGGATCTGCGGTTCGGCGGCTTTCACCTGCTGGGGCTGATCGCCGTCGCGCCGCCTCTCGTCGGGCTCGCCTACGCCCACGCCCTCGCCACCGTGATGGCCGGCAGCCGCAGCGCCGGGGCGGGCGCGATCGTGGTGCTGCTCTGCCTCGCCCTGCCGATGGCGGTGGCGGCCGGGCGCGGCCTGCACCGGATCCTGCCCGAAGCGGGCGGCCCGACCGTCTGGTGGAGAACCACCGTTCGCGAGCTGTTGCCGGCGGGGCTGACCGGCGCCCTGTCGGGCGCGGCGGTGGCGGTCGCCCACCGCCTCCTGGAACGGCCGCCGCTGATGTGCCCGGCTTCGCGCGCCGTCGGCGTCCACGTGCCGGGGTTCGCCGTCCTGTCCACGCTGGCGGCGACGGTCGCCGGCCGCCTCGACCAGGGCGCGCGCGGCATGGGGTACGACGACGTCCCGGCCTGGTTCGCCCTGTCGCTCGCCGTGGTGATCCTGCACGGCCTCGCCGTCGCCGTGCTGGCCGCCCGCGGCCCGCCGCTGCCGCCGGGCCTCGCCGCCGGGACGACGGCGATCTGAGCGACCGTTGCCGCCGTCATCGGCGTCGTCCTCGCCATCGGGCCGGCCCTGTGAAGCCGCGCCGCAGCGACCGCCCGAGCGACCGCCCCAGCGACCGCCCCAGCGACCGCCCAGCGACCGCCCCAGTCGGAGGAGGCGCGGCCGGCACCAATAGTCTTCCCAGCTCGCCTCGGAGCGCCGGCGGAGGCGCCACAGGTCGGCGCCGCCGCCCGGATCGGCGCCGGAACATCGCGCCTTCGACGCGACCTGCGTCCCACGCGCCGGCAGCTCGCGCCGGAGCGCCGGCGGCCGGGCGGCAGGCCGTAGACCTGGCGGAACCGGCGGGTCATGCGGGCCTGGTCGGCGAAGCCAGCTTCCGCTGCTGCGGCGGCCAGGCTCTCGCCGTCCCGCAGCATGGGCGAGCGCCCGGTCGAGCCGCCGGGACAGACCGCAGCGGTGCGGACCGGTGCCGAGCCGGCACCCGCCTTGCCGGGCGGGTCCGGTCGCCCGCGCCGCCCCTGTGAAAACCCCACCGCCCTGGGTCGGGCGGGGGGCTCGCCATCGGACCGTCGGTCCGCCCTACTCCGCCGCCTCGCGCATCGCCTCCTCGGGCTTCCAGCGCAGCACCGGCTTGCGGGCCGCGGCGGTTTCGTCGAGGCGGCGGCGCGGGGTCAGGCGGGGGGCGGCGTCGAAATACGCCGTGTCGCCCGACTTGGCCCGCTCGGCCAGTGCCCGCAGGACGTCGACGAACCGGTCGAGCGTCTCCCGGCTCTCGCTCTCGGTCGGCTCGATCAGCATGGCGCCGTGGACGACCAGCGGGAAATACATCGTCATCGGGTGGAAGCCCTCGTCCAGCATCGCCTTGGCGATGTCCAGCGTGGTCACGCCCGAGCCCTTCAGGAACCGGTCGTCGAACAGCACCTCGTGCATGCACGGGCCCGGGAACGACGCGGTCATCACGTCGCCCAGCCGCGCCAGCAGGTAGTTGGCGTTCAGCACCGCATCCTCCGACGCCTGGCGGATGCCGTCGGTGCCGTGGCTCAGCATGTAGGCGAGCGCCCGGACGAACATGCCCATCTGGCCGTTGAAGCCCTTCATCCGGCCGAAGCTCTCGCCCAGATGGCCGTGCTGCCCGGGCCATTCGACCAGCCGGAACCGCTCGCCGTCGTGGATCACGGCCGGCACCGGCGCATAGGGCGCCAGCACCTCCGACAGCACCACCGGCCCGGCGCCCGGCCCGCCGCCGCCGTGCGGCGTCGAGAACGTCTTGTGCAGGTTGATGTGCATCGCGTCGATGCCGAGATCCCCCGGCCGGACTCGCCCGGCGATGGCGTTGAAGTTGGCGCCGTCGCAATAGAAATACCCGCCGACCCCGTGGATCGCCTCGGCGATCTCGACGATGTCGTTCTCGAACAGCCCGCAGGTGTTCGGATTGGTCAGCATGATGCCGGCGACGTCGTCGCCCAGCTTGGCCTTGAACGCCTCCAGGTCGACCTTGCCGCGGTCGTCGGCCGGGACCTCATCGACGGTGAAGCCCAGGGCCGCGGCGGTCGCCGGGTTGGTGCCGTGCGCGCTCTCCGGCACCAGGACGCGGCGCCGGCTCTCGCCCTTGGCGTCGATCGCCGAGCGGATCGCCATCATGCCGCAGAGTTCGCCATGGGCGCCGGCGCCCGGCGTCATCGCCACCGCCGGCATGCCGGTCAGGGTCTTGAGCCAACCGGCCAGGGTGTCGATCAGTTCCAGCGCGCCCTGCACCGTCTGTTCGGGCTGGAGCGGGTGGATGTCGGCGAAGCCGGGCAGGCGGGCGACCTTCTCGTTGATCCGCGGGTTGTGCTTCATGGTGCACGAGCCCAGCGGATACATGTTGCTGTCGATCGCCATGTTCTTGCGGCTGAGCCGCGTGTAGTGGCGCATAACCTCGGGCTCGGAGAGGCCGGGCAGCCCGACCTGCCGCCGCCGCGCCACGCCGCCCAGGCGCGGCGCCTTGAGGCCCGGTTCGGGCAGGTCGACGCCGGTCGAGCCGGGGCTGTCCATCTCGAAGATCAGCGGCTCCTCGACATCGAGGCCGCGGTTGCCGCTGATCGTGTCGAACATCTCGGGAATCCGCTCGGTCATCGCAGAACCTCCTCCAGCGCCGCGGCGTAGGCCGCGATGTCCTCGTCGGTGTTGGTCTCGGTGGCGGCGACCAGCAGCAGGTCGTCGACCCCCTCGCCCTCGCCCCACAGCCGCGACGCGGGCACGCCCGCCAGGATGCCGCGCTCGGCCAGCCGGTCGACGACCTCGACCGCCGGCCGGGACAGCCGCACCGTGAATTCGTTGAAGAACCCGTCGTTCAGCACTGTTGCGCCCTCCACGCCCGAGAGGGTGTCGGCGAGGCGGCACGCCGTGGCGTGGTTCAGCTCCGCCAGCCGGGTGAACCCGGCCTCGCCCAGCAGCGACAGGTGGATGGTGAACGCCAGGGCGCACAGCCCGGAATTGGTGCAGATGTTGGAGGTCGCCTTGTCCCGGCGGATGTGCTGCTCGCGCGTCGACAGGGTCAGCACATAGCCGCGGCGGCCCTCCGCGTCGACGGTCTGGCCGGTCAGCCGGCCGGGCATCTGGCGCACCAGCTTGTCGCGGGTGGCGAACAGGCCGACATAGGGGCCGCCGAAGTTCAGCGGATTGCCGAGCGACTGGCCCTCGCCGACCACGATGTCGGCGCCCATCGCGCCTGGCGGCTCGATCAGGCCGAGCGACACCACCTCGGCGACCGCCACGACCAGCAGCGCGCCCTTGTCATGGCACGCCTCGGCCAGGGCGCGCAGGTCCCGGGGATGGCCGAACACGCTCGGCGTCTGGACGACGACGCAGGAGGTCTGCTCGTCGATGCGGGCCGCGAGGTCCTCGGTCCCCTCCGGATCGGCCGGGCATTCCACCAACTCGTGGCCGGTGAAATGGACCAGGTTGCGGGTCGTGGCGCGATAGTGCGGGTGCAGGCCGCCCGACAGGACCGCCTTGCCGCGCCGGGTGACGCGGTTGGCCATCATCACCGCTTCGGCGCAGGCGGTCGCGCCGTCGTACATCGAGGCATTGGCGACGTCCATCCCGGTCAGCAGCGCGACCTGGGTCTGGAACTCGTAGAGGTAGTGCAGCGTGCCCTGGCTGACCTCCGGCTGATACGGCGTATAGGCGGTCAGGAACTCACCGCGCTGGATCAGATAGTCGACCGTCGCCGGAATGTGATGGCGATAGGCGCCGGCGCCCAGGAAGCTGGGGACGCTGCCGGCGGCGACGTTCCTGCCGGCGAGGCCGGCCATGATCCGCTCGACCTCCAGCTCGCCCTTGTGCGGCGGCAGGCCCTCGAGCGGCCGGTTGGTGCGGGCCGACGGCGGCACGTCCTTGTAGAGGTCGTCGATGGTGTCGACGCCGATCGCGGCCAGCATCGCCTGGCGATCGGCTTCGGTATGCGGCAGGTAGCGCATCAGTCGAGCCCCTCCACGAACTTGGCGTAGGCCTCTTCGTCCATCAGCGCGTCGAGCACCGAGGCGTCCTTCGGCTTGATCTTGACGAACCAGCCCTCGCCGGTCGGGTCGGTGTTGACCAGCGACGGGTCCTCGGCGATGGCGTCGTTGACCGCGATCACCTCGCCGTCCAGCGGGGCATAGACCTCGCTTGCCGCCTTGACCGACTCGACCACCGCGGCCTCGCCGCCCTTCTCGACCGGCTTGCCGATGTCGGGCAGGTCGACGAACACCACGTCGCCCAGCTGCTGCTGGGCATAGTCGGTGATGCCGACCGTGGCGATCCCGTCGTCACCCAGCCGGATCCATTCGTGGTCTTCGGTGTAACGGACCGTGCTCATCGTCTCTCGCTCTCCCGCAAACCCCGGCGGCCCCTCGCGGCCGGGGCGGATGGATCCGGCGGAACCCCGGAGGCTCCGCGCTCGTCTTGCGTCCGGCGGGGCGTCAGCCCTGCCAGCCCTTCTTGATGAACGGCATCGCGGCGACCCGGGCCGGCAGCGGCTTGCCGCGCACGACCAGGCTGACGGGCGTGCCGGGCTCGGCGAACCGCGCCTCGACATAGCCCATCGCGACCGGCGCCCCGATCGTCGGGCCGAAGCCGCCCGAGGTCACCTCGCCGATCCGCGTGCCATCCTCGGTGGTGATTTCCGCCCCTTCCCGTGCCGGCGCCCGTCCCTCGGGGCGCAGGCCGACCAGCTTCTTCGGCGGGCCGTTTTCGATCTGCTCGAGAATGACGTCGGCGCCCGGGAACCCGCCCTCCGCGCGCCGGCGCTTGGAGATCGTCCAGGCGAGGCCGGCTTCGACCGGGGTGGTCCGTTCGTCGATGTCGTGGCCGTAGAGGCAGAGCCCGGCCTCCAGGCGAAGGGAGTCGCGGGCGCCCAGGCCCGCCGGCTCGACCTCGTCCTCCGCCAGCAGCAGGCGGGCCAGGGCGTCCGCCCGGTCGCCGGGGACCGAGATCTCGAACCCGTCCTCCCCGGTATAGCCGGCGCGGAACACGATCGCGTCGATGCCGGCGACGGTGGCAGGCGTGGAGCCCATGAACTTGAGGTCGGCGGCCGCCGGGCAGTGGCGCGCCAGCACCTCCGCCGCCTTCGGCCCCTGCAGCGCCAGGAGCGCCCGGTCGTCGAGCCGGTCCAGGGTCACCCCCTCGGGCAGCCCGGCCTCGATCGTCGGGAAATCGACCGCCTTGCGCGCGGCGTTGACCACCAGGAACAGGCGGTCCTCCGCCGCGTCGTCGGCCGGGCGGGTCGCCATCAGGTCGTCGATGATGCCGCCGCCCTGGTTGGTCAGCATGGTGTAGCGCATGCGCCCGGGCCTCAGCGCCTGAAGGTCGCCCGGGACCAGGGCCTCGATCGCCGCGCGCACGCCCCGGCCGCGCAGTTCGGCCTGGCCCATGTGGCTCACGTCGAACAGCACCGCGGCGGCGCGGCAGTGCTGGTGTTCCTTGAGGATTCCTGCCCGATACTGGACCGGCATGTCGTAGCCGGCGAAGGGCACCATCTTGCCCCCCAGCTCGAGGTGGAGGGCGTGAAGCGGGGTGCGCTCCAGCGTCTCGGTCGCTTCGCCCCTGTCGCTTTCGGTCGTCTCGCTCACACGGCCTCCCAGGCATACCGGCTGACGGGTACGGCGCGCGGCCCACCCCTGGCGGGATGGTGTCGCACGTCCGCCCCCTCTGTCCGGGACCTGAGAGATTGACCGGCACGCGTCCCGACGGCGGCAGGGCCACCCGGTCGTACGCGCCTCAAGGCGCCGGCTTTCCCCTTCGGTGGGGTCCGACTCCGCGATGCCGCGGCGCCGTGCCCGCTTTCCAGAGGTGCCTCTCCCTGCGGTCCTTTTGCCTGAGAGTTTCCGGGGCCGTTTCTCCTTCGGCGCCGGTCTCCGGGAGACCGGTCTCTCCCGCAGGGATCGTCGGCTGTCTTTCTGCTCGACTGACGATCAGGTTAGCGGCGCCGGCCCGGATGTCAACGGCCAGGGCCTGACGGCGTGGCCACGGAGCAGGGCTCCAGGGGCTGCGTCGCCCCTCACGTCCCCCCGATCACGGCCGCGTCGGTGCCCATCTGCTCGCGGTTGTAGCGCAGCTGCTCCGGCGTCAGCTGGAAGCCGACGATGATGCCGTAGCTCTCGCCCACGCCCAGGCTCGGCAACGGGATGCGCTGGGCCAGTTCCTCGATCGAGCCGCCGCGGCCGACGCCGGTTTCGAACTCGATCTCCGTCGAGAATACCTCCTTGGCCAGGACGCGGGCGTCCGGGTCGATCACCGAGACGAAGTAGTCGACCGTGACCGCCCCGTCCGACGCCGGCCCGCGTTCGGCCACGATCGGCAGGATCAGGGTGACCTCCACCCGGTCCGGGTCCGCGACATAGTCGCATTCGCCCTGGTAGTTGCCGATCGCCGCGCGCGCGACCACGTCGGTCAGGTCGCGGCCGGTGCCGTCGAACACGGTCACCTCCGACGCGTCGCGCAGCACCGACACCTGGGGACAGCCCTGGGGCAGGTTCGAGTCGTAGTCGGCCCCGGCGCAGCCGGCGAGCACCGCGAGGCCGGCCAGCGCAGCGGCCGGCGCGGCGATCCGCCGACCCGGCCGCATGGCACGGCTCGCAAGACCTTTCGCGAACGGCGCGTGGCGCTTATCTTCGGGTCCAGCCGGGGTCGGCACGGCCGATCCGGAAGGGCGAACGGCGCACGCGGCGCCAGGGGTCTTTCGGGTCACGGGCGGTCGCCCCATCGCATCGGGTCACCAGGACGGACGGCCGAGTCGCCTCGGCCCAACGGGGACTGTAGGTAATGGACCGCACTGACGCAACGGACGCCGCTTTCGGGGACGCCGCCGCCATCGACGACCGGACGGCTGCCGCCGCCAAGCCGCCGCTGACCGTCCTGCTGGCCAATCCGCGCGGATTCTGCGCCGGGGTCGACCGGGCGATCCAGATCGTCGAGCGGGCGCTGGCGAAGTTCGGCGCCCCGGTCTACGTCCGGCACGAGATCGTCCACAACCGCTATGTCGTCGAGGACCTTGAGAAGAAGGGCGCCGTCTTCGTCGAGGAGCTGGACGAGGTGCCGGCCGACGCACCGGTCGTCTTCTCGGCGCACGGCGTGCCGAAGTCGGTCCCGGCCGAGGCGGAGCGGCGCAACATGCTCTATGTCGACGCCACCTGCCCGCTGGTCTCCAAGGTCCATCGGGAGGCCGAGCGCCACCACGCCGAGGGCCGGCTGGTCGTGCTGATCGGCCATTCCGGCCATCCGGAGGTCGTCGGCACCATGGGCCAGCTCCCCGACGGCGCCGTGCTGCTGGTCGAGACCGTGGCCGACGCCGTGGCGCTGGCCGTGCCCGATCCGGACACCCTGGCCTTCGTCACCCAGACCACGCTTTCGGTCGACGACACCCGACAGATCGTCGCCGCGCTGCAGCGCCGGTTTCCGGCGATCGCGGCGCCGAAGAAGGAAGACATCTGCTACGCCACCACCAACCGGCAGCAGGCGGTCGGAGAGATCGCGGCGGAATGCGACCTCTTGCTGGTGATCGGGGCGCCGAATTCCTCGAACTCCATGCGGCTGGTCGAGGTGGCGAAGACGCGGGGCTGCCCGAAGGCGCATCTGGTCCAGCGCGCCGCCGGTATCGACTGGTCGTGGTTCGACGGCGTCCGCACCCTCGGCATCAGCGCCGGCGCCTCGGCGCCCGAGGTCCTGGTGGACGAGGTGATCGCCGCCTGCGCCGAGCGGTTCGACGTCGCCGTGGAGCAGCGCAGCGACAGGGCGGAGAACGTGGTCTTCAAGTTGCCGAAGGTGCTGGCCGACGCATGACCGGCCGGCCCTCCCCCTTTCCCCAGCGGCCGGACCGACTGTCGGGTGGCGGGCGGCGCGGACCCCGCCCTGCCGCGCGGGAGTCTGCCGCCCGCGACCCCGACGCCCTGATCGCGGCCGGTGTTCTGGACCCGTCCCGTCGTGCCGAAGCGGAAGCGGTCGCGCGGCGCTATGCCGTCGCCGCCACGCCGGAGATGCTCGCCCTGATCGACCGGGCCGATCCCGCCGACCCGATCGCCCGCCAGTTCGTCCCCGACGGAGCCGAGCTGGTGCACCTGCCGGAGGAACGGCCGGACCCGATCGGCGACGAGGCGCACGAGGCGGTCAAGGGGATCGTCCACCGCTACCCGGACCGGGTGCTGCTGAAGCCGATGCACGCCTGCCCGGTCTATTGCCGCTTCTGCTTCCGGCGCGAGGCCGTGGGGCCGGGCAGGGAGGCGCTGAGCCCGGCCGAGCTCGACGCCGCGCTGGCCTATATCGCCGCGCGGCCGGAGATCTTCGAGGTGGTGATCACCGGCGGCGACCCGTTGATGCTGGCGCCGCGCCGGCTGGCCGCGATCGTCCGGGCGCTGGACGCGATGCCGCATGTCGGGTCGATCCGGCTGCACAGCCGGGTGCCGGTGGTCGATTCGGACCGCGTGACCGAAGACCTGGCGTCGGCGCTGGGTCTGGCGGCGGACACCGCCGTCTGGCTCGCCGTCCACACCAACCACCCGCGGGAGCTGACCGCCGCGGCGCGCGCCGCGCTGCAGCGGCTCAGGGCGGCCGGCATCGCGCTCCTGTCCCAGACCGTGCTGCTGAATGGCGTCAACGCCGACGCCGAGGTGCTGGCCAGCCTCTACCGGGCGCTGGTCCGCCTGGGAGTGAAGCCCTACTACCTGCACCACCCCGATCTCGCCCCCGGCACCGCCCGCTTCCGCCTGGGCCTGGGCGAGGGCCGGGCGATCGTGCGGGCGCTGCGCGGCCGCCTCTCGGGCCTGGCGCAGCCGACCTACGTGCTCGACATCCCCGGCGGTTTCGGCAAGGTCCCGGTCACCGCCGACTGGGTGAGCGGCGACGACGAGACCGGCTGGACCGTCGTCGATCCCTGGGGCGGGAGGCACCGGTATCCACCCTGATACCCGCCCGGACAGCCGATGACACCGGCGCGGGGCCGCTGGACGACGACCGCATCGGCGCCCATGTTCGGAAGACGGCGCGGCAGCGGAACGGAGCGGGCGATGATCATCGGCACCCAGCGGACCTTCCTTAAATTCCTGGCCGTGCATCTGGCCGGCGGCACGGCGGGGGCCGTGGCGATCGTCGGCGGCATCCTGGCGACCGACCTGGCCGGGCTGCGCGGTCTGATGCTGGCCGACGAGATGGGCTGGCTGGCCCTGGTCCTGCTATTCTTCGGGCTGACCATCACCTTCGGCAGCGTCGCCATGGGCGTCGGCATCATGAGCCTGGGGCGGGAGCGGGACGGCCGCCACAACAGCCGCGAGTGACCGGGCCGGCGGGGCCGGCTATCGCCGCGCCGCGACCGCGGCCGCGACCAGCAGGAGCCCGACGCTGACCGCCGAGACGGCGCCGTAGCCGGCGGCATCGAACACCCGGCCCATCGCGGCCGTGCCGGTCATGTAGCCGGCATAGCCGATCGCGCTGTTCGCGGCCATGGCCGCCGGCCGGCGCGGCCCGGTATCGTTCAGCAGCGAGACCAGCGCCGTCAGCGCGAGCTGCTGGACCAGCCCCAGCACCGCCAGCACCGCGAGCAGCGCCGGCAGGGCCGGCACCGCCGCCGGCATCGCGGCATAGGTCGCCGCCAGCGCGACCGCAGTCAGGGCCAGCGCCCGGGCCGGCCCCAGCCGGTCGACCCGGCCGCCCAGCCAGGCGGCGGCCGCGAAGCCGAGGCCGAAGGCGAGGACCAGTGCTCCCGCCGCACCCGCGCCGGCGCCGTGCACGGCGCGGACATGGGCGCCCAGATAGGCGTAGTTGCCGTAGAACCCGGCCATGATCAGCGCGCTGACCGCCAGCAGCCGCAGGATCTCCGGCCGTCCGGCCAGTGCCGTCAGCCGGATCGGCGCACCGGCCCGGGACGCCGCCGGCCGCGGATCGTCGAGCCGCAGCGCCGCCGCGGCCGCCCCCAGCGCGGTGACCGCGGCGAGCGCGTAGACGCCCCGCCAGCCGACCGCCTCGCCCAGGGCGCCCGCCACCGGCACGCCCAGCACCAGCGCCAGCGACCAGCCCATCAGGACCCGACCGACCCACCGCCCGCGCGCCTGCTGCGGCGCCAGGTCGCCGGCGGTCGCATAGGCGGTCGGCAGCACGATCCCCGCCGCCACGCCGCCCAGCGCCTGCGCCACAGCCAGCACCGCCAGCCCGGGCGCCGCCGCGACCGTCGCGAGCGCGAGGGCCGACAGCGCCAACGCGCCGCCCAGCACCCGGCCGCGCGCCGTCCGATCGAGCCGCGGCGCCAGCAGCAGCGCCGTCAGGGCGGTGGCCCCGCCGAAGGCACCGATCCCCAGCCCGACCTGCGCCGCCGGGACTCCGAACGTCCCGGCGATGTCCGGCAGCAGCGGCGCCGCCATCAGCGACTGCCCGCCGACCATGGTCACCGCCAGCATCAACGGCAGCACGGCCGCGAGCGGCACCGCGGCGGCGCCGTCGCCCTTGGCCGCGTCCAGGGCGGCGCCAGGACCACCCGCATCGAACCGCACCGTCATCGTCGCCTCCGCCAATGCTGCGAACGCGAGCAGGATTTCCGAATGACGATCGGTGAACAAGCCATTATCGTGAACGTCATTCAAGAAACAGATGGTGTTCGGTGATTGTCGACAGGAGGCGCCGGGATGGATGCGATCGACCGAAAACTGTTAGCCCTGCTGGCCGAAGATGCCGGCCAGCGCTATGCCGACCTGGCGGCGAAGCTGAACCTGTCGGCTCCGGCGCTGCACGACCGGGTCCGCAAGCTGAAGGCCAGGGGGGTGATCCGCGGCACGATGGCGCGGCTCGACCCGAAGGCGCTCGACCGGGGGCTCGCAGCCTTCATCCATGTCGACACCGGCGCCTGGACCTGCGACGCCATCGCCGATGCCCTGGAGCCGCTGGGCGCGGTGGAGGAGGTCCACAGCGTCGCCGGCTCCGCCGCCCTGATCTTGAAGGTGCGGGTGCCCACGACCGAGGCGATGGAGGACCTGCTCCGGCGGATCCACGACCTGCCCGCGGTGCGCGGCACCCAGTCCTTCATGGTCTTGCGCAGCTACATCGAGCGCGGACCCGACCCGATGCCGGACGCGGCGCTGGGCGAGGCGCCGGGCGGGGCGTAGGTCGATCAAATCCTTAGAAATTGATCGACATGGCTAGGCCAGGTCTCGCGCCCGCGTCGCGTAAACGCTGTGCGTTTGGGCGACCTAGGCGAACCCCGGCATGGCGCCCAAACGAGGATCACAGATCGCCAGCGCCTTGAACAGGGTGCCCATCTGGTCGCGGCCGGTCAGCCGGGCGACGGCCGCGTCCACCGTCCCGGCCGTGTCGGGGCGGTGGCGCTTCAGGATGGCGGCGCGTTGGTGGAGGCCCAGCGAGTCGAGGAAGTCCCCCTGGCCGACCGGCCCGTGCACCGCCGCGCCGGCCTCCGCCGCCGCGCGGCCCAGGGCCTCGAAGTCGACATGGGCGGTCAGGTCGGCCTCGCCCGGCGCCTCGAACGGATCTGCATGGGCGTGGCGGCGCACCGCCTGGAAGCTGTCGCCGGGGGCGGATCGGGCGGGTCCGTAGTCGACCACCAGGACGGCGCCGCCGCGTGTGGCCACGGCCCTGCCCAGCGCCGCGGCGATCGACAGTCCGGCGGGGCAGATCTCGGCGACCGCCCCCTCCGGCGCGGCCGAGCGCACCGTCGGCGCGATCAGCGCTTCGGCCGGATCGGCCGCCGGCGCCAGCATCAGGGCCAGCCGGCCGGCCTCGGCGTCCCAGCCGACCCGGCGCTCGCGCCAGCCGCCGGCGGTCCGCTGGAACTGGCGGATCGGCAGGGCGTCGAAGAACTCGTTGGCGACGGCGAACAGCGGCGACTCGGCCAGGTCGGCCGGAAGGTCCTCCAGCCGGTCGGCCCAGGCGGGGCGATGCGCCGCCAGGGTGCGGGCCTGCACCTGTCGCAGGGCCGGGCTCGCCTCCACCAGCACCGGCCGCACGGCCTGGAGGAATCCCGGCAGCGCCGTCGCGGCGCGCAGCGCGTCGGCCATCAGCGTGCCGCGGCCGGGGCCGAGCTCGACCAGCGCCGCCGGCGACGGCCGGCCGGAGCGGTCCCAGGCGTCGGCCAGCCACAGCCCGATCAGCTCGCCGAACATCTGGCTGATCTCCGGCGCCGTGGTGAAGTCGCCCGCCGGGCCCAGGGGGTCGCGCGTGGCGTAGTAGCCATGGGCCGGGTGCATCAGCGCCGTGGCCATGTAGTCGTCCAGGCCGACCGGTCCCTCCAGCGCGATCCGTCGTCGGAAATGCTCCAGCAGCGGCCGCGCCGCGTCCGCCGGGGCGGCTGCGCTCATGCCTCCACCGGCCGGCGGCGGATCGCCCAGGCCAGGATCGCGGCGCCCGCCAGGATCATCGGCAGCGACAGCAGCTGGCCCATGGTCGCCCCCAGCCACAGGAAGCCCAGCTGCGCGTCGGGCTCGCGGAAGAACTCCACGAAGAACCGCGCGCCGCCGTAGCCGATCAGGAAGACGCCGGTCACAACGCCCGGTCGCCGCCGGACCTCGGGGCGGCGCGCCAGCAGCCACAGCACGACGAACAGGACCAGGCCCTCCAGGATCGCCTCGTAGAGCTGGCTGGGGTGGCGCGGTTCGGGCCCGGCGCCGGGGAAGATCACGCCCCATGGCACGTCGGTCGGCCGACCCCACAGCTCGGCGTTGACGAAATTGGCGACGCGGCCGAGGAACAGGCCGATCGGCGCCGCCGCGGCGACGAGGTCCGACAGCGCGAAGACGCCGAAGCCGCGCCGCCAGGCGAACAGCAGCATGGCACCGACCACGCCCAGGAGGCCGCCGTGGAACGCCATGCCGCCCTGCCAGGTGGCCAGGATTTCCAGCGGGTTCTGCAGGTAGTAACCGGCATTGTAGAAGAAGACGTAGCCCAGCCTGCCGCCGATGATCGTGCCGATGATCGCCCAGGCCAGGAAGTCGTCGAAGTCGTCGGCGTCCGGCCGGAACGGCACCACGCCGGCCAGCCGCCGGCTATACCGCCAGCCGATCAGGAAGCCGACGATGTAGGCGAGCGCGTACCAGTGGATCGCCACCGGGCCGATCTCGACCGCGATCGGGTCGAAGAAGTTGGGGAACGGGATCGCGAAGACGGGCATGGGCGCGGCGGGCGACCTTTCGGCGCGGCAACGGGCCGGGACGCCACCACTCCTACCCCGCGGCCGGCTGCGGTTCAACTGCGGCCGGCGGGCGCACGGGCGATGCCCGCCCGCGCCATTGCCAGGGCCGCGCGGCAGGGCCATAGTCCCGGCAGCACCCGATCGCCCGGTCCCGCGGAGAATGTTTCATGGCCAACACCCCCCGCCTGTTCGAAGACCTGTCCCGCGTCGCCTCCGGCGCGATGGGCACCGTGGTCGGGATGCGCGACGAGGCGGAGGCGCAGCTGCGCCAGCGGCTCGAGCGGGTGCTGGAGCGGATGGACGTGGTCCCGCGCGAGGAGTTCGAGGCCGTGCGCGCCATGGCCGCCAAGGCGCGAGACGAGCAGGAGGCGATGGCCGACCGCCTCGCCGCGCTGGAATCCCGGCTGGCCGACCTGGAGAAGACCCCGGCGGCCAAGCCGGCGGTGAAGCGCGCGCCGGCCAAGGGCGGCTCCGCCGGCACCGGCGGCGCCAAGCGCGCCGGCCCCGCCAAGGCGGGCGCGAAAGGCGCGGCCGCCAAGGGCTCCGGTCGTGGCAGGACCGCGGCGAAGGGCGGCGCCAAGGCGGGCTCCGGTACCGAAGGATGAACCGCGGGCCCGAGACGGTGCCGTGAAGTTATCCCCGGAAATTTCGCGGTACTGTCGGGTGCGGGGGGCCGTTTTTCTTGCGCCTGCCGCGAGCCCTATGAGACCGTACCGTCCTTAGTGCGCTGCCGCCCCGACGCTACAAGATATCGATGTTTGTCGACATGTGGCGCATGGGTTGTCGGGGCACCGGGCCATCGAGTGCCCGATGACCGGGCATCGGGTGACAGGGCAGCGAGCGGCCAGGGCGGAGGAGGCGAGGCCCATGCAGACGCTTCTGAATGAGCAGCGCAGCGCCACGGAGAACCCCATCGACCTGATCGAGGCGATCGTCGACGCCCACGACTGGGCGCACGATCGCGCAGGGCGGGACGAACTGTTCGCAGAAGTCTCCGGGCGCTGGTGCAACTATCGCCTGATGTTCTTCTGGCAGGCCGAGATCGCCGCGATGCAGTTCGCCTGCCAGTTCGACATGCGGGTGCCGCCGGGTCGCCGCAGCGCCGTCTACGAGTTGATGGGCGTGATCAACGAGAAGCTCTGGCTCGGCCACTTCGACCTGGATCCCGATGAGGGCACGCCGACCTTCCGCCACACCACCCTGCTGCGCGGCATCAAGGGCGCCAGCACGGAGCAGATGGAGGACCTGGTCGATATCGCCCTGGTCGAGGTGGAGCGGTTCTATCCTGCCTTCCAGTTCGTGATCTGGGGCGGCAAGCCGGTCGACGAGGCGATCTCGGCCGCCATCCTGGACACCGTCGCCGAGGCCTGAGGCCCGGCCCGCTTTCCCCAATCGTCGAGGTCCCTTGCCATGGGCGCGCATCTGATCCTGGTCGGCTGCGGCAAGATGGGCGGTGCGTTGCTGGCCGGCTGGCTGGCGGGCGGCGCGGCCGACCGGGTCGACGTGGTGGAGCCGGGCGACGCGCCGCTGCCGGACGACGCGCGGGTGCATCGCCACGCCGACGCGGACTCCCTGGCCGCCGCCCTGCCGCCCGGCGCGGCGCCGGACGCCGTGGTGCTGGCGGTCAAGCCGCAGATGATGGATGCGGTGGCGCCGGCCTATGCTGCCGCCGTCGCGGCCGGCGCCTGCGTCCTGTCGATCGCCGCCGGGAAGACGCTCGGCTACTTCGAAGGACTCTACGGCCGCACGGCCGCGGTGATCCGGGCCATGCCCAACACCCCCGCCGCGATCGGCAAGGGCGCCAGCGTGCTGGTCGCCAACGCCGCCGCCTCCGACGCGCAGGTGGCGCTGGCCATGCGTCTGATGGAGGCGGCGGGGACGGTCGACCGGGTCGAGGACGAGGCGCTGATCGACGCGGTGACGGCGCTCAGCGGCGGCGGCCCGGCCTATACCTTCCTGCTGATCGAGGCGATGGCCGCAGCCGGGGAGAAGGCGGGCCTGCCCGCCGGGATGGCGATGCGGCTGGCCCGCCGCACGGTGATCGGGGCCGGCGCCCTGGCGGAGGCCTCGGCCGAGGACGCGGCGACCCTGCGGCGGAACGTGACCAGCCCGGGCGGCACGACCCAGGCGGCCCTGGAGGTGCTGATGGCCGAGGACGGCATCCAGCCCCTGTTCGACCGGGCGATCGCGGCCGCCACGGCCCGTTCGCGCGAGCTGGCGGGATGACCGCGCCGGCCGATCCCGCCGACCTGCCGGCGAGCGCCCGCCGGGTGGCTGACGCGCTGGCCGCCGACGGGCATCCCGCGGAGATCCGGCTGTTCGCGGAATCGACCCGCAGCGCCGCCGAGGCCGCGGCCGCGATCGGCACGACGGTCGCGCAGATCGCCAAGTCGCTGATCTTCCGCGCCGGCGACCGTCCGGTGCTGGCGATCGCGAGCGGCGTCAACCGGATCGACGAGACCAAGCTGGCTTCCGCGCTGGCCGACCGACTCGGCGGCGCGCCGATCGGCCGGGCCGACGCGGCCTTCGTGCGCCAGGCGACCGGCTTCGCGATCGGCGGCGTTCCGCCGGTGGGACACGCGACCCCGCCGCTGGTGGCGATCGACCGGGACCTGCTGGCATTCGACGAGGTCTGGGCCGCCGCCGGCACGCCCAATGCCGTCTTCCGCACCACCGGCGAGGCCCTCGCCCGCCTGACCGGCGGAACGGTGGCGGAGATCGCGTAGGTCGGGTTGGGCGCAGCGAAACCCGATAGCCGGCGCATCGGTGGCGCGGACATCGGGGGAGGGTGCCGTTTTTCCGCCGTCGGTGCGAGCGCCGGCGGGAGATGTCGGGTTTCCCGTCGGTCAACCCGACCTGCGGCGCCGCCTATGATTGGCACTCGGCCTCCGGAGCCCTAACATTCCTGAACAGACAGCCCCGACCCCGAGCGAGCGACGGACCGATGGTCAAGAAAGCCGAACTGCCCCAGCACATCGTCAAGGCCGCCATGGACCTGGCGGCGGAGCACGGCTGGCTGGCCGTGACGATGCACGACGTGGCCGAGGCGGCGGGCGTCAGCCTGGCGGACGTCTACCGGCACTATCCTTCGAAGGACGCCGTCCTGGCGGGACTGGGGCGGCTGGTCGACGAGACCGTGCTGGACCGTGGCGAGATCGAGCCCGACGAGCCGGCGCGCGACCGCCTTTTCGAGGTCCTGATGAGCCGGTTCGACGCGCTGGAGCCCTACAAGGCCGGTGTCGTGGCGGTGCTGGGCGCGCTGCGCCGCGACCCGTCGATCGGGCTGATGCAGGCGCTGCCGCTGGAACGGTCCATGCGCTGGATGCTGGAAGCCGCCGGCATGCCGCCACGCGGCCTGATCGGCGAGATCAAGGTCCGTGCGCTGGGGGCGATCTGGCTGGACGTCCTGAGGGTCTGGGCGAAGGACGACAGTCCCGATCTGGCACAGACGATGAAGTCCCTCGACAAGCGCCTCGGGCAGGCCGAGCAGTGGGCGAATACCTTCGAACATCGCCGCCGGCCGCCCAACCCCTTCCGCCGCCCGTCGGAGCCGGAGACGGAACCGGCCGGCGACGACATCGCCGCCGCCTTCGATGCGGAGGCGGCGGCGGACGGGACCGCCAGGGAAGGGGTCGCTGGGGGGGACGGCGCCGGAAAGGCCGGCAAGAGCGGTCGGCGCGTCGAGGGAGGCGCCGGCCCTTGACCTTGCGGCGCTGCCGGCCGCTTATGCTGCGGTGCAAAAATCCGCGTTGACTCCAACGCGGACGGTTTCCATAGTCCCGTCCGGCTGGCATTGTGCAGTGCGGCATCCTCCCGTCCCGACCGCCGCCCCGCGCCGCCCGACCGACGGGCGACCAAGAGTTGAGGAGAGCGTCATGGCCACCAAGCAGCAGTCGCAGAACCCGTTCTGGGACATGGACTTCACGAAGATGATGGCGGACTACAAGGTCCCCGGCATGGACATGGACGCCCTGATGGCGGCCCAGCGCAAGAACATGGAGGCGCTGAGCCAGGCCAACCGACTGGCCTATGAGGGCATGCAGGCCGTGGCGACCCGCCAGGCGGAAATCCTCCGTCAGTCGATGGAGGAGATGACGACGGCGATGCGCGACATGATGGCCGCCGGCGCGCCGGAGGACAAGGTCGCCCAGCAGGCCGAGGTGATGAGGGCGCAGTTCGAGAAGACGCTCGCCAACATGCGCGAGCTGTCGGAAATGGTCGCCAAGTCGAACACCGAGGCCGCCGACGTGATCAACCAGCGCATCGCTGCGCAACTCGAAGAGATCAAGGCGATCGCTCAGAAGAAGTGAGGGCGGGTCGGGGCCGGTGCCGTACCGGCCGCCTCCGGCGGGCACCTCCCCGATCAATCCGCCGGGCGGGAGAAGGCACCGGCATCCTGACGCTGGTGCCCGCTCCCATCCGCTTCGAAGACCCTGCCACCCGGCGCGCCCAGGGTGACGGAGACGGCTGGGAGGCCGCCTTTCCTGGCCGGTAGGGCAAAGCCCCTCCCCCGCAGGCGCCCCCCCGTGTTAGGTCTTCGGGGCAATCCCCACCCTAAGAGGACCGGCCATGACCGCGGACGCTCCCACCGAGACGATCGGCTTCGACGACTTCCTGAAGGTGGACGTCCGGGTCGGCCGCATCGTCGATGCGGAGCCGTTTCCGGAGGCGCGCAGGCCGGCCTACAAGCTGACCGTCGATTTCGGACCGGAAATCGGCCGCCGCCGAACCTCGGCCCAGATCACCAAGTACTATGGACTGGACGATCTGGTCGGCCGGCAGGTCCTCGCGGTGGTTAATTTCCCGAAGAAGCAGATCGGCAAGTTCATGTCCGAGGTGCTGGTGCTCGGCGTGCCCGACGGCGAGGGCGAGGTCGTGCTGATCGCCCCGGAGCGCGAGGTGCCGATCGGCGGCCGGCTCTACTGAGTCGACGGCGCCCGGGGTGCCGGCTCAGGGCCTGGCGCGCGGCAGGGCCACGCAACGACCCGACTGATTTCGTCCGAAAGTAGGAAGACCTTTGGCGATGTCGAGCGAGCGCCGGCGGCGGTCACCGTTCCGCCACCCCGCGCGACGCTACCGCCACGGCCAGACCGAAGGCGGCGAAACCGGTGAAGGCAGCGGTATACCCGGCGGCGTCGATCATCCAGCCGGAAAGCGGGGAGCCCGCCGTCTGACCGATGGTCGTCGCCAACAGCGGCAGGACGGGGCCGAGGGCCGGTCGTCCGGCCATGATCCGCACGCCCCGGACCAGATAGAAGCCGGTCAGGGTCATGTAGGCGGCCCCGAAGGCTGCGGCGGACAGCAGTGCGAAGCCCAGCACATCGGGCGTCGCGGCAGCCAGGCCCAGGGAAAAGGCCATCAGCGCCAGCGCCAGCGCGTGCGTCCGGCCCGACCCCAGACGGTCGTTCAGGTCGCCCGCCGCGCTGCCGATCAGCCCCGCCAGTCCGACCGTGAGCCACATCCAGCCGCTGTCCCCGGTCGACAGCCCACCCTGGCGGATCACAAGATCGGGAGCGAAAATCCAGAAGATGCTGCTGACCAGTCCCATGCTTCCGGCCAGCGCACTGAGCCGCGCAATGGCCCGCCACTGTGCGTCGCTCACCGGCGCCGGCCGCTCGTTCCTGCCCGGCGCGGTCTTCGTCGCCGAGCGCCCCGGAAGGTAGGTCAATGCCGCCAGCGCCGCCACGGCGGCCAGCACCGCGAACGCCATGTAGGCGGACCGCCAGGCTCCCATGAACCAGGCCAAGGCCGGCATGGCCAGGGCCACCCCCAGGCTCGTGCCCGCATTGTGGACGGCGTTCACCCGCCCGCGCAGGTCGGGACGCACGGCCCGGTCCACCGCCTGGGCCATGACCGGCGACGAGAACCCGGTGCTGATGCCGCACACGGCTGCACCCGCACCGAGCACCATCACGCCGGGGGCATTGGCGATGGCGGCCAGTCCCGCCGCCGCCAATCCCGCCGCCAACCCGCCGGCCCGCCGCGGGCCCAGTCGCCGGCACACCGCCGGCCCGATCAGGATGGCGCCGACGAAGCTGACGTAGGGCAGGGCGCCGATGATCCCGGCGCCGGTGGCATCGAGGCCGAGATCCCTGCGGATCGCCGGCAGGAACAGTCCGAACACGAACCGGGCAAGGCCGTAGGTGATGGCGATGATGCCGCTGCCGAGGAGCGCGACGGCGAGGGTGGAAGGGCGACGCAAGATGAGTGGCCTTGACCGTTTCGATCGATGATGTGGCCGGCCGAGAGGGCGGTTCGGGTGCCGGCCGTCCAGCCGGTGCGCGCACCCGACCGCTTCCGGGCCCCGCCGGGGGGACGGCGGGGCCCGGGACACGGACTTACGACCCGGTCAGGGAACTCTTGGATCGGGTTTATGGTTTCAGCCGGCTACCGGACCGTCGTCGTCCGACCCGTCGCCGTTCTGCGGGGCGCCGTCGTCGCGGTCGCGCTGGTGGCCCTGCAGCCGGCGATCCTCCAGCAGGCGCTGCCGTTCGTCCTGGCGCCGCTCGGCCTTGGTGCGTCCGTGCTTGGCCCGGTTCGCGGCCGCCTTCTCGGACTTCTGCGACCGTTCCAGGCGCTTGCGCGCGTCGCGCAGGTTGATCACGTCGCCCATCGGGACCTCCCCTCGGGATCGATGCGCCGTCCCGTTTCCATCACCTCGGCTCCTGCGGGGATTGCGCCGCCCGTCCGCCGGCACCGAATTGTGGATGTACCGCCGCGGTCGTGCGCACGGTGCATTTGCACGAATCCCGCCCGATCATTAGCTTAGCGCAGGCAGCGCCCGACCGGAACCGGGCGTGCCGCCGCAGGGGCCGCGCCATCCCGGTACCGGCGGCTGCGTGCCCGCCCGTCGTCCCGACCTCCCCAGGGGAGCCCGCCAAGCCCGTGAGAAAGCTCCTGATCGGCCTCGCCGTGCTGCTTTCGCTCGCGGTCATCGCGGTCCTCGTCGGACCGGGGCTCATCGACTGGACCCGCTACAAGCCGACCATCGAACGGCAGCTGACCGCGCTGTTCGACCGCGCCGTGACGATCGAGGGGGCGGTCGATTTCGCCGTCCTGCCGACGCCGATCCTGACCGCGGAAGGGGTGCGGGTCGCCGGCCCGACGGCGGACGCGGCGCCGATGCTGGAGATCGGGGCGCTCGACGCCCGGGTCGCCTTCGCGCCGCTCCTGTCCGGCACCCTGCAGGTGGAGCGGATCGCCCTCCAACGCCCGGTCGTGACGATTCGGCAGAGGCCGGAAGGCGGTACCAACTGGGGCGACATTCTGGGCGGCGAGGATGGCGGCGACGCGATCCGGCTGGACCGGGTAACGATCGACGATGGCCGGATCGACCTGCTCGGTCCGGAGGGGACCGGACGGCTGTCGGCCACCCGGATCTTCGGCCAGGTCTCCGCCGAGACGTTGGCGGGGCCGTTCCAGGCGCTGGGCAGCGTCACCGTCGACGGCCGCGCCCTGACCGTCGACCTGGAGACCGGCCGGCTGTCCGGGGCCGGGATCCTGCCGGCGACGCTGCGCCTGGGCATCGACGGCGCCGACGCCGAAGGCCGCTACGCCGGACTGATCGGCACCGACGGCCGGCTGCAGGGCGAGGTGCGCCTGTCCGGTTCCGACCTCGCGGCGCTTCTGGCGCGACTGGCGCCCGAGGCGGACGTCCCGCCCGTCCTGGGCCGGCCGTTCGCGCTGGAAGGCAGGGTCGACGGCACGGCGGAAGCCGTTCAGCTGAACGCGCTGGCGGTCGAGTTCGGGGACGCGCGGGCGACCGGCGCGGTCAGCATCGTGCCAGGGTCGGTCCCGCAGATCGATCTGGCGCTCGCCTCCGGACGGATCGACCTCGACGCCTGGACCGGCGGTGCGGAGTCGTCGCGGCCGATCGCCAGCCTCCTGGCCGCTGTGCTGGCCGATCGCGCCTTCGCGGGGGCGGCCTCGGGCTTCCTTCCCGACGGGTTCGCCGTGACGGTCGATGCCTCGGTCGACGCGGCGGCGTGGCGCGACGGACTGATCCGGCGGATCGGCCTCACCCTGGCCCTCGCCGAGGGGCGCCTGACGGTCAACCGCCTGTCCGCCGATCTCCCCGGCAGCACGTCGCTCGACCTCGACGGCCGGATCGGTCCGGCCGGCCCCGTCGGCCCCGGCGAGCCGCCGGTCGCGCTGCGCACGACCGTCGTGTCGGAGGATCTGCGGGGCCTGCTCGACTGGCTGGAGGTGCCGACCGGATCCGTTCCGCCGGCGCGCCTGCGCCGGGCCCAGATGACCGCGACCATCACGGCCGGACCCGGGGAGGCCGCCGTCACCGGCATCGGCGCCGAACTCGACGGGACCGCCCTGACCGGCGCGGTGCGCTGGCGACCGGTCGCGCCCGACGCGCCGGACGGTGCCGCCCCGGGGCTCGGCCTCCGGCTCCAGGTCGGGCGCCTCGATCTGGACAGCTACCTGCCGGACGACCTGCGGCCGGAGCATCCGCGGGCCCTCGCCGGACAGCTGGTCCCGATCCTCGCCGACCCTCCCCAATTGGCTGCGACGGTCGATCTCGGCATCGAGCACCTGACCCTGGCCGGACGGGAGCTGGAGACCGTGGCGCTGGACGCGGCGCTGAGCCGTGGCGCCGTTCGCATCGACACCTTCTCGATCGGCGACGTCGCCGATGCCGGCCTGTCGCTTTCGGGCCGGGTCGCGCCCTCGCGCCCGGACGACGCAGGCGGCGCGCCCCCGCTCGACCTGACCTTCCACGCCGACGCCCGGGACACCGGACGGCTGGTCGAGGCGCTGGGACTGGCGGTGCCCGACGCGATCCTCCGGCTGGGGCCGGCGTCGTCGGAGGGGCGGATCGTCGGTGGGGTCGCGGCGGTCGACCTCGACGCCAGAATCCGGGCGCTCGACGGCATGTTCGCCCTCGGCGGCAGGGTCGAATCGCCGACCGGCCAGGCGGCCTACGACCTCTCGCTCCGCCTGACCGTGCCGGAGGCTCGGCCGCTCGTGGCGGCAGTGGCGCCGGCCTGGCGCCCGCGCGGGCCGCTGGGCGAGGTCGACCTCTACGCCGTGCTGACCGGCGGACCGGAGGCGCTGATCTTCGGCGACCTTCAGGGCCGCGTGGCCGGCACGGCGCTCGCCGGCCAGGCGACGCTGCGCCCCGGCGGAGGCCGGCCGGACATCGAGGCGGACATCCGGACCGGTGCCCTCGACCTGACGCCCCTGCTGCCGACCCCGGGAATGCCGGCGCTGCCGGGCGGGGCCGGGCCGCGCTGGTCCTCGACCCGCTGGCCGACCAGCTGGCTCGGCGGATTCGATGCACGGCTGGCGCTGACCGGCGACTCGCTCGCCGTCGGGACGTGGACGCTCGCCGATCCCGCCGCCCGGCTCGCATTGGAAGACGGCGTGCTGAGGGCCGAGCGGATGAGTGGCGGCCTGTTCGGCGGCCGGCTGGCGCTCGACGGCCGCTACGACCTGACCACAGATCCGGAGGCGCTGACCGGCAGCCTGGCGCTGACCGGCGCGCCGCTCGCCGACGTGCTGGCCGATCTGGTCGGCGCGCCGCCGGTCGAGGGGACGCTGGATTTCCGCTTCGACGGCGAAGCGGTCGGGCGCAGCCCAGCCTCGCTGGTCGCGACGCTCGAGGGCGAGGGGCTGGCCGCGGTCCGAGACGGCGCGCTGGTCGGCCTCGACCTGGGCGAGATCGGCCGGCGCCTGGCGCGGCTGGAGGAGCCGCTGGATTTCCTGCCGATCCTGCGCGAGACGATCGGCAGCGGCCGGACGCCGTTCGACGCCCTGAACCTGCCGTACCGGGTGGCCGGCGGCGTCGCCCGGACCGACGGCCTCAGGATCGCCGCCCCCGCTGGGGAAGGCTCGGGTGCCGGCAGCCTGGACCTGTCGCGCGGCCGGCTCGACCTCGGCGTCGATTTCAGCCTTGCCCGCCTGCCGGAGGCGCCGCCTCTCGGCGTACGGTTGACGGGGTCGGTCGAGGATCCGGGCCTGCGTCTCGCCACCGAGGCCCTCCAGGCCTTCCTCGCCCGCCGGGCGGCCGAGGCGCTGGTCGAGCCATAGCCTTGCGACGGGAGGTCGGTCACATCGGCAGGATTCGACCGACAGGGCCAAGGCAAGCGTCAGGAGATGGCGTCGGGCGACTTCGCCCGCGTCTCCCGATCCACCTGCTCCAGCACCCAGACCCTGAGCGCCCCCGAAAGGCTGCCACCGCCGCTCGCGGTGCGGGCGACGTCGATCTCCGCCACCAGGGCGTTGACCGAGCGGCCCCGGGCCTCGGCCAAGTGCCGCAGGCGGGTCCAGAACGCCGCCTCCAGCGAGATCGAGGTGCGATGGCCGGCCAGCGTCACCGATCGCTTGACGAGACGCCGGGCGGCCGGATCGCCGGCGGTCGCCGGCGCGCTCACTGGCTCGGGCCGACCATGCTTTCCGGCCGGACCCATGCGTCGAACTGCTCCGCCGTCAGAAGCTCCAGCGCGACCGCCGCCTCCTTCAGAGTGGTGCCTTCGGCATAGGCCTTCTTGGCGACCTTGGCCGCGTTGTCGTAGCCGATATGGGGGTTGAGCGCGGTCACCAGCATCAGGCTCTCGTGCAGCAGCTGGCCGATCCGGTCGGTGTTCGCCTCGATCCCGACCACGCAGTTGTCGGTAAAGCTGCGCGCCGCGTCGGCCATCAGCCGGATCGACTGGAGCAGACCGTAGATCATCACCGGCTTGAAGACGTTCAGCTCGTAGTGCCCGTTGGAGCCGGCGACGGTGACCGTTGTGTGGTTCCCCATGATCTGGGCGCAGACCATGGTCATCGCCTCCGACTGGGTCGGGTTGACCTTGCCCGGCATGATGGAGGATCCGGGCTCGTTCGCCGGCAGGACCAGCTCCCCGATGCCGCAGCGCGGGCCGGAGCCGAGCAGCCGGATGTCGTTGGCGATCTTCATGCAGCTGGCGGCCAGCACGTTGACCTGTCCCGAGGCCTCGACGATCGCGTCGTGGGCGGCCAGGGCCTCGAACTTGTTTTCGGCGGTGACGAAGGGGAAGCCGGTGATCTCCGCGACCTTCTCCGCGAACAGCTCGGCGAACCCGACCTTGGCGTTGAGGCCGGTGCCCACTGCCGTCCCGCCCTGGGCGAGCTGGAGCAGGCGGGGCATGGCGCCCTTCACCCGGTCGATGCCGTATTCGATCTGCTTGGCGTAGCCGGAAAACTCCTGGCCGAGCGTCAGGGGCGTGGCATCCTGGAGATGGGTGCGGCCGATCTTGACGATCTCGGCGAAGTCGCGCGCCTTGTCGTCCAGCGCCCGGTGCAGGTGCTCCAGCGACGGGATCAACTCGTGGCCGATCTGCTCCACCGCCGCGATGTGCATCGCGGTGGGAAAGGTGTCGTTGGACGACTGGCCCATGTTGACGTGGTCGTTGGGGTGGACCGGGCTCTTCGACCCGATCTCGCCGCCCAGCATCTCGATCGCCCGGTTCGCGATCACTTCGTTGGCGTTCATGTTCGACTGGGTGCCGGAGCCGGTCTGCCAGACCACCAGCGGGAAGTGCCCGGCAAGCGTGCCGTCGATCACCTCCTCCGCCGCGGCGACGATCGCCTCGCCGATCTGCCGGTCGAGAACGCCGAGCTCCATATTGGCGAGCGCCGACGCCTTCTTCTGGACGCCGAGGGCCCGGACCAGCGGCTGCGGCATGCGCTCCCCGCCGATGCGAAAGTTCTGCAGGCTGCGCTGGGTCTGGGCGCCCCAGTAGCGATCCGCCGGGACTTCCATCTCGCCCAGGCTGTCGGTCTCGATGCGCACCGCCGCGTCGGACATGTCTCGCGCTCTCTTCGCTGTCGATCGATCCGCCGGCTCCCCCGCCGGCCGCGCCGGGTGATACCACGGAAGCCGGGGCAAGGCGAGCGTGGGGGCGGGGTCGGGGGCCGCCGTCATCAAGCGAACCGAGCTTTGTCCAGACACCGTGATGAATCTTGGTACCCCGATCAATCTCACGGATATCCGGAATGCTGGACTGCGGCCTCTCCGTTTGCGGCCTTATTGACAAATGGTACGATTTCTGATTGCATACGCACGAGTTCCAGATTCGATTGAATGCTCGTGCCGTCTGTGATGAGCCTGTCTTCGTCGCGACGCTGGTTCGATGTGCTGCAGGTCACGCGTAACCCAGAGCGGCCGAGGTACATTCGATGGCCAAAACCTACGGAACGCGCGGATTTCGGGGCCGGGAGCCGGTTGGCGCATTCTCGGCGACAAAGTCGGGAGAAACGAGGCGGAACTCCACATCCGTCGCCGAACGCCATGGCAGGACTATTCAGACCTGCACTGTGCTGACAGAGGGAGAGCGCCGGGCGAAGGTCCTCGAGATCTTGAACAGTCTCGACGCCTACGCGCCGCCGCGAGTGGGCGATCTCGACCTCAGCGAGCCAGGACGGGTTCGGATCAAGAAGGGCCGGGAGCGGCGGCTGAAGTTCTCCTGAACTCTCCTGGCGCACCGCCGGCCGCCGGCCTTCCGCCGTTCCCGGCGCTGCGGGCCTTGACGCGGGCGGGCGGTTTCGGTATGTCACCGCGTCCCGCCGGCCGGTCGGCCGCGTTCGGGAACCGTCTTTCGCGGCCCCGCGCCGTGGCCGACCTTCCGTCTGCCGACGCCGCCGCCCGGGACTGTCACCGGGGCCGGCGGTGGCTCCGGGCCGGTCGGCCGCCGGGGCGACCCGACTGGTTTACTTGATCCCGAGGATTCGAGCGATGTCGCGACGCTGTGTGGTGACCGGCAAGGGCGTGCAGACCGGCAACAACGTCAGCCACGCCAACAACAAGACCCGCCGGCGCTTCCTGCCCAATCTGCAGAAGACGTCCCTGCTCTCCGACACGCTGGGCGAGACGGTGAGCCTGCGGCTGAGCACCAGCGGCGTGCGCACCGTGGAAAAGCGCGGCGGGCTGGACGGCTGGCTGCTGTCGACCGCGCCGAGCACGCTGCCCGGCGACCTGCGCCGGCTGCGCCGCCGGATCGAGAAGGCGCGCGAGGCCCAGGGCAGCTGAGGCCGGGAGAGCCGGGCGATCCCAGCGCGAGCCCTGCGCCGGCCGATCCCCGCCGGGTGGGCACTGACGGCCGGGTGGGCACTGACGGTTCGTGGCCCGCGGTTTGCCGCGGGCTTTTTCCGTTGGCGACCGGTCCCATCTGATCGGCGTGCCGGTCGGCGAAGCACCCGTCTCGGACGGATCGGCGGACCCGGCCGATGGACCGCCGAAGGCCGCCGGCGCCGGGCGCATGAGACGACCTGGCCCCCGTGTCACGGCCGCGCCCGTGACCGCGTCCGGCTTTCCCGAGGTGTCGCACAACCATGCTCGACCTGTCGCCCGCCGGCCTGATCGCCACCCTCAACGCCGCCCCCCCGGAGGCGGTCTGGTTTCTCCTGCTGCTGGTCTGCTTCGGCGCGGTGATCCTGCTGACCCGGCTGTTCGGCGAGGCGGGTCTGTACGTCTACATCGCGGTCGGGGTGCTGGGGGCCAATCTCCAGGTGCTCAAGCCCGTCCAGTTCAGCGTGTTCGCCGATCCGGTCGCGCTCGGCACGATCCTCTTCGCCTCGACCTATCTCGCGACGGACATCCTGACCGAGCACTACGGCCGCGCCGCCGCCCGCCGCGGGGTGATGCTGGGCTTCGCCGCCTTCCTCCTGTGGACCATCCTGGCGGTGCTGACGCTGGGCTTCCGGCCGCTCTCGCCGGCCGAGGCAGGCGAGGGGCTGGCCTGGGCGCTGCCGGTCCACGAGGCGATGGCGACCCTGTTCACCCCCGCGCCGGCGTTCTTCGTCGCCGGCATGGCGGCCTATCTCACCAGCCAGTTCCACGATGTCTGGCTGTACTCGCTGCTCAAGCGGATCACCGGCGGCCGGCACCTGTGGCTGCGCAACAACGCGTCGACCTGGATCTCCGCGCTGATCGACAACACGGTGTTCAGCGTGCTGGCCTGGGTCGTGCTGGCGCCCGAGCCGATGGCCTGGCAGCCACTGATCTTCACCTATATCCTCGGTACCTACGTGCTGCGCATCGCGGTGGCGGCGCTCGACACGCCGTTCGTCTATCTGGCGCGCTGGGCGGCGCGGCCGGGCGCGGGGGCGGCCTATGCCTGAGAGCGCGATGCAGCCTCCCGCCGGAATGTCCGATGCGGCGGCCGCCGCCCTCGGCTTCGAGATCACGTCGCGGGATGCCGCCAGCCGGGCGCGCACGGGGCGGCTTTCGACCCCGCATGGCACCATCGAGACGCCGGCCTTCATCTTCTGCGGCACCAAGGGGGCGATGAAGGGGCTGACGACCGAGCGGATGCACGCCGCCCGGGCCGACATCATCCTCGCCAACACCTACCACCTGATGATCCAGCCGGGCGCCGACCGGGTGGCGGCGCTCGGCGGGCTGCACCGCATGATGCGCTGGGACGGCCCGATGCTGACCGACTCGGGCGGGTTCCAGATCTTCTCGATGGGCCACGGCGGCGTCGCCGACGAGATCAAGGGCCGGATGAATCAGGCCCGCGACAAGACCCTGATCTCGATCACCGAGGAGGGGGCGACCTTCCGCTCCTACCGAGGCGGAGAGCGGCTGTTCCTCTCGCCGGAGGTGTCGATCGACATCCAGCGCAAGCTGGGCGCCGACCTGATCGTCCAGTTCGACGAATGCACACCATTCAACGTGGAGCGCGACTATACCGCGCGCTCCATGGCGCTGTCGCACCGGTGGGGCGACCGCTCGATCGCGGAATACCAGCGGGGCGAGGGTCTCAGCGCTCAGGGCCTGCCCCAGGCGCTCTACGGCATCGTCCAGGGCGGCGTCTACGACGATCTGCGGCTGGAGAGTGCGCAGTACACCGCCGACCGGCCGTTCTTCGGCACGGCGATCGGCGGCTCGCTCGGCGGCTCGAAGGAGCAGATGTACGAGGTGGTCGGCTACGCCATGCCGCATGTGGCGCCGGACCGGCCGGTGCACCTGCTCGGCATCGGCGGCTTCGTCGACATCTTCGCCGGCGTGCGGCTGGGGATCGACACCTTCGACTGCGTCCACCCGACCCGCGTCGCCCGCCACGGCTGGGCGCTGAAGAAGGGCGCCCGGGGCGAGCGGGTCAACCTGCGAAACGCCCGGTTCCGCGACGAGACCGGCCCGATCGACGACACCTGCGGCTGCGCCACCTGCACCCACTACGCCGCCGGCTACCTCTCCCACCTGGTCAAGGCGGACGAGCTGCTGGGCCTGATGCTGCTGGCCGAGCACAACGTCTTCACCATGACCCGGCTGATGGCGGAGATCCGCGAGGCGATCGGGACAGGGACGCTCGACGCGGCGGAACAAGCCTGGGTGGTGGCCGACGACGCCTGACGCCGGCGTGGCCGGGCGGGGAGGGCCGCCGCCTCACCTCTCCGGGACCCCCAGCGCCCGCAGCTGGGTTCCGATCCTCTCGAGGAATTCCGGCGAGAACACCATCGCGCTGCGGAACTGCGCGATGGTGAAGTTCGGGTAGGCGGCCAGCAGCCGGCGGCAGGAGTCCCGTGCCTCGGCTTCGTTGCCGGAGGCCAAGAGGGCCGGGGCAAGGTTGCGGTGGATCCAATCGGCGTTCGGCCGCTCCTGCAGGGCCCGCTTGAACAGCTCCGCCGCCCTTGCGTCATCCCCGTCGACTTGGCTGGCGCTGGCAAGGCCGACGAAATTGTTGAAGTTCATAGGGTCGAGCGGGCTCAGCCGCAGCGCGTGCTCGAAGTGCTGGCGCGCCGCCTCCGGCCGGCCGGCGTAGACCTCCAGCCAGCCCAGCCGACTGAGGGCCCAGGCCGCATTCGGATCGATCGAGGTCGCCCGCTCGAGTAGAACCCGGGCCGTGCCGAAATTCCGCGCAAAGGTGTGGGCCGCCCCCAGCACGGCCAGGATCAACGGATCATCCGTCGAGAGGCTGGCGGCGCGCTCGGCACAGGCGATGGCCTTGTCCAACGCCGCGCCGATGTCGGTGACCCAGTTGTAGACCGACCGCTGGGCCCAGCACCAGGCGGCGAGCCCCAGCGCCAGCGGATAGTCCGGGTCGATGGCCAGCGCCTCCTCGAGCAGGTCCAGGGCCCGTGCGGCCTCGTCCTTCTCCAGCATCCAGACATGCCGCATCGCCCGCATGGTGAGGTCGTAGGCGCCGAGTTCCTGCGGGTGCTTGCGGAGGACCCGCTCGATCTCGGCGAACCGGATCGACGGCTGGAGGGCGCCCGCGACCTGTTCGGTGATGCGGTCCTGGAGCTCGAAGATGTCGTCGACCGCGCCCTCGCATTTCTCCGCCCAGAGATGGGCGCCGCCGGCGGTCTCGACGAGCTGGACCGTGATGCGCACGCGACCGCCGGCGCGCTGGACCGAGCCCTCCAGTACGTAGGCGACGCCCAGTTCCCGCCCCACGTCCCGGACGTTGACGTGGCGCCCCTTGTAGGTGAAGGCCGAGTTGCGGGCGATGACGAAGAACGACCGGATGCGCGACAGCGCTGCGGTGATCGATTCGACGATGCCGTCTGCGAAGTACTCCTGTTCGGGATCGCCGGACAGGTTGTCGAATGGCAGGACGGCGATCGAGGGCCGGTCGGGAACCGGCAGGCCCTCGTCGCGCCGTCCCAGCGGCGCCGCTTCCTCCGTTGCGTCGGTGCGCCACCCATAGACCCGGATCGGCCGCGCGATGTTCTTGAAGGCCTTGTCGCCAAGATCGCGGAACACCACCGGGACCCGGCCGGCCGCATGCTCCTGGACGGTGCCGCTGATCGCCACGCCGCCGGGCTCGGCGACCTCCTGGAGGCGGGCGGCGACGTTGACGCCGTCACCGTAGAGGTCCGCCCCCTCAATGATGACGTCGCCGAGGTTGACGCCGATGCGCAGTCGGATCTTCCGGTCCGCCGGCAGGTCCGCGGTCGCGCCGGGCATCGACTGCTGCACCGCGATCGCGCATTGGACCGCATCCACCACGCTGCCGAAGACCACGATGGCGCCGTCGCCCATGAGCTTGACGATCCGGCCATGGTTGTGCCTCACCAGGGGGGACAGAACCTCGGTCCTGACCTGCCTGAGGGCCGCCAGCGTGGCGAGTTCGTCCATTCCCATGAGCCGGGAATACCCGACCACGTCGAGCACCATGATCGCGGCGAGCCGCCGTTCGACGGGCTCGTGTCCCATGCGCGTCAATCCCGTTCAATCGGTGGCGATTGTAGGCGATTTCCCGAGGCATTGACAGGCTGCGCCGGCTGGCCGGCCGGGTTCGGAGGGCGGAGGCATTGTGGCCTTGAATACTATTTTATGGAGTATAAAATTAATAAACCAGAATTATTAATTGACAGCATGGAATACCTCCATAGATTGTTTGCAACGACGACAATAGCGCAAAACGGGAGGAGTGGGCATGACGCAGCGGATTCGCGTCGGGCCGCCGACGCTCAAGAAGCTCCAGCCACTCCTGAAGCTGGACAATCATCACTGGCTGATCGCGCTCGCCATCGATTACGCCCTGATCGGTTTTGCCGTCTTTCTGACCCTGGGCGTGTCGTGGTGGCTCTATCCCATCTCGCTGGTCATCATCGGATCGACCCAGCGCGCCTTCGCCAACCTTCTGCACGAAAGCTCGCACGGCATCCTGGCGGAGAACAGGGCGATCAACGTCATCGCCGGCACCGTCCTGTCGGGCTGGTGGATCGCCCATCTGCTGGTCGCCTACCGGCAGAGCCACGTCGCGTTCCACCATCGCTACTACGCGAAGCCGGAGGGCGATCCGGACATCCGGTTCCACCGCGACCTTGGCCTCTACGACCCGAACGAAAGCCACCGACGGTTTCTGGTCAAGAACGTCGTGGCGGTCCTGCTCGGCTTCCGGGCGCCGGCCTACCTGCTCTATCTCTGGCGCGACCGGATCTGCTTCCGCGACCGCGAGGTGACGCTGCCGATGCCGCTGTCGGCGGCGGCGGAGCGGCGGCTGTTCTTCGTGTTCTGGGCGACAGTGGCCGTGGCGCTGACCCTAGCCGGGCTGTGGGCGGAGTTTCTGCTGTTCTGGGCGGTGCCGTTCTTCACCACCTTCGCGGTGATCGGCTGGCTGGCGGAACTGTCGGAGCATTTCCCCTTGCCGGACAGCGAAACCGACAAACTGCTGATGACGCGCAACCGGTACGGCTGGGCGATCGAGCGGTTCCTGTTCGGCCGGCACGGCGACGCCTATCACCTCGTCCACCACGTCATGCCGACGATCCCGACCTGGAACCTCGCAAGGGCGAATCGCATCCTGCGCGAGGACCCCGTCTACCGGCGGTGGGACGACGCCTGGGGCGGTCTCTTCACCCGCGACCGGCCCGGCCAGGAGACGCTGCTGAGCTACATCGCCAAGTACCGCGAGGCGCGGGCCGGCGGCCTACCGCCAGGCGCGCGGTTCGCTCGGGCGCTGGTCTATGGCGATCCGCCGGACGCGACCGAGGCCGCAGCCGATGCCGTAGCGGCGGAGTCGGCCGAGGCGACGGCTGCCGGCCCGAGGGCGGCCTGATGACCGAAGCCGCCGGCCCAGCCGAGGTGGCGGCGGGCGCCGCCGTGGCGCTGCGCCGCCTGGCCGCCGATCCGGCGCTGCGGGCGGCGTTCGCGGCACCGGACAGTCCGCTCGCGCGTCTCCTCGCCCCGGCCGCCCGCCGCTATGTCAGCGTCGGCGACCGCGCGCGTCTCCTTCCCGGGCTGCGCCGGCTGGCGGGTTGGGGCTACGGCGCGACGGTCGAATGCATCGGCGAGGACACGACCGATCCGGCGCGGGTGGTCGAGGTTCGCCGGGAATACCGCGCCCTGATCGCCGATCTCGCCGGGATCGGCGGTTCGGCGCGGGTCGGCTTCGACCTCACCAATCTCGGCCTGCTGATCGATCCGGCCGACTGCCGCACGGCGGTGGCGGACCTGGCGGCGGCCGGAACCGCGGCGGGCGTCGGCCTGATCGTCAGCATGGAGCGGTCGGCGCTGGTCGACCCGATCCTGGACGCGTGGCAGGCGCTGGCGCCCGCTTATCCCGACCTCGGCCTGACGCTGCAGGCCTATCTCCATCGCACGCCCCGCGACATCGCGGCGCTCGACCTCGCGGGCCGCCCGGTCCGGCTGGTCAAGGGGGCCTATGCCGAGGCGGAGGCTGTCGCCCTGCCCCGCGGCCCGGCGCTCGACCGGCGCTACCTCGACTGCCTGGAAGCGCTGGTGGCCGCCGGCGCCCGCGTGTCGGTCGCGACGCAGGACGCGGCTCTGCTCGAGACCGCCCGCACCGCCGGGCTGCTGGACCGGGCGGCCGAGGTCGAGATGTTCCGCGGCGTCGCCCATGCGGTCGCAAGGCGCCTGCGCCGAGAGGCCGTTCCCGTGCGTGTCTTGACTGTTTACGGTAGTGGGTGGTTCCTGTATTTCTTGCACAGGTTGGCCGAGCATCCGGCCAATGTGCTGGAGGCGCTGGCCGACCATGCGGATCCGACCCGGATTCCCGGCCCCGACGCCTATGCTCCGGACTGAAGGACGCCAGGAATGAAGGGTGAGGGACGCCGGCCGGTCGCGGTCGCGGTTGACGCCTATACGTCGGCAAACTTCCTGCCGCCGGCCTTCGCGCGGCACGGCGCGGACATGATCCACCTGCAGACGACGCCGGAGCTGTTCACGCGGATGGCGCCGCCGCGCCCGGAACTGTTCGGCGCGTTCCTGGTGCTCGATGACGACGACGCCACGATCGCCCGCCTCGCGGCCTACGATCCGATCTGCATCATTCCGGGCCAGGAATACGGCGTGCCGGCCGCCGACAGGCTGAGCGAGCGGATGGGCCTGCCCGGCAACGGCACCGCGCTGTCCCGCGCCCGGCGCGACAAGTACGAGATGGTCGAGGTGGTGCGCGCCGCCGGCCTCCACTGCGCCCGGCAGATCCGCAGCGGCGACGTGGCGGAGATTCTCGACTGGATCGGCCGCACCGGCTGTCTGCCCTGCGTGGTCAAGCCGCTGGCCTCCGCCTCGACCGACGGGGTCACGATCTGCACGGCGGTCGAGGAGGTGGGGCCGGCGGTGGCGGCGGTGCTGGCGGTCGACGACATCTTCGGCGACCCGAACCGGGAGGTCGTGGTCCAGTCCTTCCTGGACGGCCCGGAATACTATGTCGACACGGTCAGCCGCGACGGCAGGCACGCGATCGTCGGCGTCGGGCTCTACGACAAGAAGCTGCTGCCCGGCGGCCGGCGGATCTACGACCGCGACATCATGGTCGGTCCGGAGGACGGCCACGCCCGGGCGGTCGCCGACTACGCCCTCGCGGTGCTGGACGCCTTCCAGGTCCGCCACGGGCCGAGCCACATCGAGGTCATCGTCACCGCCGACGGGCCGGCGCTGGTGGAGATCGGCACCCGGGTCAACGGCAACCTCCATCCGGAATTCCAGGACCTTTGCCTCGGCACCAACCAGGCGGATCTGACGGCGCTCGCCTATGTCGACCCGGACCGGTTCGCCTTGGGCACGGCGGCGCGGGACTGGACGCCGCGCCAGCCGGCGGAGCTGCTCCATGTCGCGGTCGACCAGGAGGGCACGGTCGCCGCCCTCGATCCCGAGGTCACGGCGGAGATCGAGGGACTGCCGACCGTCTTCGCCGTCCAGTTCAAGCTGACCCCGGGCAAGCGGGTGCAGCCGACGATCGACCTCCTGACCAGCCCGATCCGCGTCTTCATGACCGGCGGGAGCGCGGCGGCGATCGCCGCCGACCGGGCGCGGATCGAGGCGCTGAAGCACCGGGTCCACGTGCTCTCATGATCGCCCGGACCGTTGCGACCGTCGGGGGGTTGAGTGCGCCGCTGCGCACGCTCTTCTTCGCCACGCTGATCTTCCGGTTCGGCGCGATGGCGTTCCCGTTCCTGTCCGCCTGGCTGCTCCAGCAGGGGCAGTTCGGGGCCGGCACGATCGGGCTGGTGGTCGGTGCCTTCGGGGCCGGCGCGGTGGCGGCCGACGCCCTGGCCGGACCCCTCCTGGCGCGCTTCCGCCCGAGCGCGGTGATGACCGCGGCGCTGGCGGGCAACGCCGCGATCACCCTGCTGATCGTCCAGGCCGACGGCGTGGCCGCCTTCATCGCGCTGACCTTCGCCTGGGGCTTCACCTACGAGGCGTTCGCGCCCGCCTGCTTCAAGGAGACCTATGCCAACAGCAGCGCGGAGGAGCGCAAGGTCGCCTTCTCCTGCAATCGGCTGGCGATCAACCTGGGCATGGCCGCCGGGCCGGCGCTCGGCAGCGTGGTGTTCTTCTGGCGGCCGGATGCGCTGTTCTACCTGAACGCATCGGTGGTCGCGCTCGCGGGCCTCTACTATGCCCTCTCGACCCGGCGGGCGCTGGCGCCGGCCTTCGCGGAGGCCGCCGGAGGCGAGGGGGTGGCCGGGGCGGAGGTGGAGCGGTCGGCGGCGGCCGAGTCGGCGGCCGACGCCGTGGCCGATCCGAGGCGGGCGGAGCGGCGGCTCTGGGTGATGTTCTGCCTCGCCCTGCCGGTGCACATCGGATACGCCCTGCCGACCACCTTCCTGGCGGCCTACGTGATCACCGTACTGGAGATGCCTAGCTGGTGGGTCGGGGCCATCCTCGGCCTGAACGCCCTGTGCATCGTGCTGTTCGAGGTGCCGGTCAACAAGGCGATGAGCCACATGACCCACGCCACCTCGATCTCGATCGGGATCGCGTGCGCCGCGGCGGGATTCCTGCTGATGGACAGCTGGCCGGTCGGCGCGGTGCTGATCCTCGCCACCCTGCTGTGGAGCGCTGGGGAGATGATCATCTTCCCGAGCCTGCTGCACTATACCAGCGACATCTCCGAGCCGCGCAGGATCGGGCGCAACATGGGCGTCTACGCCTCGGGCGTGACGCTGGGGCTGATGGTGACGCCCAGCCTGGCGCTGATGCTCATGGAGGCCGAGGCGCTGCCGTCGATCTGGCACGTCGTCGGCGTGGTGTTGGCGGCGACGGCGCTCGGCCTGCCCCTATTGCGCCGGGTGCCGGCCCTGTGGCTCGACCGGTGACCGGGGCCGGCGCCGCGGCCCGCGTCCACCTCAACACCGCGGGCGCCGGCCGCCTGCCGGCCGAGGCGCTGGCGCGGATGACCGCCTACCTGGCCGAGGAGGCGGCGACCGGCGCCTACGAGACCGAGGCGGCGCACGCGGATTTTCTCCAGCACGGCATCTACCGCCAGATCGGCGACCTGGTCGGCGCCGACCCGGCCGACGTGGCGCTGTTCGACAACGCGACCCGCGGCTGGATCACGGTGATCCCCCGGCTCGCGTTTCGGCCCGGGGAGCGGATCTGGATCACGCCCTACGAATACGCCGGCAGCCTGATCGCGCTCCACCGCCTTGCCGCGCGGGACGGCCTGACGATCGAAACCGTCCCGATCGACGGCGAGGGAGACCTGGATCTCGATTGGATGCGCCGCAGCCTGGACGACCAGGTGGCCCTGGTGTCGGTGGTCCACGTCCCGTCCGGCTGCGGCATCGTCCACCCGATCGAGGCGATCGGCGAGGTCCTGCGCGGCGGCCGCGCGGTCTATGCGGTCGATGCCTGCCAGTCGGTCGGTCAGGTCGAGATCGACGTGCGCCGGGCCGGGTGCGACCTTCTGACGGCGGCGGGGCGCAAGTTCCTGGCCGGGCCGCGCGGCACCGGATTCGCCGTGGTGCGCGAGGCGCTGCGCCGCAGGATCGTGCTGCCGCTGCACGACCTGCACGCCGCCCGGGTGACCGCGCCCGACCGGCACGAGGTGACCGACAGGACCGCCCGCGGCCTGGAGCTGGAGGAGCGGAACTTCGCCGGCCTGGTCGGTCTGGGCGCGGCGATCGAGGTCAACCGCCGGCGCGATGCCGCCGCCCAGCAGGGGCGCTATGACGCGCTGCTGGAGGGGCTGGGCCGGATGCCCGGCATCCGGCTGCTGGCGCCGGGGCGCCGGCGGGCGGGAATCGCCAGCTTCGTCCACGACCGGCTGCCGGCGCGCGCGCTCCGCGCCGCGCTGGCCGGGCGCGGCATCGACACCTGGGTGGCGATCGGCCACCATACCCCGATCTGGATGGCGCGGCAGGGCGTCACCGAGGCCCTGCGCGTCTCCCCTGGGGCCGACACCACCGACGCCGACATGGAGCGGTTCCTCGAGGCGTTGACCGCGATCACGTAGGTCGCCCGAATGCGAAGCGTCGGCGCGATGGGGCGTGCGGCCTGGCGCGCGCCAGGCCCTCGACAGCCCGTGCCCACCGTCGTATAGCGCGGCGCCATGGAAACCGTCGTCAACGTCGCGCTGCCCGTGTTCGCCATCATCCTCGCCGGGGTGTTGGCGGGGAAGGCAGGGATTCTGGGGCAGAGCGCGTCGGAGGCGCTCAACAAGTTCGTCTACTGGGTCGCGCTGCCGCCGCTCCTGTTCCTGGCGATGGCGCGCACGCCGGTGGCGGAGATCCTGCACTGGCCTTTCATCGGCGCCTTCCTGGGCGGAGTGCTGGCGACCTGGGCGGGAGCGTCGCTGCTCGGCGTCCTGGTCCACCGCGACTCGCCGGCGATCCTGACGATGCAGGGGATGTCGGCCAGCTTCTCGAACACCGGCTACATGGGCATCCCGCTGTTCGCCGCGGCGTTCGGCGACCGGGGACTGCCGCCCGCCTCGATCGCGACGGTGATCATGAGTGCCGTCTCGGTGGGGCTGGCGGTGGTGGCGCTGGAGCTCTCCGGCCGGGCCGGCGAGCGCGGCGGGATCGGCCGGGCGCTGGCGGATGTGGGACTGGCGCTGGCCAAGAACCCGCTGGTCGTCACGCCGGTCGTCGGCATCGCGTGGTCGTGGTGGCAGCTGCCGGTGCCGCTGCCGGCGGACCGGCTGTTCGGCCTGCTGGGCGCGGCGGCCAGCCCCTGCGCGCTGTTCGCCATCGGGCTGTTCCTGGCGACGCAGTCGCTGCGCAGCGATCTGGGCGAGGTGGGGTGGATCACGGTCCTGAAGCTGCTGTGGCAGCCGATCGTCACCTGGGCCCTGGCGGTCTGGGTATTCCCGATGGACCCGTTCTGGACCATGAGCGCGATTCTGCTGGCGGCACTGCCGACCGGCGCGCTGACCTTCGTGGTGGCCAGCCAGTACGGCGTCTACGTCCAGCGCGCCTCGGCGGTGATCCTGATCTCGACCGTGTTCTCGGTGATCACGCTGTCGATCCTGCTGGCGATCTACGGCCCGCGCTTCGCCCCGGCCGGCTAGGGCGATTCCCGACTCGACGGAACCATCAGTTCGGGAAAAACTGCCCTACGGGTGCGGCATCAGCGCCTGCTGGAACTTTCCAACCAGCGCCTTCACCAAGGGCTCGGTGATCCGATCGCGCCGCCAGAGAGCGGTCATCGTGATGGGCGCAAGCGACCATTGGGGCAGCACCGCCGCCAATCGTCCCGCGGCCAGATCCTCCTCGATCAGGAAGTCGAGCAGGCTGGCGATCCCGATCCCGGCGACTGCGGCATCGCGCAGAACCGACTGGCTGTTGGCGACGAACGCGACCTCGGGTCGGACCGGATGCGTCGGCGTCCCGGCCCGCTCGAGCCGCCATTCGACAAGATCGCGTCGGATGCCGAGACCCGGCAGGACCGCGAGGTCGGCGGGTGCCTTGATCGGCGGATGCGCCCCGAGGAAGGCCGGGCTGGCGACGAGCCGCCTCGGAATCGGGGCAAGCCGGCGAAAGCGCAGGAAGGAATCCTCGAACGGCCCGGCCCGGACCACCAGGTCGATCCCCTCCTCGACGAGCGACACCCGCCGGTCGGCGAGGTGGATGTCGAGCGTGACGCCCGGGTTCTCCTTCCGGAACGCGATCAGCACCGGAGCGAGAACCAGCCTGGCAAGGTCCGGCGGAAGCGACATCCGGCAGGTGCCCGACAGCGCCGCCGCCTCGCCGCCGAGCCCTCCGATGGCGCGCTCGGCCATGGCGAAACCGCGCTGAGCTTCCTCCAACAGCCGCAGACCGGCCTCGGTCAGGACGACGCCCTTGCGGCTGCGCCTGAGCAGGCGCTGACGGAGCATCCCTTCCAGCCGTCCGATCCGGCGCGACAGGGTCGCCTTCGGAACGCCCGTGGCTCTCTCGGCGGCGGCGAAGCCCCCCGCCTCGGCGACCTTCACGAACAGGGCCAGGCCGTCATAGTCCGTGAACATCGTGTCGATCCAGATCTGGAACGCAGTGACCCGATTCCTCAGTGCTCACCGCCCGGCTGTTTCAAACCTAGGTTACCAGCCGTCAGCGGGGCGCGGCGAGCGCCTTGGAGCCAATGAGGAGACGTCCGATGACCGAGGTGTTCACGCCCCAGAACAGCGCGCTGCTGATGATCGACCATCAGGTCGGCACGATGCAGCTGATCAAGACCATGGCGGTCGAGGACGCGAAGCGCTTTTCGCTCGCGCTCGCGAAGGCCGCGGGCGTCCTGCAGATGCCGGTCGTGCTGACGTCGAGCCAGGAGGACCGCCTTCAGGGTCCGCTGCTGCCGGAACTCGAGGAGATCCTGCCGCAGGCCTTTGCCGGGCGTGTGCAGCGCGAGGGCATCGTGAACGCCTGGGCCGATCCGGCCTTCAAGGCCGCCGTCGAGGCCACTGGCCGCAGGAACCTGATCATGACCGGCGTCACCACCGATGTCTGCCTCGTCTATCCGGCCATCGATGCCGTCGCCGACGGCTATCGCGTCCAGGCGGTGATGGACGCGTCGGGCTCGCCCTACGACCTCTCCGAGGACATGTCGCGCCGCCGGATGGAGCGGGCGGGGGTCGTCCTGACGGCGACGAACACGATGATCGCCGAACTTGCGCAGGACTGGTCGACGCCGACCGGCCAGCAGTTGATCCAGCTGCTGTTCACCGACGTCATCCCGCCGATCCAGCGGTGACGCGACCGCGCCTGATCCCGCCGTCCCCCAGTCCCGCCGTCCCCCAGTCCCGCCGTCCCCCAGTCCCGCCGTGCCCCGGCGCCCGGCGACCGGGGTGCGACAATCGGGTCCTACTCCTCGTCCCTCACCAGCGACAGGCGCTGCTGACCCGGCGGCAGAAGGGTTTCGAGCCAGGGGCCGTCCGGCATCCGCTCGGCCAGGGCGGTGATATTGCGGTTCCACCACTGGCGCTGCTCGACCAGGTCGTCGTATTCAAAATGGGTCTCGCGCCAGCGGCCGTCGGCGTTCCAGTAGGTCAGGAGATCGATCGGAAAGCCGACATCGGTCGAGCTGAAGCGCGAGGAATCGAACGACAGATAGGCAAGCTTCAGGGCATGGCGCAGCGCCGTGTCGTATTTCAGCGCCCGGTCCAGGATCGGCTTGCCGTAGGCGGTGGCGCCGATCGAGAAATAGGGCGTGCGCTCGTCGACCTCGATCCAGTTGCCTTCCGGATAGACGAGGAACATGGTCGCCTCCGGGTCGTCGGGCAGGCGGCCGCCGATGATGGCATGCAGGTTGAACTGCAGATCGGAGGCGGCGAGCGCCTCGCCATCCTCCTCCCATACTCGGCGCAGGCATCGGCTGAACGCCCCGGCGGCGTCGAGCATGGAGGTGAAGCCTTCCGACCGGGCCGCCGGCTCCCGCTTCAGGTAGGCGAGAACCTTGTCGCGCACGCTGCGCAGGCCCGAGGTCATGATGAAGAAACGGTGCCGGCCCTCGCCGAGGGTGATCATCTTGCGCGCGGCGGCCATCTGGCTGCCGCTGGTGACACGGCCGTCGGCGAGCGCGATCAGGCCCTCGCGCACGCGGATACCCAGGCAGTAGGTCATGGCCGGTGGTCGATCCCCTGTCGGTCCGGCCGACCCCACCGTCGGCGGGCGGCCGCCGGCGATGGTGTCACGCCGGCGAGTCGGCCGCAAGCGCGCCCCGACCGGCAGCAATGCCGGGTGACCCGGCCCGGCCTTCCGGGTCCGAAGATCCGAGGCGGGACGGACGCTCCATCGTGTCATTGTGCAGTGCACAAAAAACCCTTTGACAGCGCGGCGGCCGTGCCTATATTTCGGTCATGCTGCGCTGCAACAAAGGCCGATGCCCAAGGGTGTCGGAACCGCTGCGGCGCCACCGAAACAGCCCCGGGACCGTCCCGGGGGGGCCGGCGTCCGGCACCGACTCTGCCGCCCGGCACACCGGCAAACGACGATCCAGGAGCACTCGCCATGACCACCGCCAAGACGTCTTCCACCAGCAAGACCGCCACTTCCGCGACCAAGTCGGTCGAGGACACGATCGCCGCCACCAAGGCTCAGATGGACGACGCCGTGCGCGCGGGCCAGGAGACCGCGGTCAAGACCTTCGAGCAGGCCGTCGCCACCTCCAAGGAGCAGTTCGAGAAGGCCGGCGCCCAGTTCTTCGAGGGCTTCAACGAGGTGGCCGACTTCCAGAAGGCCAATGTCGACGCGGTGATGGCCGCCTCGACCGCCTGGGCGAAGGGCTTCGAGACCATGGGCCGCGCCTGGTTCGGCTTCACCCAGTCGACCCTGGAGCAGACCGTCTCGACCGCCAAGGCAATGATGACGGCGAAGACGCTCAAGGAGGTCGTGGACCTGCAGAGCGACTACACCCGCACCACCTTCGACGGTTTCCTGGCCGAGACCACCAAGATGTCGGACATGACCATGAAGGTTGCCAACGAGGCGATCCAGCCGCTCGGCGATCGGATGAACGCCGCCGTCGAGAAGATGTCGAAGCCGGTTGCCGCCTGACCGACGGCCGACGTCGCGGCCGCCGTCTCCCCTCCTGTTCGGAGGGTCGCGCCCGACATCCCGGACCGGTCCGGCCCGCCCTCCCAACCCTCCTCCCCGGGCGGGAGGCCGAACGGCCCGTGACGAGAGGCCCGGCGACTTCGGTCGCCGGGCCTTTTTCGTGGCGCCGGCACGCGGCGGCGGGATCGTTTCGAACGATCAACGAAAAGGCTTCCGACCCTGCCCGGCGATTTTCCGTGTCGGACATCGGTCGACGTCGGTCGTCCCCGCGTGAGGGCGGGACCCCCGGGTCAGGGCATCCATCGCTGCGGGATGCCTCTTCCGGGGAGCCGCCCGTCTGCGCCGCACCGGGGCGGCAGCCTTCGGGCATGCGGCAAATCGCCCGGGTCGCGGTCGCCGGTCGGCGACGGCGGCGGGTCGGTTCCCTCGATCCCTGCCATGGCGTGCGGCGATGCGGCACCGATGGCCGACGAGGAGGTCCGCCTTGTCGATGGGGCTTCCTTCCCCCGCCGCCGATCTCATATCATTGGTGCTGACGCGCAACACCGACGGTCACGCGACGAAGGCAGAACGAAGCGATCATGCGGTTCCCGATCGAGATATCCGGCAGCGGCGATCCCGACGATCCGGGCGGTCCGCGCCGTCCGTCCGGGCCGGGGAACGGCAATCCGGGTCGAGGCGACCCCGGCACCGGCGTGGTGCTTCAGGAAAAGCCGAAGACCAAGAAGCCGTCGATGTACAAAGTGCTGATGTTGAATGACGACTACACACCCATGGAGTTCGTCGTTCACGTTCTGGAACGGTTTTTCGGTAAGAGTCGCGAGGAAGCGACCACGATCATGCTGCATGTCCACCGGCGTGGGGTCGGGGTGTGCGGGGTATTCACGTACGAAATCGCCGAGACGAAGGTGACGCAGGTTATGGACTTCGCCCGCCGTCACCAGCATCCTCTCCAATGCATCCTGGAAAAGGAGTGAGGGGATCGGCGCTCTCGGCCTCGACGTCATCATACCGGCAAAGGACGGTCCATGCTTTCGCGGAACCTCGAGCAAACCCTGCATCGCGCGCTCGGCTTCGCCAATGATCGGCGGCACGAGTATGCGACGCTGGAGCATCTGCTCCTCGCGCTGACCGAGGACCAGGACGCCGTCGCGGTGCTGCGCGCCTGCGGGGTCGACCTGGACCGTCTGCGCACCGATCTCGCCGCCTACCTGGACGGCGAGCTGTCCAATCTGATCACCAGCCGGTTGGAGGACGCCAAGCCGACCGCCGGCTTCCAGCGCGTCCTGCAGCGTGCCGCGATCCACGTCCAGTCGTCCGGACGCGAGGAGGTGACCGGCGCCAACGTGCTGGTCGCCCTGTTCAGCGAGCGGGAGAGCCACGCGGTCTATTTTCTGCAAGAGCAGGACATGACCCGGTTCGATGCGGTCAACTACATCTCCCACGGCATCGCCAAGCACGCCCAGCGCGGCAGCGCGGGCGGCGAGGCGCGGCGGGCCGGCTCGACGCCGTCGGGTGTCGACGAGGAGGCGTCTGCGGAGAAGGTCGTGAAAAAGGGCCAGGAAGCGCTGCAGGCGTACTGCATCAACCTCAACGAGAAGGCGGCCAAGGGCAAGATCGACCCGCTGATCGGCCGAGATCTGGAGATTGAGCGGACGATCCAGATCCTCTGCCGCCGGTCGAAGAACAATCCGCTCTATGTCGGCGACCCCGGGGTCGGCAAGACCGCGATCGCCGAGGGCCTGGCCAAGCGGATCGTCGACGGCGACGTGCCGCCGGTGCTTGAGGACGCGACGATCTTCGCGCTCGACATGGGCGCGCTGCTGGCGGGCACCCGCTATCGCGGCGACTTCGAGGAGCGGCTGAAGGCGGTGCTGGCGGAACTCGAGAACCTTGAGGGCTCGGTCCTGTTCATCGACGAGATCCACACGGTGATCGGGGCCGGCGCCACGTCCGGCGGTGCGATGGATGCCTCCAACCTGCTGAAACCGGCGCTGGCCAGCGGTCAGCTGCGCTGCATCGGCTCGACCACCTACAAGGAATACCGCAACTATTTCGAGAAGGACCGGGCCCTGGTCCGGCGCTTCCAGAAGATCGACGTGAACGAGCCGTCGATCGACGACGCGGTGAAGATCCTCAAGGGCCTTAAGCCGTACTACGAAAAGCACCACCGGGTGCGCTACACCAACGACGCCATCCGCTCCGCGGTGGAACTGTCGGCGCGTTACATCGGTGACCGGAAGCTGCCCGACAAGGCAATCGACGTGATCGACGAAGTCGGTGCCGCGCAGATGCTGCTCGCGCCGTCCAAGCGGAAGAAGACAATCACGGTGCGGGACGTGGAATCGATCATCTCCAAGATCGCCCGCATCCCGCCCAAGACCGTCAGCCGCGACGACCGTGCCGTGCTGAAGAACCTGGAGCGCGATCTCAAGACCCTGGTGTTCGGCCAGGACGAGGCGATCTCGGCGCTGTCGAGCGCGATCACCCTGGCCCGCGCCGGCCTGCGCGAGCCGGAGAAGCCGATCGGCAACTACCTGTTCTCCGGCCCGACCGGCGTCGGCAAGACCGAGGTGGCGCGCCAGCTGGCCAATCTGCTGGGGATCGAACTGGTCCGCTTCGACATGTCGGAATACATGGAGCGTCATTCGGTCAGCCGGCTGATCGGCGCGCCGCCGGGCTATGTCGGCTTCGACCAGGGCGGCCTGCTGACCGACTCGGTCGACCAGCACCCGCACTGCGTGATCCTGCTCGACGAGATCGAGAAGGCGCATCCGGATCTGTTCAACATCCTGTTGCAGATCATGGACTACGGCAAGCTGACCGACCACAACGGCAAGAACGTCGACTTCCGCAACGTGATCCTGATCATGACCACGAACGCGGGCGCGTCGGAGCTGTCGAAGCAGTCGATCGGCTTCGGCGCCACGACCAAGGACGACGCGGACACCGAGGCGATCAACCGCCTGTTCACGCCGGAGTTCCGCAACCGCCTGGACGCGACGATCGCCTTCGGCCACCTGACCGAGGAGATCATCAACCAGATCGTCGACAAGTTCGTGATCCAGCTGGAGAACCAGCTCGCCGACCGGCAGGTGTCGATCGACCTCTCCGACGAGGCGCGGCGCTGGCTGGGCAAGAAGGGCTACGACCGGCTTTACGGCGCCCGGCCGCTGGCCCGGATCATCCAGGAGCATATCAAGAAGCCCCTGGCGAACGAGCTGCTGTTCGGCGAGCTGACCAAGGGCGGTATCGTCCATGTCGAGCTGGACAAGGAGAAGGACGAACTCGCCTTCCGGTTCGAGAAGCCGACGAAGGGCCAGGGCTCGAACGACAAGGTGCCGGCGCTGGTCGAGTAGGCCGCGTCGGTGCGCAGCGGAGGCGCGACGTTCTGCCGTCGATCCTTGAACGGCGCATGAACGTCGCGCCGGCGACGCGCCCTATGTCTCGGCCCAGCGCGCCAGGTCGTCGCCGGTGAGGCGGAAATAGACCTTCTCGGGCACCCGCGGCGCGCCCATCGCCTCATAGGCGGCGATCGCGGCGGGGTTGGTGGTCTCGGCGGTCCAGTCGACGCGGACGGCCCCCTTGGCCACCGCCTCCCGGGCCAGGAAGGCGATCAGGGCGCGGCCGGCGCCCCGGCCCCTGGCCGCCGCCCCGACCCACAGATCCTTGATATAGGCCTGCGCCCCCAGCGCCGGCGCTGGCAGCAGCAGGGCCATGGTGCCGAAGCCGACGGGGGCGGCGGCCGCCTCGTCCACCGCCAACGCCACGCGGCAGGTCCCGGCCGCCTCGGCGGGCAGCATGGTCTCGGTGACATAGCGCGCGACCGCCGCTTCGTCCTCGGCGCCGGGAAGGCCGTAATGGCGGTACATCGCCGCCATCATGGCGGTCAGAGCGGCGGCGTCGACGGACGTCGCGAAGCGGCAGCGGATCGGCATGGGGGGCCTGCGGACGTAGGACGAGGGATGTGACGCAGTATGGCGCCTCCGGGGTCCTGCACAAGCAGCGGTTTCAACATTTTTCAGATAAGGTCATCCCCGCGAAGGCGGGGACCTTTGTGGACGGCGGGCGCCGCCGCGGCAGCGCCCTTGCCGGGAAGGTGCCCGCCGCCGCGGGCATGACAGTTTTTTGCGAGTTTCAAAGAGATAAGGTCATCCCCGCGCAGGCCGGGACCTTTGTGGACGGCGCGCGCCCGGCGGTGTCGCTCACCCGGCCCGCCGCATGCGCCTGGGGCCGCCGCCGCGCTGGCCGGCGGAGGCCTGCTCGTCGAACAGTTCGGCCAGCTTGTCGATCATGGTGCCGCCCAGCTGCTCCGCGTCGACGATGGTGACGGCGCGACGGTAGTAGCGGGTCACGTCGTGGCCGATGCCGATCGCCAGCAGTTCCACGGGCGACGCGCGCTCGATCCACTCGATCACCCGCTTCAGATGGACCTCCAGATAGTTGCCGGCATTGACCGACAGCGTCGAATCGTCGACCGGCGCGCCGTCGGAGATCACCATCAGGATGCGCCGCTGCTCCGGCCGGCCGAGCAGCCGGTTGTGGGCCCAGAGCAGCGCCTCGCCGTCGATGTTCTCCTTGAGGATGCCCTCGCGCAGCATCAGCCCCAGGTTTCGGCGGGCCCGCCGCCAGGGCGCGTCGGCGCCCTTGTAGACGATATGGCGCAGGTCATTGAGGCGCCCCGGCCGCTCGGGCTTGCCGGCCTGGATCCACTTCTCCCGCGCCTGGCCGCCCTTCCACGCCCGCGTCGTGAAGCCCAGGATCTCCACCTTCACGCCGCAGCGCTCCAGCGTCCGCGCCAGGATGTCGGCCGAGATCGCGGCGATCCCGATCGGCCGGCCGCGCATCGAGCCGGAATTGTCGATCAGCAGGCTCACCACCGTGTCCCGGAACTCGGTGTCGCTCTCCTGCTTGAAGCTGAGCGGTGTCAGCGGGTTGACCACCACCCGGGCGAGCCGGCCGGCATCCAGGATGCCTTCCTCCAGGTCGAACTCCCAGGCGCGGGTCTGCTTGGCCATCAGCCGGCGCTGGAGCCGGTTGGCCAGCCGCGCGATCACGCCCTGGAGATGCTGGAGTTGCTGGTCCAGCATCAGCCGCAGCCGAGCCAGCTCGTCCGGGTCGCACAGGTCGGCGGCGTCGACCACCTCGTCGAATTCCGTGGTGAAGGCCTTGTAGGCGACATGGTCCGGGTCGTTCATGCCGTCGAAGTCGGGTCGCCAGGGCTGGCCCGGCGTTTCCGAATCGTCGGCGCCGGACTCCTCCGACATGTCGCCCTCGGTCTCCTCCCCGGCCATGTCGGCCTCCGACTCCGCGCCCTCCTGCGGCTCGGAATCGGCGGCGTCGCTGTCGGCGGAAACCTGCTCGCCCTGGCGCTGCTGGTCCTGGGGCTCGCTTTCCTCCTGGTCGCCCTCGTCCTCCTGTTCCTGCTCCTCGGGCTCCGGCTCCTCGTCGGTGCCGACGTCGAGGTCCATTTCGGTCAGCAGGCGGCGCACCTCGCGGGCATAGGCATCCTGGTCGCCGGTCAGCCTTGCCAGCCGGTCGATCTCATGGCCGATCTTCTCCTCGACCCAGGGGCGCCACAGCTCGACCGCCTGGCGGGCGCAGGCCGGCGGCGGCTCTCCGGTCAGCGACTCGCGCGCCAGGAGGCGCATCACTTCGGCCAGCGGCGCCTGCTCGCGGTCGGTGATCCGGTCGAAGCCCTGGCGGCGGTACCGTTCGTCGAGCGCGGCCGAGAGGTTGGCCGCCACGCCCGCCATCTGCCGGGCGCCGATCGCCTCGCAGCGGGCCTGCTCCAGCGCCTCGAAGGCCGCACGGGCCAGTTCGCCCTGGGGCAGCCGCCTGGCGTGCAGCTTGTCGTCGTGGTGGCGCAGGCGAAGGGCGACCGCGTCCGCGGCGCCGCGGACCCGGGTGATCTCCTGCAAGGTGAGCGAGCGTGACGGCAGCGGCAGCCGCGCCCGGGTACCGCTCAGACCAGCCGGCTCGCCGGAATAGGTGACGGTCACGTCCTCGCGTTCCGCCATCGCCCGCAGCACCGAGCTGGTGGCGCGCTTGAACGTCTCGACCGGGCTCTCGTCGTGGGACATCGATACTCCGAAAACGGCGCGGCGGGGCGCGGGGCAGTCCCCGGCGTCAGACCACCATGGTCTTGACGCCGGTCTCCGGCAGCTCGGTGCCGAAGGCGCGCTGGTAGTACTCGGCGACCACCGGCCGCTCGATCTCGTCGCACTTGTTGAGGAAGGTGGTCCGGAAGGCGAAGGGGATGTCGCCGCCGAAGATCTGGGCGTTCTCCGCCCAGGTGATCACCGTGCGCGGCGACATGACGGTCGAGATGTCGCCGTTGATGAAGCCGGCGCGGGACAGGTCGGCGACCCGCACCATGGCGCTGATCTGCTCCCGCCCTTCGGCCGTGTCGTAGGACGGCAGCTTGGACAGGACGATCTGCACCTCCTCGTCGTGCGGCAGGTAATTCAGGGTCGCCACGATGTTCCACCGGTCCATCTGGCCCTGGTTGATCTGCTGCGTGCCGTGGTAGAGGCCGGTGGTGTCGCCCAGGCCGATCGTGTTCGCCGTCGCGAACAGGCGGAAGGCCGGATGCGGGCGGATCACCTTGTTCTGGTCGAGCAGGGTCATCTTGCCCTCGACCTCCAGCACCCGCTGGATCACGAACATCACGTCCGGCCGGCCGGCGTCGTATTCGTCGAACACCAGCGCGCACGGGTGCTGCAGCGCCCAGGGCAGGATGCCCTCGCGGTACTCGGTCACCTGGACGCCGTCGCGCAGGACGATCGCGTCCTTGCCGACCAGGTCGATCCGGCTGATGTGGCTGTCCAGGTTGACCCGGATGCACGGCCAGTTGAGCCGGGCGGCGACCTGCTCGATATGGGTCGACTTGCCGGTGCCGTGATAGCCCTGGATCATGACCCGGCGGTTGTGGGCGAAGCCGGCCAGGATCGCCAGCGTGGTCTCCCGGTCGAACCGATAGGTGTCGTCGATCGCCGGCACGTGCTCGGTCGCCTGGCTGAAGGCGGGCACCTGCATGTCGACGTCCAGCCCGAAGGTCTGGCGCACCGAAACGGTGATGTCGGGCTTCTCGTCGGTCGTCACTTCGGCAGGCATGTCAACTGATTTCCGTCATGGTTCGTATCGGGGCCTTGCCGGCCAGGCGGAGAGCGGCGGCGCATCAGGAGCGGTAGGCGGCGCGCAGCACGGCATAGGCGTGGGTGATCGTCTTCAACCGCTCCTCGGCGGCACGGTCGCCACCATTGGCATCCGGGTGATGGCGCTTGACCAGCACCTTGTAGCGCGCCCGGATCGTCTCGAAATCGACCGGCGGCGCCAGCTCCATCGCAGCCAGCGCCTTCTCCTCCTCGGTCTGCGGGCGGAACGGGCGGCGACCGCCGGAGCGATCCTCGGCCCCGGCACCCCGGGTGTCCGCGTCCTCGCCGCCGATGCCGAACTCCCGGTGCAGTTCCTCGCGCAGCCGGGCCTCGCGCTCGCGCCAGCTGCCGAACGGCCAGGTCCGCCGCTGCCATATGGTATCCTGGCGGACCATTGTCTCGACCTCGTCGTCGCTCATCCCCGCATAGTAGTTCCAGGAGCGGTTATAGTCGCGCACATGGTCGAGGCAGAACCAGTAGTAGTCTTCCAGCCGGCTCCGGGACTTGGGCGCGCGGTAGTCGCCGGCGGCGGTGCAGCCGGGATGGTCGCAGCGCCGCTCCTCCCGGCGGGCGCCGAGGTCGAATACCGGGTCGAGCCGGGATGCCGTGTCTCTGTCGCGTGCGGATGGCATGGCCTCAAGTATGGTCAGCCGAACGGGTGGTGGCAAGGCGGCCCGCCGCATGGCCGACGCGCCGTTTACGGAAACCAGGGGCCCCGCTCGGCGCGGCTCAACCGGCCCGGCGGCGCTCGGCAAGCGCCAGCAGGGCGAGGCCGCCCGCGATCAGCGCCAGGCCCAGCATCTCGGCCGCGTCGATCCGCTCGCCCAGCCCGATCGCGGCGAAGACCAGTCCGGCGGCCGGGACCCCCAGCATGGCGAGAGAGGTGGTGACGGCCGGCAGCGCGCGATTGATCGTGATCACGGCGAAGAACCCGAAGGCGGTGGCGATCGCGCCGTTGAACGCCAGGATCGCGAGGAAGGACGGGGCGTCCCAGGCGACCGGGCGATCCGCCTCCAGGAGCAGCGCCAGGGGCAGGGTCGCCAGCGCCGCCACCAGATACTGCCAGACCGCCAGTTCCAGCGGCGGGCTGTCCCAGCGGTGGCCGCGGATCTGCAGGATCTGGATCGCCCAGCTGAGCGCCGCGGCCATCAGCATCGCGTGGCCCAGCACCTGGCGATCGTCGGTCCAGTCGAGGCTCCAGGGGGTGACCAGCACCCCGACGCCGACCAGCCCCAGCGCGACGCCGGCGAGCTTGCGCACGCCCAGCCGCTCGCCCAGGAACAGGGCGGCGCCGGGAACGACCCAGAGCGGCGTGGTATAGGCGAGGATCGCCGACCGCCCCGCCTCGACATACTGCACGCCCCAGGAGGCGAGGCCCAGGAAGCCCGCGATCTGGAGCGTCCCGACCGAAAGCACGATCGGCCAGTCGCGCCGCGTCGGCCAGTGTAGCCGCCCCATCGCCGCCAGGGCCGCCGCCATGCACAGCGCCGCCAGCGCGGTGCGCAGGCAGACGAAGGTCAGCGGGGCGCTCATCAGGATGCCGGTCTTCATGATCGGCCAGTTCGCGCCCCAGATCAGGATCACGACGACCAGGAGCGTCAGGGCGGATCGCGGCGAGACGGGCTGGGACAAGGGAAGGTCGGCCGATCCGGTTCCGGGCGGGACGGGCGAAGCGGACGGACGCTTCGCCCTTGCGGTACGGGGCGTGGCCGCCTTTATTGTCGGCCGAGACCGTTCCTGGCAAGCCTGTGGAGCCCGCGATCATGGCCGACGCCCCTTCCTCCGGACCGACCCGCGCCTCGGCGACGCCCGTGGCCGACCGCATCCGCGCCAAGCTGACCGAGGCGCTGGCGCCGGACGTGCTGGAGGTGGTCGACGACAGCCATCGCCATCAGGGCCATGCCGGGCACGATCCCCGGGGTGAGAGCCACTTCACCGTCCGCATCGTGTCGCCGGCCTTCGAGGGGATGAGCCGGGTGGAGCGTCAGCGCCGGGTCTACGGCATCCTGGCCGACGAGCTCGCCGACCGCGTCCATGCCCTGGCGCTGGTGACCCGCACACCGGCGGAAGGCTGACTCCGGCCGTGCCGTCCCGGGCGGTCCGCAGGGCTGAATTCGGGGGTGGGGCTGCTTTTTCTTTCCGATCCTTGTGGACGGCCCCGCGGTGCCGTCCCGAGCCTTGCGGAGCAGATCGAGGCCTCGGCTGCCCGCGCGCCTGCCGTCGAGGTCATGGCGATCGCCGGGAGGCTTGCTTCCGAACCGAAAAACTGACAAACGTGTGCGGAATTCACCTTCCTCTAGTATAAGCCCTGCTGCTACGATCCCTGCAACCGATGGGTTGTCAAACAGCCGTTCTGCAATTTTTGGTATTACAATACGGCGGCGTTCAGGATAATGGTTGATTCTCGCCTCATGACGCAGCCAGAGCGAGCGTCGGGCGCGGCGAACTGGGAGGTTTGGGTGATGTCGAGCACACTGGTCAGCCGCAATGTAACGGTGAACGGCCGCCGCACGAGCGTCCGGCTGGAGCCGTCCATGTGGCGCGCCCTCGAGGAGATCTGCGCACGCGAGGGCAAGACGATCCACGAATTCGTGACGGAGGTCGACGAGCGGCGCAGCGAGTCGTCCCTGACCGCCGCGATCCGCGTCGCGCTGCTGCTCTACTATCGTCAGCTGGCGACCGGGACCGATACCTTCGCGGAAGCGTCGCGGATCGCCGGCCGCGGTCGCGGGCGATTGCGCGAGGCGGCACCGCTGCGGCGGGCGGCGCGGTGAAACCGATTTGATGACGCCGATCCAATGACCCTGCCCGGCGACGCGTCGGCCCGACCCTCGCCTCAGTCTTCGCCGGCCGCCCGGTTCTCGGCCCGGTCGCCGGTCTAGAATGCGGGCCAGCGCCGCCGGACCAGGTCCCCGTCCGAGGCGAAGGCGTGGCAGGTATTCAGCAGCACCGGCCGCCGTCCCGGCGCCGCGCCGCCCTCGATCGCCCCAGCCCGTTCCCGCGCCAGTACCGGAAACACGGTCTGGAAGGCCGTGGTGGCGACCGGCCCCAGCAGGTCGACGAGGTGCGTGCAACCCTCCACGCCGCCGAGCAGCTGCTTCACCCGGGCCGTGAAGCCGGGCTTGATCGCGAGGCCGACCAGCCGCTGGAAGTTCGGCGCGATCGACGGGCAGACGCCGTAGGGCGCCGCGTCGGTCACCGCTTCCACCGCCTGGATCGTCAGGGCGTCGTCGACGGTCAGCCGGATCCACATGTCGTGCAGCGGCTCCCCCGGCCGGATCGTCCCGCGGTGGTCGTTCTCGAAGGCATAGGCCTTCACGTCGGTCAGATGGCCTTCGATGTCCCACATCCCGTCGCGCCGCCGGTAGCCGCGGCATTCGATCGTGCGGGTGTGCATCGGCTCGCGCTCGGCCGGGGGCGTAAGGGGCATTCGGAACGTCTCCAATGGCGGCCGGTCGCCGACGTCACTCCTCCTCGCCCTCCTCGGGCTCCGGCGGGGTGACGCGCAGGGCGGTGATCTGGTTGCGGTGGCGGCGCAGGATCTCGAAGCGGAAGCCGAAGAAGGTGAAGGTCTGCCCGACCTCGGGGATCCGCCGCGCCTCGTGCAGGACCAGCCCGGCGATGGTCGAGGCCTCCTCGTCCGGCAGGTCCCATTCGAACTGGCGGTTCAGGTCGCGGATCGTCACCGTGCCGTCGACGATGAAGCTGCCGTTGGCCTGGGGCCGGACGCCGGCGACCGGGATGTCATGCTCGTCGGAGATGTCGCCGACGATCTCCTCCAGGATGTCCTCCAGCGTCACCACGCCCTGCAGGCTGCCGTATTCGTCGACCACCAGCGAGAAATGCTCCCGCCGGGCGCGGAACGCCTGGAGCTGGTCGAGCAGGTTGGTGGTATCCGGGATGAACCACGGCTTGACCGAGATCGCCACCGGGTCCAGCCCTTCCAGCTGGTCCCCCTTGTGCCGGATCGCGCGCAGGAGCGCCTTGACGTGCAGCACGCCGATCACGTTGTCCGGGTCGTCGCGCCACAGGGGGATGCGGGTGAAGGGGCTGTCCAGCACCTGGTCGACCAGCTGCTGGATCGGCAGGTCGGCGTCCACCGTCACCACATTGCGCCGGTGCGTCATGATCTCCGACACGTCGACCTCCGCGAGGTCGAGGATCGACCGCAGCATCGCCCGCTCGTGCGCGATCTCCTCGTCCTCGCCGCGATGGAGCTCGATCGCGCCGCGCAGCTCCTTGTCCGAGCCGAAGGCACCGATATTGGCCGTGTCGAGCCGGAACAGCTTCAGGACCCCTCGGGTCATGAACGTGACCACGGAGACCAGCGGGCTCAGCGCCAGGACCAGGCCCCGGATGATCGGCGAGAACCGGCGCGAGGTCGAATCGGCGTTGTTGATCGCGTAGGTCTTGGGCAGGACCTCGGCGAAGATCACGATCAGCGTGGTCATTGCCAGGGTCGCGAAGGCGACGCCGGCATCGCCGAACAGCCGGATCAGGAGCGAGGTCGCCAGTGCCGAGGCCAGGATGTTGACCAGGTTGTTGGCCAGCAGCAGGGCGCCGATCAGGTGCTCCCGGTCGGCCAGCAACCGGTTGACCGCGGCCGCCTTGGCGTCGCCCTCGCGCTCCAGCTGGTGCATGTGGGCGCGCGACGCGGCGGTCAGCGCGGTCTCCGAGCCCGAGAAGAAGGCCGACAGGCAGAGCAGGAACAGGACACCGACGGCGGTCATCCAGTAGGCGGCTTCCATGGGGCGGGGCTTTCGGGCCGGTGGTTCGTCGATGGGAGGCGGGTGGCAGGGGCGGATGGCGCCGGGCCGGCCGATGGACGGCCCTGGCCTCAGGCCGCGGCCGGCGGGGCGGCCAGGAGGTCGCGCACGCGGTCCGGCGGCACGTCGCGCTCCAGATAGGCATGGCCGAGCCCGCGCGCCAGGACGAAGGTGAGCCTTCCCGCCTCGACCTTCTTGTCGCGGCCCATATGGGCGAGCAGGCGGTCCGCGTCGGCCGGTCCGAGACCCGCCTGCTCCAGGCTGGTGGGCAGGCCGGCCGCGGCCAGGTGGCGGGCCAGCCGCGCCGCATCCTCCGCCGGGCAGAGGCCGAGGCGGACCGACAGCTCGAACGCCAGCACCATCCCGATCGCCACGCCCTCGCCATGCAGCAGCCGGTCGGAGAAGCCCGTCTCCGCCTCCAGCGCGTGACCGAAGGTGTGGCCGAGGTTGAGCAGGGCGCGCCGGCCCGCCTCGCGTTCGTCGGCGGCGACGATCGCGGCCTTGGCGCGGCAGCTCTCGGCGATCGCGCGGATCCGCGCCCCGGCGTCGCCGGCCAGGATCGCCGCGCCGCCTTCGGCCTCCAGCCAGTCGAAGAAGGCGGGCCGGTCGATCGCGCCGTACTTCACCACCTCGGCATAGCCGGCGCGCAACTGGCGCGGCGGCAGGGTATCGAGCACGGCCGTGTCGGCGATCACCAGCCGCGGCTGGTGGAACGCGCCGATCAGGTTCTTGCCGTGCCGGCTGTTGACCCCGGTCTTGCCGCCCACCGAGCTGTCGACCTGGGCCAGCAGCGTGGTCGGCACCTGGATGAAGGGCAGGCCGCGCAGCGCCACCGCGGCCGCGAATCCGGCAAGATCCCCGGCCACGCCGCCGCCGAACGCGACCAGCGTCGTCGACCGGTCGATGCCGAGCCCGAGCAGCCGGTCGAGAAGCCCGGCGAGGCCGTCCATCGACTTCGATGCCTCGCCCGGCGGGACCGCCAGCGTGTCGTGGGCGATGCCCGCCGCGTCCAGCGCCGCCCCCAGCCGCGCGCCGTGCAGGTCGAGGACAGCCCTATCGGCGATCACGACGACCCGCGGATGCTTCAGCACCGGGGCGATCAGGGCGCCCGCCCGGTCGATCAGCCCGGGGCCGATCGCGATGTCGTAGCCACGCTCCGCCAGCTCGAGCCGGACGGTCTCGGCGGGAGCGGCGCCTGGGTCGGCGGCTGGGTCGGGGGCAGGGGTAGGGTGCTGGGCGGTCATGGCGGCAGGCGGCGGTGGTGGGAAGGGGGCTGGCGGGGCACGCGGGCCTCCGGCTAGGGAACGGAGGGCGCCCGCGCCGGCGTGGCGCGGGCCAGCCAGCCCTCCAGCGCGTCCAGCGCGGCCTGGACCGTCACCTCGGGCGGGGCGTCGCGGCTGTCGACGATCACGTCCGCCTCGGCATAGACCGGATGACGCTCCTCGATCAGGCCGGCGAGGATGTCGCGCGGATCGCCGTTCTTCAGCAGTGGCCGGTCATTGCGCCGGGCGGTGCGTCGCACCAGCAGGTCGAGATCGGCGCGCAGCCACAGCGAGATGCCGCGTTCGGCGATCAGCGCGCGGGTCTCCGGATTCATGAACGCGCCGCCGCCGGTCGACAGCACGTGCACCGGTTCCGCCAGCTGGCGCGCGATCACCCGGCGCTCCACGTCGCGGAATGCCGCCTCGCCGTAGGTATCGAAGATGTCCTGGATGGAGCACCCGGCGGCCGCCTCGACTTCCTTGTCTGCGTCGATGAACTCGAGCCCCAGTCGGGCGGCGATGCGACGGCCGATGGCGCTCTTGCCGGCGCCCATCATGCCGATCAGCACCAGGCTGCGAGGCAGCGCGGGGAAAGTGGCCTCAGTCATGCGTCTCCTTTCGAGGGGCCGGTTCGGCCGGTTTCGATCGATCGGCCAGCCCCGGCGGTCGTGCCGTGGTCGGCCGGAACCGGACGTTCCTGGCGGGGTGGCACCGGCGGCCGCAGGGCCGCGCCGCGACCGTTCGGCCCGGCGACGATTGCCGGGCGTGCGGCGGCGCCATAAGATCGCCATTGCCCGTCCATAGCACATCGCGCGTGCGCACGCAGCGACAACCCGCGCCTCGGGCCCCGGCGCGGCCGGCGGCGCTTCGGTCGGGCGGGCTTCGGCCGGGTGGGGCTTCGGTCGGGGGGCGCACTCGAAGCGCGGGGCCGCGCCGGCGAAGGGGCGTGCGAAGCGACCGGCGTCCGAAGGGGGCGTGCGAAGCGGCAGAGCGAGCGGGGCAGCAGCGTGGCCAGATATCGAAACCGATCCGTCTTCTCCCAGGGACCGTCGAGTGGGATCGGCGGCCGATTGCTGCAGTTCATCGCCATCGTGCTGCTGATCGCGGTGCTGGGCGGTGTGGCTTGGCTGGGCTTCGGCGACTATCAGCCGGCGCGCGAGACGGTCGAGCGGGACATTTCCCCGTGACCGGGGCGCGCGCCGCCCCCGCGCCGCGGGCGCGCCGGGCGGCGCCGCCGGCGATCGTCGCCCTGGCCGGCGCCATGGCCTGGGCTGCCGCCGCCTCTGCCCAGGAGCAGGGGCAGCAACCGAGCCAGCAGCCGGGGGCGGAGCAGCCGGGCGCCCGCGAGGTCGGGCCACCGCTCCAGCTGATCCCGCGACCGGCCCTCCCTCCAGCGGACCCGTCGCAGCCGCCGGACGCTCCATCGGGGGCCAAGCCGGCGCTGCCGGACGGTGCGGTGCGCTCGGTGCCGCTGCTTCCGGGATCGGCGGCGGGCCCGGGAACTGCGGACATGGGCCCCGAGGCGGTCGACCGGCTGTGGGCGGGGCTTGCGCCGTCGGCCGTCGCGGCCCTGGTCGGCCAGGTGCCGGTGGGCGCCGATTCGCCGGCCATGCGGGAACTGGCTGGCCGGCTGCTGGCCGCGCCGATGCCGGCGGAGGCACGGCGGCCCGAGGTCCTGGCCGCCCGGGCCGCCCGACTGGCGGAACTGGGGCTGGTCGAGGCGCTGGAGACCCTGGCCCAGCGCCACGGCGGCTTCGTCGAAGCCCCGGAGGCGGCGCTGCAGCTGGCGCGCGGCCGGCTGACCGGCGGTGACATCGGCCGCGCCTGCGCGGTGGTCGATCGGTTCGCCCCGGACCCCACGGCCGCCGTGGCGGCATCGCCGACGGACTGGCGGCCGTTGGCGCTTCTATGCGCCCTGGAGGCCGGGCGGCAGGAGGTCGCGGCAAGCCTGGTGGAGGTTCTGGCCGACGCCGCGGAGGTGCCCGATCGCCGCGACCCTCGGGCGCCGACCCTGGCGGCTCTCGGCCAGGCCGCCCTGACAAACGAGGCGGTGGCCCTGCCGGCCGATGCCTGGCGGGTGCTGGGGCGGTCCGATCCGGTGCTGGTCGCTCTCCTGGCCCACACCGGCCAGGCCCAGCCGAACGCCATCCTGAGCAGCCGTGCGCCGTCGGTCCTGGCGGCGGTCGCCCGATCCCCGGCCAACGCACCGGACCTTCGGGCGAGGGCGGCGGAACGGGCCGCGGCGGGCGGTGTCCTGGACCCCGCGGCGCTGGCGGCTCTCTGGGCGAGCCTGCCCTTCGACGGCGACCCGGGCACCGTGCTGCGGCGGACGGCGGCCGAGCAGGGGCCGGAGATCCGGGCCCTGCTGATGGCCGCCGGGGTCCGGCTGGCGGCCGACGGCCAGCCGGCGGAGGCGGCGCGCTACCGCCGCCGCGCGCTCTATCTGGCGCGGGCCGAGTCCGCGCCGCTGCCGGTGGTGTTGGCGATCGTCGAAGCCCTCGATCCGGCCTTTGCGGCGGACGACCAGATCGCCGCGGCGGAGGTGGCCCGGGCGCTCTATGCCGCCGGCCGGCCGGACCGGGCGGCGCTCTGGCGAGACGCCGCCCTGGCGACCGGTGGGGCAGAGGCGACACGGGCGGTCGACCGGCTGTGGCCGCTGCAGGTCCTGGCCGATCCGGCCGGGGCCGGCGCAACGCCCGCGGCGCTCGAAGCCTGGTTCGAGGCAGAAACTTCCAGCGTTGGCGAAGTCGGCACCCATTCCGCGGCAACCGTTCTGACCCTGCTGCAGGCACTGGGCCTGCCGGTCGACCCCGCGCTCTGGCACCGCTTGCCCGTGGACGACGCCCGCGATACCACGGTGATGCCGTCGGCGGCGCTGGCAGGCCGGCTGACGGTCGAGGCTGGGCCCGATCATCCGGCGGCGACGGCGCTCCTGTCCCTGGTCGCGCTGGGCGATCAGGGCACGTCGGACAGCCATCCGATGCTGCTGGGCGCCGTCGTCCGGGCGCTGGCCGCCGCCGGCCTGGATACGGAGGCCCGGCGGTTCGCTCGCGAAGCCATCTGGGCCGCCCAGATCTAGCCCGGCACAGCCGGACCGCACGGTCCGGCCGGATTCGATTGTGAAGGAACGCACGATGGCGCGCCCCGGCCGCCCGAAAAAGCCGCCCCTGCCCCTCCCCCCCGCTGTCGAGGCCTTTCTCGAGATGCTGGTGGCCGAACGCGGCGTGGCGGAGAACACGCTGGCCGCCTATCGCCGGGATCTCCTGGACCTGGCCGTGGTGCTGCACGGCCGCGGCGTTGCGGTGGAGGCGGCGGCGACCGACGATCTGCGTGCCTATCTCGACCACCTGGCCGCCCAGCCGGGCGCCGGCCGCGGCCGCGCGGGCGAGACCGCGGCACGGACCGTGGCGCGGCGGCTGTCGGCGATGCGCCAATTCTACCGCTTCCTGGCCTCCGAGGGCCGGCGGGCCGACGACCCTTCGGCCGGGATCGACGGTCCGAAGCTGGGCCGCAGCCTGCCCAAGGTGCTCAGTGAGGGCGACGTGGACGCGCTGCTGGCCGCCGCCGCGGAGCGCGAGGGGCCGGAAGGCGTGCGGCTGGTGGCGCTGCTGGAGGTGCTCTACGCCACGGGCCTGCGCGTGTCCGAACTGGTCGGCCTGCCGCTGGGGGCGATCGCCCGCGACGGCTCGGCGCTGATCGTCCGGGGCAAGGGCGGCAAGGAGCGGCTGGTGCCGCTGAGCGAGCCCGCCCGCGACGCCCTGGTGGCCTACCGCGCCGTGCGGGGTCATTTCCTGGTCCCCGGGCGGGAGAAGGCGCAGGCGCCCTGGCTGTTCCCGTCGCGGGTGGCGAGGAACGGCTACCTCACCCGGCAGCGTTTCGCCCAGCTCCTGAAGGAACTGGCGCTCGATGCCGGGCTCGATCCGGACCGGGTCAGCCCGCACGTCCTGCGCCACGCCTTCGCGACCCACCTGCTCAATCGCGGTGCCGACCTGCGTGCGGTGCAGAAGATGCTTGGCCATGCCGACATCTCGACCACGCAGATCTACACCCATGTGGTCGACGAGCGCCTGACCCGGCTGATCGAAACCCGCCACCCGATGGCCCGTCCGGCGGGGGAGGACGAGTAGGTCGGTCGAACCGCGCCCGGGGGCTTGCCCGGGGGATCCGGCGGCCGCTGCTGCCGGTCGCGCGAGTCCTGCGGACTTGGGCGACCTGCGATCCGCGATCGTGCCGCCCTCCGCGTCGGCGGTGCCAATTTTCCCCTGCGACCGTTCGGCCGCTGTGCTAGACAGGCACCGCTCGCCCTGCCAACCGGCACGGCGGCCGTTCCCTGCCGCAATCCCCGCGAAGGCATGCAGACCTTTCTGGAATTCGAAAAAGGCGTCGCCGAGCTCGAAGGCAAGATCGAGGAGCTGCGCCACCTCAGCGACGGCGGCGACATCAACATCGCCGAGGAGGTCCAGCGCCTCCAGGGCAAGGTCGACCGCCTGCTGCGCCAGACCTACGAGAAGCTGACCCCGGCGCAGAAGGTCCAGGTCGCCCGGCACCCGAACCGGCCCCATGCGATGGACTACATCCAGGCGCTGGTGGAGGACTTCCAGCCGCTGGCCGGCGACCGGCTCTATGCCGAGGACGCGGCGATCGTCGGCGGGCTGGGCCGGTTCCGCGACCGCTCGGTGATGATCCTGGGCCACGAGAAGGGCCACGACACCGAGACCCGGGTGAAGCACAATTTCGGCATGGCCAAGCCGGAAGGGTACCGCAAGGCGCAGCGTCTCATGCGGCTGGCGGAGCGGTTCGGCCTGCCGATCGTCACCCTGGTCGACACCGCGGGCGCCTATCCCGGCGTCGCGTCGGAGGAGCGCGGCCAGGCCGAGGCGATCGCCCGGTCGATCGAGGTCTGCCTGCAGGTCGAGGTGCCGATCGTCTCGGTGGTGATCGGCGAAGGCGGCTCCGGCGGGGCGATCGCGATCGCCGCCGCCGACCGGGTGCTGATGCTGCAGCACGCCATCTATTCGGTGATCAGCCCGGAAGGCTGCGCGTCGATTCTCTGGCGCTCCGGCGCGCAGAGCGACGAGGCGGCGACCGCGCTGAAGCTGACCGCCCAGGACCTCAAGCAGCTGGAGATCATCGACGCCATCGTCGAAGAGCCGATCGGCGGCGCCCAGCGCTTCCCGAAGGAGATGGTGGGCCGGGTCGGCGACGCGGTCGAGGCGGCGCTCGACGAGTTGACGCCGGTCGACGGCCGCACCCTGCGCAACCGCCGCCGGGACAAGTTCCTGGAGATGGGGCGCAAGGGTCTGGGCTGAGGCCCCGCCCTTGGGGGAGCCTCGCGGTCCCGGCCCCCGCGCCGACCGGTCCCGACCGTCGCCGACGGCCGCTTAACGTCCTGTTAGTACTTTGAAGTGAAATCTTCCTCCCCTCGTTCCGGCCATGGCAGGGCCGGGCGCCAGAAGGGAGAACCGATTCGATGCCGTTGTTGGATGCCTTCGCGCAGCGCCGGGCGATGCTGGAGCAGGTGGCGGCCCGGCCGCCCGCCGCGTCCTCTGGTACCGGCGGGTCCGCGGGAACCTGGTACCGCGGGCGGTTCATCCCGGCGGCCCGCTCGGTCGCCGACAATTCAGCGACGCTGCTGCGCGTGCTCGACCGGCTGCCGGTTTCGGTCCTCCTCGGCGACCCGGAGGACGGCCGGATCGTCTATGCCAACCAGACGGCGCGCGATCTGCTCGACCGCCTGGCCGACCGTCTGGCGCCCGGCGACGGGGAGCTGGAGGGCCTGCCGCTGACGCTGCTGCATGCGGAGGACGACCCGGCGATGGTCACCGACATCGCGGCGGCGCTGTCCGAGCCGGCGCGGCTGCCGATCGACCGGCACGTGGCGTTGGGCGACCAGTGGCTCGATCTGCAGTACGGCGCGCTGATGGACCACCGGCCGGAGGATGCGGCCGAGGATTTCGAACCCCGCTTCATCGGACCGATGCTGGTGGTCCGGCCGATCACCGGGGAGATCCGGCGCGCCGAGGCGTTCGAGACCGGCGTCCTGAAGGCGATCGAGCATCTCTCCGACGGTACCGGCACGGTTGCGGGAACGGCGGTGGCCATCGCCGGACGGGCCGACGAGGCGACCGGCCGGGTGACCGACATGGCCTCGATTGCGGCCCAGGCCACGGCTGCCGTCGGCGCCGTTGCCGAGGCGGCGGAGCGCCTGGAGACGGCAGTCGGCGAGATCGGCGACGCGGTCGGCCGGTCGGCGGACATCGCCGACCGGGCCGCCGGCGAGGCGGAGCAGGCGGATCGGACCGTTGCCGGGCTCGACAAGGCCGCCAGCACGATCGGCGACGTGGTGCGCCTGATCTCCGACATTGCCGAGCGCACCAACCTCCTGGCACTCAACGCGACGATCGAGGCGGCGCGGGCCGGCGAAGCGGGCAAGGGCTTCGCGGTCGTGGCGGGCGAGGTCAAGACCCTCGCCGGCCAGACCGCCAAGGCGACGCAGGAGATCTCCGACCAGGTCGCGACCATCCAGTCGGTCACCGGCGAGGCGGTGGCCGCGATCCGCAGCGTGGCGGAGACGATCCGGGCGATGACCGAAGCCGGGGCGGCGATCGCCGGCGCGGTCGACCGCCAGGCTGCCGACACGGCCGCGATCGCGCGCAATGCGGAGGAAGCCTCGACCGGCACCGGCGGGCTGCGCCAGGGACTCGACGGCTTGGTCGAGACGGCCCAGGCGGACGCCGCCTCCGCCGCCGCCTTGGCCGATACGGCGCGGCGCCTGACCGAAACCGTCGACGGCCTGCGCGGCGAGGCGACCGGGTTCCTGGCCTCGATTCGGTAGGACCGGCGCTCGAGCGGCCTTGCCCCGCCACCTGCGTGCGTTCCTGGCGAAAGCTTCGGGGTGGATTGCGACGGGGCGGCCGTCCCTCACTCCCCGCGCGCGATGTGGAGAAAGACCTCCTCCAGGTCGGCGCGGCCGTAGCGGTCGACCAGGGCGCGCGGGGCGCCGCGGTCGACGATGCGACCGCGCTTCATCATCAGCACGTCGCCGGCCAGCCGCTCGACCTCCGCCATGTTGTGGCTGGCGAGCAGGATGGTGGCTTGCCGGCGGGCCTGGTAGCGCTCCAGGTATGTCCGGATCCAGTCGGCCGAATCGGGGTCGAGCGAGGCGGTCGGCTCGTCCAGCAGCAGGAGGTCGGGTTCGTTGACCAGCGCCTTGGCGAGCATGACGCGGGTCTTCTGCCCGGCCGACAGCCGGCCCGACGGTCGCTCGAGGAATTCGGTCAGGTCCAGTTCCCCGGCCAGGGCCTCGATCCGGCGCGCGGGCTTGGCGACACCGTAGAGGCGGGCGTAAACCTCCAGGTTCTCGCGCACGGTCAGGCGCTGGGGCAGATCGACGTAGGGACTGGAAAAGTTCATGCGCGGCAGCACCTCGTAGCGCGAGGCCGCAAGATCGCGCCCCAGCACCCGAATGCGCCCCGCCGACGGCAGGAGAAGGCCCAGCAGCATGGCGATCGTCGTCGTCTTCCCCGCCCCGTTGCCGCCCAGGAGCGCCGTGGTGATGCCGCCGCGCACCCGGAAGCTGATCCGGTCGACCGCCACGACCTCGCCGAACCGCTTGGTCAGGCCGTCGACGGCGATCACCGCCCGATCGTCGACCGGCTCCCGGCTCGAGGGGCTGGCGTTCGGGTCGGGGCTGGGCGTCCGGTCGGGCATGGCACCGACTATGGCGCCGCCCACCCGCCCTGGCCAGGGCGGCGTTGCGGCTGGGAGGCCGTGGTGAGGCCGGCCGCCGCCGCCGCGGCCATGTCGGCGGCCCGGCCCGCGGCGCCGCGCGCGCCCGGACTGCTGGGCGGCGGGCTGGTCAGCCTGCACACGCTCGTTCTGATCCGCTGGGTCGCCATCGCGGGCCAGGCGCTCACGGTCGCCATCGTGGCCTGGGGCCTCGACTTCGACCTGCCGGTCGGTCCGGCCTTCGCGGTGATCGGCGTCTCGGTTCTGCTGAACGTGGCGGCCATGGTCCAGGGTCGGACGCGGGTCCGGCTCGGGGAGCGGGATGCCGCCCTCTATCTCGGGTACGACCTGGTCCAGCTGTCGGTCCTGCTGTTCCTTACCGGCGGCGTGATGAACCCCTTCATCGTGCTTCTGCTGGCGCCGTTGACCGTGTCGGCAACCACGCTGGCGCGGCGGTCGACGACGCTCCTGACCGGTGTCGTGCTGGTGGCGGTCGCGCTCCTGGCGCTGTGGCACTATCCGCTGCCGGGCGGGCCGGCGGTGTTCCAGGCCTCGCCGACCTACAAGCTGGCGGCCTGGGGTGCGCTCAGCCTGTCGGCGATCTTCGTCACCTGGTACGTCCGCCGGGTGGCCGAGGAGACCCGACGGATCGCCGATGCACTGGCGGCCAGCCAGATGGCGCTGGCGCGCGGACAGCGGGCGGCCGCTCTCGGCGCGCTGGCCGCCGCGGCCGCGCACGAACTGGGCACGCCGCTGGCGACCATCTCGCTGACCGCCAAGGAACTGCTGCGCGAGTTGCCGGCGGGCAGCGACGAGGCCGAGGACGCGCGCCTGCTGCACCAGCAGGCCGAGCGGTGCCGCGGGATTCTCTCCGACCTCGCCGCCCGGCCGGAGCACGAGGGCGGCGCGCCCTTCGACCGGCTGTCGCTGACGGGCCTGATTGAGGCGGCGGCCGAGCCCCATCGCCGGCCCGAGATCGATCTGGTCGTCGAGCCGATGCCGCTCGACGCCAGCGAGGCGCCGCTGGTCTCCCGCGCGCCGGAGTTGGTGCACGGCCTGGGCAACCTGCTGCAGAACGCGATCCAGTTCGCCCGTCGGCGGGTCACCGTCCGCGCCGAATGGAGCCGGCAGACCGTGCGGATCACGATCACCGACGACGGCCCCGGTTTCCCGGCCCATCTCCTAAATCGGCTCGGCGAACCCTATATCTCGGGCGGCACCGCGGGTCGGCGGGGCGCGGAAGGCGGGCATATGGGCCTCGGCATCTTCATCGCGTCGACATTGCTGGAGCATACCGGCGCGCGCGTCCGGTTCGCCGGCGGGCGCGGCGGCGGGGCGCAGGTTGCCGTGGTCTGGCGCCGGACTATGTTTGACGCCAAGGAGTAACGGGATGAACATGATGACGACGACCCTAGAGGACCGCCCCCTGCCGGCGCGCGGTGCCCTGAAGAGCCTTCTGATCGTCGAGGACGACGCAGCGTTCCGCAACCGGTTGGCCCGGGCCATGGAAAAGCGCGGGTTCGAGGTGGCGGTCGCCGAGTCGGTCGCGGAAGGCGCGGATCTGGCGCGCCGGGTCGGCCCGGCCTACGCCGTGGTCGACATGCGGCTGGACGACGGCAACGGCCTTGACGTGGTGCCGGTGCTGCGCGAGACGCGGCCCGACGTCCGGGTGATCATGCTGACCGGCTACGGCAATATTGCCACCGCCGTGGCGGCGGTAAAGGCGGGCGCGGTCGACTACCTCGCCAAGCCGGCGGATGCCGACCAGATCGAGGCGGCGCTGCTGGACCACGCCGGCACCCTGCCGCCGCCGCCGGAAAACCCCATGTCCGCCGACCGAGTGCGGTGGGAGCACATCCAGCGCGTCTTCGAGCAGTGCGACCGCAACGTGTCGGAGACGGCCCGGCGGCTGAAGATGCACCGGCGCACGCTGCAGCGCATCCTCAACAAGCACGCGCCGCGGGGGTGACCGGGCCGGCCGCTTCCTGAAACCAGAAGTGACGCGGTCATTGCCGCGCAGGCAGGTTCATCCGCCCGCGGCGGGGGCTTCCCGCGGCGAGGTCGCGCTGGCCATCAAGGTTCCCGCCTTCGCGGGGATGGTCTTATCTGGTTGATATTCAAAGATAAGAAGAGGGTTATGCCCGTGCGAGGGCATCTGCCGCGAAGGTGAGCTGCCTGCGGCGGCGTGTGCCGCACCCTCAGGCGTAGCGCGTGGATCCCATCCGGCGGCTGACCGGTCGATCCTGATCCAGCAGCTGGTCGATGTGGCGTCCCTGGAAAAGCGAGATGCCCATCTCGTGCCCGATCCGGATGGAGTCGGGATTGTCGCAGCGGCTCATGATCATGCGCGCTTGCCCTGCCTGCTTGATCGCAACCTTCAGATCCGCCAGGGTCTCCGGCCGGACACCGCTGACCAGTTCGTCGCTCCAGTACATCTTCATCAGGTCGATGCCCAGCCTTTCCCGGTCGATATAGGGCAGGACCAGATAGGTCAGCCCGTCCAGGCAGGTTCGGTAGCCGCGCTCGCGCAGGAAGTCGCGGGCGAACAGCCAGGCGCCCATGTCGGCGAAGATGTCGACCTTCTGCAGCTCGATCACCAGCCGGCCGCGCACGCCCAGACCGATGCCCTGGTCGAAGCGCTGGAAATCCTCCGACAGGATGGTGGAGATGTTGAGGTTGAGGCTGAATGGCCGCTCCGCATTGGCGTAGTCGCGGAGCACCTGGGGCAGCATGCGGCGGTCCAGGCTCTGGGTCAGGTGCTGGAACAGCCACGGATTGCCGGTCATGGAGCTGGCCGGCAGCACCTGCTGCTCCAGATCGCCGATCGACACGTACATCTCGTGGAAAATCGGCATCGGCTTGGTGTCGCGGGTCACCGCGCAGACCGCCTGATGCCGGACCAGCGGCGAGAGGTCGGCGTTGCCGATCGCACGCTGGACCTCGGCCAGGTCGCTCGCCGTCATCGCGGGGCGGGGGCGGAACGCCTGGGGCCGCTCGATCGCCTCGCGCAGGCGCCGGCTCTCGCGGCTCTGCGCCTCGCCCAGTTCATGAAACCGCTTGGCCATCGACGCGAAACGGTCGTAGTCGGCGGTCAGCACGTACCAGGTGCAGAACCCGCCATCGGTCTGGTCGTCGGCATACCGGGTCAGCGGATCCTCGCTGAACAGGTAGCGCAGCTTGAGCACCGCCTGCTCGAGATGCTCCGGCTGGGCGCCCTTGCAGACGAACACGATGTCGTGGTTCATCAGGTGGAAGATCGCCCCTTCGAACTGCTTGACCAGTTCCTCGAAGATCGAGATCGCCACACGGATGTGGTGTTCCCGGCGATTGTGCTGCTGCAGTCGCGACAGGTGGATGTGCAGCGCCAACCGCCCCTCCTGATGGCGGGCGATGCGGTTGGCGTAGTCGAACAACGCCGCTTCCTGGTTGGGTGCGGGCGCGCCGGCGGCGGATGCGACGTCAGGGGCGGCGGACGGGGCCATGACCTCTCCGGATGGCTCGGGCGGCCGCATGCGGGCATGCGGGGACATGCGGGACGAGGGAGAGGCGCGGCTGCACCCCTGTTCCTCCCGCGTACGTTGGCCGAAAAAGGTTAATGGCCGCTGAATCCTCACGTCGGGCGGGTGCGTGCCGGCGCGACCCGACAGGGACGCCCAGGGCCGGGGCGCCGCCTCCTCAGGCCACGGCCGCTCAGGCCGCGGTCGACGATCAGGGGGCGCCGGTCCGGCCGACGGCGATCCATTCGATCAACGTCGAGTCGTCCATCTCGCGGGTCGCGGGGACCATGCGGCGGATGTCGTCGGGCGCCGCTTCCGGGTGGACCTGGATCGCCGAGGCGATCTCGTCGAGCAGGTCTCGATCGGGAAAGGGCTTGGGCGGTCGGGCGGCGCTGGGGTCGGTAGGACCGTCGCTCATCCTTCGGGCTTTCGGGTTGCGATCGGGGCGGCCGACGCCCGCCGGCTGCAACCGGCCGTCGCGTGGGCCCTCTTCCCCAGATGCATCGGCGGCCGGTCGAATGCAACTGCACCCGGTGGCTAGGGCAATTCCCGAACCAATGGAATTATCAGTTCGAGAATTGCCCAATCTTCAAAGATCTAGAGCATCTTGTCCGCACCCCTTGGGCTAGCGCCGCGGATCCTCCAGCCGGTGCAGGCGGCCGGCGGCGGCCAGTGCCAGGCGCAGCGTCAGCGCCCTGCGCCGCGCCGCGGGCAGGGGCGTCTCCCGCGCCTCGCGCAGGACATGGGCGTCGAAGGCGTCGGCGACGATCAGGCCGCGGTCCTCCGGCAGCAGTTCGACCGGAAAGCCGGTGTCGACGGCGAAGTAGAACCGGTCGCAGAACGCCTCGTATTCCGGCCATTTGCGGTCGGCGCGAAAGTCGGCGGGGCAGGATTTCACTTCGACGATCGTGAGGCCGCCCTTGGGGTCGAGCGCCAGGATGTCGGCGCGCCGGCCGGTCTTCAGCGAGAACTCGGTCACCGTCGCCCAGCCCTGGGCGGCGAAGGCACGGCGCACGCCCCGGGTGATCGCCGCGGCGGCGGCGTCGGGCGTGGCAGCCGGGGCCGCGGGCAGGGACGGGGCGAACAGGTCGGGCATGGCGCGGTCCGGCCGAATGGGCACTAGGCGTTTTCGTTTCGTTCCTGATGCTAGCGCATGCCGTGCCGGGAGTCGAGTCGGCAGCGGGTGGCTGCCACTGCGATCTCCGGAGGCGGCGAGCCCGTCGGGAAGGGTTATGGTGCCAACCGCTTCTTCGCCTGGCCGACCCAGTCGTCGCGGTCGATGCGTCCGCGAAGACCGAGGGTGCGGTCCAGCCAGGCGATCTGGTCGTCGGTCAGTTCGGCGAGCTGGCGGAAGTGGAAGATGCCGTGGTCGTTCAGCGTCTTTTCCAGCTTCGGCCCGATGCCGGCCAGCTCCTTCAGGTCGTCGGCCCGGCCGCCCTCCGGTACGTCGAGGGCCGGCGGGCGGGCGCCGTCGCCCGGGCCGCCGCCGGCCTCGGTGTCCGTTTCCTCCGTTGCCGGACTGTCGGGGGCGGGAAAGGTGTCGCTGGAGGGCACTCCCGCCATGCCGCTCGCCGCCACCGGGCTGGCCGCGGCCTTTTCCGGCGCCGGGGCCGCGCCGGGAACCGGGCCGGCCGACCCCGGGGTGGCGGCGGCCGGGCCGGAAGACGGGGCGGGCGCGTCTCCGGTTCCCGTTGCGGCCTCGTCGCCTCCGAGCCGGGCCTGAAGCCGGTCGCGCTCCGCGATCAGCTGGTCGACCCGGCCCTTCAGCCGCTTCTCCGCCGTCGCGGCGGCCCCGGTCGCGGTGCGCTGGCCCAGCACCCAGCCGGAAAACAGCCCGACCGCGCCGCCGATCAGCAGCGACACGACGGTGGCGATGGCGATGGCTCCGGACACGACGGCCTCCTTGGGGGCTTGGCGCTTCGGGTCGCGCACGGACGCGGGCCGTGCGGAACAGATCGGATCCGGCGGACCCGGCCTCCGGCCCCGCGCGGAATATGCTCCTCGGAACGCCCGCCGGGCCCGGCGGCGGCCCTGCCGACCCGACATGGCCGATTGCCGCCGCGGCGTCAAGCGTGCCGGCGCCATTCCGCTCGTCCGGGGACGGGGACGACTGTAGGATGCCGGCATTACGCTCGACGCCGCGGGCGATCGCGCCGGATCGAGCCGACAACCCTGGAGGCAGCAGCATGTTTCAGGAATTCCGTACCTTCATCGCCCGCGGCAATGTGGTCGACCTGGCCGTCGGCATCATCATGGGCGTCGCCTTCACCGCGGTGGTGAATTCGCTGGTGAAGGACGTGGTCATGCCGCCGGTCGGCGCGATCCTCGGCGGGGTCGACTTCTCCGAATACTACGTCAACCTGTCCGGCGCGGAATACGCCAGCCTGGCGGCGGCCCAGGAGGCCGGGGCTGCGACCATCAACTATGGCGTCTTCATCAACACCGTGATCAATTTCCTGATCGTGTCCCTGGTCGTGTTCTTCCTGGTGCGCAGCCTGAACCGCCTGCGCCGAAAGCAGGACGAGGCCCCCGCCGCCGCTCCGCCGCCGCCGCGCGGCGAAGTGCTGCTGGAGGAGATCCGTGATCTCCTGAAGGCGCGCCCCGACCAGGCGTAGCGCCGGCGGCGCGCCTCGTCCATCAGGGCCCCCGCCGTCGGCGGGGACGACCTATCGAGAGAAGATGCGCCATGCCCGCGCAGGCGGGCACGTTCGGGGTCGACGGTTCCGGCACCAGGGTCGACCGGCCGCGCGGCTTCCTGGACTCCGCCGCGACCAGGAACGACCCGGTGCGCACCTGGCGCATCGTCCAGTACATCGCGACGGGCCACGCCTCCGGCTTCTTCGTTTCAATCGACGCCGTGGTGGAGCGGTTCGAGCGGCCAGGGATTTCCGAATTGCTGCCGACGGGGCCTGCCCCGGCCGGTCAATGCCAGCCGTCATCCTCCATCTGCGACGCCAGCAGGCGGAGCCGGTTCGCATGGTCGATCATGGCGCTCTGCGCGTCCTGATTCGAGACCTCGCGCTTGGCCAGATCCTCGAGTTCGTCCGCCACCTGCCGCACGCGGTGCGGCGTAACCGGCGGCCTTGGAACCGGCAGTCTTAAGATCGTCATTGCGGCACCCCCCGTGCCTAAGACGGGCGAGTGCCGGGAATTATTCCCGCACTTTCCCCGTTCACCGGAGTCGGGCACAGGAAAGTGACAATAGATTAGAGTCGACAGGAGAGGAAATGGCGGACCCTAGAGGATTCGAACCTCTGACCTTCGCCTCCGGAGGGCGACGCTCTATCCAGCTGAGCTAAGGGTCCGCCGGCGCGGATCGTTGGGGCGAGCCTGGCGCGAGGGCCGGCCGACCGGACGACGCCGTGAATACCGGGACCATAGGCGAAACCGACGCGGCGTGCAAATGGCGATTTCGACGCGGAGGGCAAGGTCGCCGGTCCGGCCGGGCGGCGCCGAAAGGGGCGGTCAGTCGGCGCCGCCGCTCGCCCCCGCCTCCCATTCTGTCGCCTCCCTTCCTGCCGCCGCTTCCGCCCCCGCCGCGGGCACCGGAAGGGCCGAGGGCAGTGGCGAGTCGGGCCGCAGGATCCAGGAGGCCACGTCGGCGATCGGCACCGCCGACGCCCGGTCGCGCAGCAGCATGTGCCAGCCTTCCGGATACTCCACCGTCCGGAAACCGTCACGGGTCAGCTGCTCGGCCAGCGCCTTCACCGCGGCGGGCGGCAGCACGTCCTCGTTCGCGCCGAACAGCACCAGCCCCCGCGTCGCCAGCGACGGGTCGGCCGCGAGGCGCGGCGCGGCGGCGAGGCCGCGGTCCATCATGTCGACCACTCCGGCGATGGTGTCGATCCGGTTCGACTTCAGGACCAGCGGGTCCTCCGCCAGGCCGCGCCAGATCTCCAGGTTGTCGGTCGGCTCGATCCCCAGCCCGTCGCCGGTCACCTCCAGCGCCGGCACCAGCCGCGTCGCCATCCACAGCACCGCGCGCTGGGGCCAGGGCATGGTCTCGCGCCCCCAGGCGGCCGGCGATACCAGCACGAGGCCGTCGACCGAAGGGAGTTCCGGTGTGCCGGCCGGCACCGGATCGGCCAGCGCCGCCAGGGCAACCGCGCCGCCCATGCTCTCGCCCAGCAGGTAGAGCGGCACGCCCGGATGGCGCTCGCGCACGGCGGCCAGGGCGGCGCGGGCGTCGGCGACCAGGGCCTCGGTCCCCGGCCAGCGCCCGGGCTCCGGATTGCCGCCGAAGCCGCGCTGGTCGTAGGCGTAGACCGCGATGCCGCGCGCCGCCCAGACGCGGCCGGGAATGGCGAAGGCGTTGGCGTAGTCGTTGAGGCCGTGCAGCGCCACCACGGCGGCCGCGGGCGGGCCGTCGGCCGGCTTCCACACGCGCATTGGCAGGCGCTGTCCGTCGCTGGCGGCGAGCGCGGCGTCGGTCACGATCTCCACCGGCCGCTCGGCGGGCGGCGTGCCGGGCGGCAGGCGCTCCGGCTGGGGCAGGATCGCGTCGGCCGCTGCGGCATCGATCACCGGCACCCCGCCCGGGGGATCGGCCAGCACGGTGGGGTCCGCGCCGGGCGGGCCGAGGCCGCGGTAGCTGGGCGCGCAGGCCGCCATCGCCAGCGACAGCAGCATGGCGGCGGAAACGCCCCGCCAGCCTGTCGCGGCCGACATTGGCGCGGCGAGAGGACCGGACCGGGCGCCGCCCGCCCCGACGGCGCGGCGGTCGGGCTGGTGGGCCGGCGGTCGGACGGTCTGGCGCGGAGAGGCGCGGCGGGTCGGTGTCATGGCGGGCGGTCGGTGGCGGCGGCGGTGAACAGGCCCGGGTGCCGGACGGCGTCCGCCGGCGCTGCGGTTCAGGCCGCGGGCGCCGGGGCGGCGCGGGTCAACTGCAGGAAGATGTCCTCCAGGTCGGTCTCCTCGGTGGTCAGGTCGGCGACCTGGATGCCGGCCGCGTTCATGGCGTTCAGGACGTCGCCCAGCCGGGTCTCCGACGGCCGGTAGCGGACGACCAGCCGGTGCCGGTCCGCGAGTTCCACCTGGAATGCGGAAAGCTCGGCGGGCAGTGCCTCCACCGGCTCGCTCAGCACCACCGTCAGGGTCTTGCTGTCGAGCCGGCCCAGCAGGTTCGGCGTGGTGTCGTCGGCCACCACTGAGCCGTGGTTGATGATCGCGATCCGGTCGCAGAGCTGCTCGGCCTCCTCCAGGTAATGGGTGGTCAGCAGCACGGTCGTGCCGGCCTCGTTGAGCCGGCGGACATGGGCCCAAAGGCTCTGGCGCAGCTCGATGTCGACGCCGGCGGTCGGCTCGTCCAGCACCAGGACCGGCGGCGAGTGCACCATGGCCTTGGCCACCATCAGCCGCCGGCGCATGCCGCCCGACAGCGTGCGGGCATAGGCGGTCGCCTTGTCGGCGAGGCCGACCGCCTCCAGAAGTTCGTCGGTGATCCGCTCGCCCTTGGGGACGCCGTAGAGCCCGGCCTGGAGGTCGAGCAGTTCCCGCGGGGTGAAGAAGGGGTCGATGTTCAGTTCCTGCGGCACGATGCCGATCGCCGACCGCGCCATGCGGGTATCGCGGTCGATGTCGTGGTCCCAGATCCGGACCGTTCCCTCGGTCTTGGTGACGAGGCCCGCCATGATGTTGATCAGCGTCGACTTGCCGGCGCCATTCGGGCCCAGGAGGCCGAACAGTGAGCCGCGCGGGATCTGCAGGTCGATTCCGGTCAGCGCCGTCTTCGGGCCGGTCTTGCCGCTACCCTTGTAGACCTTGCGCAGGCCCTGGATGTCCACCGCATGCACCGGCCCGGCGCCGGGCGGAGCGGCGGGCTCCGCCCTGCCGCCCGCGATCTCCGCGGCGCGGGCCTTGGCCTCGCCGGCCGGACGGCGGTCGGGAGTGGCGTCTCCGGCACCGCCGGAATTGGAGCGGGCGTCCATGCTCAAATCCTCGCGAATCCTGCGTCTCTTCAGGCCCCGGCATGGGTCGCTGCCGGCCGCCGCCGCGGCGATCCGATCGGCGCCTGCCCGTGTCGGCGGCTTCGACCGCTGCGCAGAGCGAACAGCCGGTGCCCTGAAACGGCAGACCGGCCGCCTGGGGTCGCCCGGGCCATTCGGGACTCGGTCGTTCGCTTGCGTCAGAAGCCCTGATGGGTATCATCCGGCGCGTCCCGGCGCAATCGCGCGGCCGGTGCCCTGCCGTCGGGATATGGGCGCCGGTGGCTGCCGTGGCCAGCCCCAGGCTCCCGTCGTCCCGATCGCCGATGGTTGACGCCGGCCCGGCCGGCATAGGATACCGGCCGCCCTCGACCCGCCCCTTATCGAAGGAACCGACCGCCATGAAGCCGCCCGAGATCGTCCTGGTCGACGAACATGCCGAAAGCGTCGGCTGCGACGGCGGCGGCGGACCGCTGGGGCACCCGCTGGTCTACTACAGCTTCGGCGCCCGCGATCAGGTCGACTGCGGCTATTGCGGCCGCCGCTTCGTCCGCCGCGGCACCCCGGCCGCGGCTCAGATAGAGGGGGCGGCGTAGGAAGGCCGGTCGGGAGCGAGACGGCGCCCCGGCCGCCGGCGACCCCGTAGCCGGCGTTCGGCGCGCCGCCGGGCCGGGAAGACTGGCGGCGCCCTTCGCCGGCGGTTGCCGGCGCCCGTTACGCCGCCTCAGCCGGTCGTCGGATCGATGCGTCCGATGATCGGGGTGATCTTCGTGGCCGGGAAGCCGCTGAGCCGCGCATGCTCGCGGATCGCGTCCTCGTCCACGGCCAGATAGATGCAGAACGTCTTGTCGCTTGCGACGTAGGAATGCTGCTACTGGACCCGCGGCGCGAGGTCAGCCAGGGCGGCGTTGGATCTCGCGGCGGCTCCCGACAGCTCGTCGGGTGACATGCTGCCCACCCCCGGCAGGTCGCGCTCGATGACATAGGCTTTCATTCCTATCTCCGTTCTGAGAAGATTGCGTTGCGTGGCAGTTCGAGAATTGCCGGCGATCCTGCGGATTGCACGTCAGGTTTTCTGCCCACCGGGCAAGAGATCCTTGTGGGGAGCCGATGGCCCTGTCGCACCTCAACGGGTGGCGCGCGCTGGAGTCGGTGCTGAGGCTGGGGTCCGTGTCCGAGGCGGCGGCGGAACTCGGCGTCACGTCCGCAGCCGTGGGTGGGCAGCTTCGCGCCCTCGAAGCGCGGCTGGGCCGGGCGCTGTTCGCGCGCGCGCCGTCGGGTCTGGAGCCGACCGAGGCGGCGCGCGAGGTTGCCGACCGGCTGACGGCGGGGTTCGCCGCGATCGCCTCGGTCCAGCAAAGCCTTACGGAACGGCGACGCGACGACAGCGTCTCGATCACGACGACGCAGACCTTCGCGGAAACATGGCTGCCCCACCACATGCCGGACCTCTTCGCGAGGGTCGCGCGGATCGACCCTCGCCTGGACACAACCTGGGACGTGGTCGACTTGCGGCACTCGGATCTGGATTTCGCGATCCGCTACATGGGACCCGCCGGCCCGGAATACGGGGCCCTGACGTTGTTCCCGAGCGGTGTCGTGCCCGTCTGTACGCCCGACTTCGCCCGGCGCTACGGGCTGGGGCCAGAACGGCGCTCGCTCGACGGGGTTCCGATCATCCGCATCGGCGTGCCCACGAGCGATCCCGACTGGTGCGACTGGGAGGACTGGTCCGGGCGGACCGGCATCGTTCTGCCCGACCGCGTGGCGGTCTCCAGCCTGGAACTCTCCGGGAGCGGGCTGCGGCTGGCCAGCTCGGGCATTGGGCTGGTCCTGGGCGGTCTTTCGGAGACGCTCGACGCCGTGGCCGGCGGCCGGCTCGGCAGTGGATCCGGTGCGAAGTTGCCGCATCCTGGGCCAGCCGGTGTTTCTGCCGCCGTCCCTGTGGATCGCACCACCAGGTGACTGGCAGCCGACGACCGTCGTCGGCAAGACCTACGACACCGAGACGCCGGTCGGTCTCGATCTCTGGCAGTGGCTGTCGACCGCGCTGGCGGCGGCAGCGCCGGCCGACCGAGCCGCCGCCGGGCTGGCGGAAGCGCCCGCCGCCTGGACGGGCATCGAGAACGTCCCGCCCGGCTGGGAACCGACCGAGGGGCGCTACGGCACGCCGGTGCTGTTCCGGCCTCGGCTGGGGCAGGGGGCGTTCCGGCTGGCGGTGACGGGCGCCTATCGCAGGCGCTGCGCGATCAGTGGCGAGCGCGTGCTGCCCGCGCTGGAGGCGGCGCACATCCGGCCCTTTGCCGAGGGCGGCGACCATGCGGTGCCGAACGGCCTGCTGCTGCGGCGGGACATCCACGGCCTCTACGACCGGGGCTATGTCACCGTGCTGCCAGACGGAGTGTTCGAGGTGAGCCGCCGGGTGCGCGAGGACTTCGAAAACGGGCGCGAATACTACGCGCTGCATGGCCGGCCGATCGCGCTGCCGGGGAACCCGTTGGAGCGGCCGGACCCGGCTGCGCTGGAATGGCACGCGAGCGAGCGGTATCGGGGGTGAGGGCAGGAGCGCGGACGCTGGTCAGGTCAATCCGCCCCGGCAGCTTGGCCGACGACAACGTCCTTGCCATGGTGCGCGTCGCCCTTCCCCCGTCGTTCTGGACGCGCCCCTGAAGGGCGCGATCCAGGATCTCGCGAAAGGGAGTGCCTGGTGGTGCGTCGGGGGCTGCGCCCTTGGCGGCTGCCGCGCCCCTGCCGTCGAGGTCCTGGCGATCGCCAGGACGACCCCGTGGTGGGAGGCTGAAAGGGAGACGGCCGACGCCGCGGGCGGACCGGGTCGTCGTCGGGTTCGGCGCCCCACGACCCGAGCTACGGACTCTGCTGCGGCGCCCGCGGGGCGTCGCGGTCGTACCGCACGCCGGTCAGGTAGAGGCCCTGGGGCGGGGCGGTGGGGCCGGCGGCGGCCCGGTCGCGGACGGCCAGCGCGCGCTCCACGTCGGCGCGGGTCCATCTTCCCTGGCCGACAAGGGCGAGCGTGCCGACCATGTTGCGCACCTGGTGGTGCAGGAAGGACCGCGCCTCGGCGATCAAGCGGATCTCGTCGCCGGTGCGGTTCACGACCAGGCGGTCGAGGGTCTTGACCGGGCTGCGCGCCTGGCACTCCTTGGCGCGGAAGCTGGTGAAGTCATGCCGGCCGACGAGCGCCCGCGCCGCCTCCTGCATCGCCTCGGCATCGAGCCGGCTGCGAACGTGCCAGACCCGGCCGCGATCCAGCACCGGCGGCGCGCGCCGGTCGAGGATGCGATAGAGATAGGCGCGGCCGGTCGCGGAGAACCGCGCCTCGAACGTTTCCGGCACCATCTCGGCCGCGATCACGGCGACCGGATGCGGCTTCATGTGGTGGTTGAGGGCGTCGCGCACCGTGTCGGTGTCGGCCTCCTTCTCAAGGTCGGCATGCGCGACCTGGCCCAGGGCATGCACGCCGGAATCGGTGCGGCCGGCGGCCTGCACCCGCACCTGCTCGCCGCAGAACCGGAAGATGGCGGTCTCCAGCACCTCCTGGACCGAGAGGCCGTTGGCCTGGTGCTGCCAGCCGACGAAGGGGCCGCCGTCGTACTCGAGCGTCAGCTTGAAGCGGGGCATGGCCGCGGTCAGCCCGGGGTGCCCAGGAGCGTCCCTGCCGGGATCGGCGTACCGCGCAGGAAGTCGGCGGCGTCGCGCGGCGGCTTGCCGGGTCGCTGCAGCCGGGCCAGGCGAACGGCGCCGCCGGTGGCGCAGGCGACGGTCAGCCGGTCGTCCAGGACCGTGCCGGCCGGCGCGCCGTCGGTCGGGTGGCCGGGCAGGGGCTCGGCTGCCAGGATCTTCAGTCGCTCGCCGTTCCAGTCGGCCCAGCAGCCGGGCCGTGGCGCCAGCGCGCGGACCTGGCGGTCCACCCGCGCCGGGTCGTCGAACGCCAGCCGCTCGTCCTCCGGCCCCAGCTTGGCGGCGTAGGTCACGCCTTCGTCCGGCTGCGGCTGGGGCACCAGCGCTCCGTCGGCCAGACCGTCGAGCGCCGGGACGATCAGGGCCGCGCCCGCCGCCGCCAGGCGGTCGTGCAGGTCGCCCGCGGTGGTCTGCGGCCCGATTGCTACGACCTCCTTGAGCAGCATCGGCCCGGTGTCGAGCCCCGGCTCCATCAGCATGATCGTGACGCCGGTCTCGGCGTCGCCCTCCAGGATCGCGCGCTGGATCGGCGCCGCGCCGCGCCAGCGCGGCAGCAGCGAGGCGTGGACGTTGACACAGCCCAGCCGCGGCGCGTCGAGCACCGGGCGCGGCAGGATCAGGCCGTAGGCGGCGACCACAGCGGCGTCGAGGTCGAGCTCGGCGAACGCCCGGCGGTCGGCCTCGTCCTTCAGCGTGGCCGGGGTGCGCACCGGCAGGTCGAGCGCGTCGGCGCGCTCGTGCACGGCCGACCGCCGCGCCTTCCCGCCGCGGCCGGCGGGGCGCGGCGGCTGGGTATAGACGGCCGCGACCTCGTGCCCCGCCTCGACCAGGGCAACGAGCGTCGGCACGGCGAAGTCGGGGGTGCCCATGAAGGCGAGGCGCAGGCGGGGCATGGCGGGGACCCAGAGTCCGGTGACGGGATCGTTATGTCCCCCGGCCGCGCGGCGGCGGGAGAGGTGCTCACCGCGGATGCGGCGGACGGAGCGACCGCGGGACGCATCGGCGCCCGAGGACGGGCAGCAGGAAGCGCGCGGTCGGGCGGCGTCGTCGGCGGGCCTGCGCCCGCTGCCCCCCAGACCGGCCTGCGGCCGGACAGCCCCCCATCTCGCGATGGGGGGCGGTCACCGAAGGGGTCCGGCCTGCGGCCGGACGGCCTGTCATTTCGCGATGGCGAAAACAGGGCTCATGCCGCCTTGCCGCGTTTCCACTTGGCCAGCTTGCGCATGATCATGCTGCGGCGGACCGGCGACAGGTGGTCGGTGAACAGGATGCCGTCCAGGTGGTCGATCTCGTGCTGCAGGCAGGTCGACAGCAGGCCCTCGGCCTCGGCTTCCTGCCGCGCGCCGTCGCGGTCGGTATAGGCGATCCGGCACCGGGCGGGGCGGCTGACCGGAGCGTACTGTTCCGGCAGGGAGAGGCAGCCCTCCTCGTATTCCGCCAGTTCCTCCGACTGCCACAGGATCTCCGGGTTGATCAGCACCATCGGCGCCGGCTCCTCGCCCTCGCGCGCCACGTCGACGACGATCAGCCGCTCCAGCACGCCGACCTGCGGTGCGGCGAGGCCGATACCGGGCGCGGCGTACATCGTCTCCAGCATGTCGTCGGCGAGGCCCCGAATCCGGTCGTCGACCGCGGCGACGGGCGCGGCCTTCTGCTTCAGCGTCGGGTGAGGGGCGATGAGGATGTCGAGTTTGGCCATGTCGGTATTCCGCCGTCGCGCCCGCCGTCGGAGGACCCCGGGCGGCGCGGCGGTGTCAGTCTTCCTTGTCCCGGGTCAGTCGCTGGAGATATGGCGCCGCGACCGCCGGGTCAAGCGCGGGGCGGCCTTGCGGGCCGTCCGGCGGGTCGTCCGGTTCGTCGAATGCGGGCGGGTCGCGGCCGGTGGCGGGCTCCGGCTCCGTCGCCGTCGTCTCCGGGTCGACCAGCTCCGGCGCGGTCAGCGACCGGGCGATCCCGTCCAGCCGGGGCATCACGGCCGGTCCGTCGCCGCCGTCGTCGGGCGCGGCATCCAGGTCGCGCAGGCGGCGGGCGGTGACCAGCAGCCGGCCCTCCAGCGACCCGACCGCCGTGTTGTAGCTGTCGACCGCGCCGCCCAACTGCCGGCCGAGTCGGGTCATGTGCTCGCCGACCTTGCCGATCCGTTCGTAGAGGTCGCGGCCGACCGCGGCGATATGGCGGGCATTCTCGGCCAGCCGCTCCTGGCGCCAGCCATAGGCGACCGCGCGCAGCAGCGCGATCAGCGTGGTCGGCGTGGCCGGGATGACGCTCTGCTCGATGCCCGCCTCGATCAGCCCCGGGTCCTGCTCCAGCGCGCCGGAGAAGAAGGCCTCGCCGGGCAGGAACAGCACCACGAATTCCGGCGTGTGGTCGAAGCCGTTCCAATAGGCCTTGGAGCCGAGCTGCCGCAGATGCTCGCGCACCTGGCGGGCGTGGCGGGCCAGCTGGCGGGCGCGCTCGGCGTCGTCGTCGGCGGCGTCGACGGCGGAGAGATAGGCGTCGAGCGGTGTCTTCGCGTCGACCACGACGGTCTTGCCGCCGGGCAGCCGGACGACAAGGTCGGGCCGCAGCCGGCCGCCGTCCGCCCCGTCCGCCGAACGCTGCTCGAAGAAGTCGCAGTGGTCGAGCATCCCGGCCATCTCGACGACGCGCTTCAGCTGGATCTCGCCCCAGCGGCCGCGGGCCGAGGGGTTGCGAAGGGCCCGGACCAGCCCGGCGGTCTCGCCGCGCAGCTGTTCCTGGCTCTGGATCAGGCTGCCGACCTGCTGGCGCAGGCCGGCATAGGCGTCGACCCGGTCCTTCTCGATCGCGCGGATCTGGCCGTCCATCCTCTCCAGCGCCTGGCGCACCGGGTCGACCAGCGCCTCGACCGCCTTCTGGCGCTGGGTCAGGTCGGTGTCGGCCTGCTGGCGCGCCGCCTCCATCTGGGTCTTGGCGAGGTCGAGGAAGGACCGGTTGTTGGCCTCCAGGGCCTGCGCCGACAGCGCCTTGAACGCGTCGCCGAGGCGGGTGCGCGCCTGCTCCAGCAGGGCCAGCTTCTCCACCGAGGCGCGCCTCTCCGCCTCCAGCGCCTCGGCCAGCCGGGCGCGGTCCGCGCGGGCGTCGGCCAGGTCCTTCTGCAAGGTCCGATGCTGCGCCGCCAGATCTTCCAGCTGCTCGAGCACCGTCTCCGCCCGGGTAGTGGACGCGGCCGCGTCGATCCGCGCGTCGATGATCAGCCGGTCACGCTCCGCCAGCTCGGCGCGCAGCGCGTCGGCCGCCTGTCGCGCGTCGGCCAGCGCCGCCGCGGCGTCGGTGCGCTCGGCGTCCTGTCGGCGGCGCCGGCGCCGGGCGGCGAGCAGCCCGGCGATGGCGGCCAGCACCAGCATCGCCCCGGCGCCGGCCGCGGCCGCGACGGCGGCGAGCAGCGGCGGGTCGAACGCCAGGACCTCGGCCAGGCGGCGGGCGATGTCGGTCGGAATGTCGGCCTCCGGCGACGGGACGGGCACGAATCGGCTCGAATCCTACCCCATCTCGGAACGAAACGGGAATCCCCGTGCCTGCGGCGGGCTGGAGCCCGGTTTCCCGCCGGTGGGGCGGAGGCACCGGCCAGGCGCGCCGGCGCGGGCATATGTACCGTCGTTCGCAGGCGCGGGCTTTCCAAACCGGAACCCGCGCCCCATGATCACAGGCTGCAAGGCGGCCGCTCGGCAGGGGGGCCGCCGTCGCTTTTCGATCGCCTGCCGGACCGGGTCCATGCCGACCGACACCCCGATCAACTGGCGGATCACCGCGCTCGCGACCCTGTTCGTGGCGCTGGGGCCGATCACGCTGTCGATGTATGCCCCCGCGATGCCGGCGCTGGCGGTGGCGCTCGACACCACCCCGGCGATGGTGCAGCTGACGCTGACCGTGTACCTGGCGGCGTTCGCGGTGGCGCAGCTGGTCTACGGTCCGTTGAGCGACCGGTTCGGCCGGCGGCCCGTCGTCCTGGCGGGCATGGTGGTGTTTGTCGCGGGATCGGTCGAGGCGGCGTTTGCGACCTCGATCGAGACACTGCTGCTGGCCCGCTTCGTCCAGGCGGTCGGTGCCTGCGCCGGGCCGGCGGTGGCGCGGGCGATCGTCCGCGACCTCTATAGCGGTCCTGCCGCGGCGCGGGTGCTGGCCCTGGTCGGCATGGCGCTGACCCTGGCGCCGGCGGTCGGGCCGGCGATCGGCGGCTATCTGCAGACCTGGTTCGGCTGGCGGGCGATCTTTCTTGCCCTGGGCCTGTTCGGCGTCGCGGTGCTGACCGCCGCCTTCTTCATGGCGGAGACCAACCGCCGCCGCGACCCGGCCGCCCTCGACCCCCGGCGGATGGTGGCGAACTACCGGCGGCTGGCAATGTCGCCCGCCTATCTCGGCTATGTCGCGATCGTCGCCTGCACGCTCGGCGGGCTGCTGAGCTACGTCGCCGCCTCGCCCTTCGTGCTGATCTCGATCGTCGGGCTGTCGCCGGAGGCGTTCGGCTGGACCAGCATCGCGACCACCAGCGGCTATTTCGTCGGGTCGATCGCCGCCAGCCGGCTGGTCGGCCGCGTGGGCATCCGCAGCTTGGTCACCGCAGGCATGCTGGTGGTGCTGGCCGGCGGCGGACTGCTGTCGCTCAACGTCGCGATGGGCTGGATCGGGGTCGCGACGGTGGTCGGTCCGATGATCCTTTGGACCTGCGGCCTGGGCGCGGTCTATCCGTCGGCGATGGCCGGGGCGCTGCAGCCCTTCCCGCAGATCGCCGGGGCCGCCTCGGCCCTGATGGGCTTCGTGCAGATGGGGTCGTCCGCGCTGGGCAGCCTTGCGGTGGCCCGGCTGAACGACGGCACGGCGCTGGCGATCGGGGTGGTGCCAGTCGCGATGGGATTGCTCGGATTTGCAGTCTACTGGCTGACCGTCGGCCGGCCAGGGGCGTTGCCGGCGGTGACGGCAGCGGCGGCACGGGCGGAGGCGGAGGTCTGCGGCGACGACTGACGGTGGCCGACCGCGGAGGGTGGGCCGCGAGGTGCAGGTGCTTCCCGGCCGGGTCTGCCGAGCCTCGCCGGGCACCTCCTTCGGACGGGAGCGACCGGCGGGGCGGCGGCCGCTGCTGCGACCCGCACGCCCGATGTTGTCGAATCGTTCGCCTCGCGCTATCGGGAGGGTGTGATGACCCGCCGCTCCCACCCGTCCGCCGGATCCAGCCCCGCACCCACCCCCCAGCGCCGGTCCCTGGCGGTCGAGGGCGTCGGTGCGCCGGTCGTGCTGACGGTCAGCCATCGGGCCCGCCGGCTCACGCTGCGCGTCGACCCGACCGCCGGGGTCGTCCGCCTGACCGTGCCGCCCGGCGTCGAGGAGGGCGAGGCGCGGCGCTTCGTCGACCGGCACGCCGCCTGGGTCCGACGTCGCCTGGATGCGGTGCCCCGAGCGGTGCCGTTCGCCGACGGGTCCGAGGTGCCCTATCTCGGGGAGCCGCACCGGGTGCGCCATGCCGGCGGCCGTGGCGCCGTGGTTCGCGCGGAGGGGGAATTCCGCGTCCACGGCGCGGCGGAGCATCTTCCCCGTCGGCTGCGCGACTACCTGGTGCGCGAGGCGGCGCGCGAAATCGCGGAGCGGGCGCATGCCAAGGCGGCGTCAATCGACGCGCGCATCGCCGCCATCACCCTGCGCGACACCCGGTCGCGCTGGGGCTCCTGCTCGGCGGACGGGCGTCTGAACTTCTCCTGGCGGCTGATCCTGGCGCCGGAGCCGGTGCTCGACTACGTCGTCGCGCACGAGGTGGCGCATCTGCGCGAACTCAATCACTCCGCCCGGTTCTGGGCGGTGTGCGCCCGGCTCTGCGAGGACGTGTCCGGGCCGAAGATCTGGCTGAAGCGCCACGGCGCGCAGCTGCACCGGTACGGCTAGGGCAATTCCCGAACTGACGGAATCATCCGTTCGGGAAACCCCGAGGATCGCGAGGCGGCCGCGGACCGGGTCATCCGAAAGTGGGGGTTCCCGTCGGCGGTCGTTCGCTTCAGGGTCTCCGGACCGCGACCGAAGGCCGAAAGCCCCGCAATGCCCATCCGCCCGGCCCGCCCCGCCGCCACGCTGCCGAGACGCCGCCTTCTCCGACCCGCCGCCGCAATGCTGCTGGTCCTGCCACTGGGCGGCGGCCTCGCCGCCTGTGCCGGCGTGTCGCCGGAGCGGGGCGCGACGCCCGCCGTGGCCGGCGCCGGCGGGCCGGCCGTGATCGAGGGCACCATCACCTACCGGGAGCGGATATCCCTCTCCCCCGGCGCCCTGCTGGAGGTCGCGCTGTTCGACGTGACCGATCCGGACGTTCGCTCCCGGCCGATCGCCAAACAGCTCTATGCCGATATCGGCCAGGTGCCCCTGCGCTTCGCCTTCGCCTACGACCCGGCGGCGGTCTCCCCCGACCGGTCCTATGCGCTGGTGGCGCGCATCCTGGAAGGCGAGCAGCCGGTGTTCCTGACCACCCGGCACGAACCGGTGTTGACCGGCGGCGCCGACGCGGAGGTCGAGCTGTTTCTCGCCCGCGCATCCGGCGGCTGAGCGCGGCGACGCCGGCCCCGTGCTGTCCCGGAACTCAGTCCGCCTGCTCCTCCAGCGCGTGCATCGCCTCGTCGGACAGGCCGAAATGGTGCCCGATCTCGTGGATCAGCACGTGGCGGATCAGGTCGGCCAGATCGACCCCGGTCTCGCACCATTCGTACAGCAGGGGCATGCGATAGAGGAAGATCATGTCCGGCTGCGGCCGTACAGCCACCTGCTCCGCCTCGCCGAACGGCACGCCCCAGTAGAGGCCGGTCAGTTCCAGCGGATCCTCGATCTGCATGACCTCGAGCGTGTCGTCGTCGGGCCAGTCGATGACCTGAATGGCGACGCCGCGCGCCATCTCCGCCAGGTCGCGCGGCATCGCCTCCAGCGCGGCGTCGGCCAGCGCGACGAGGTCGTCGATCGTCGGGGCGGTGCGCGGGTCGAGGCTGGGCGGCTCGGCAGGCATGGGACGGCGACTCCGGTCCGCGAGGGCAGGGACAGGGCGACAGCCTGCCAGAAGCCGGCCGACATGCCCAGCGCCCGGCCGCGGTTCGGGTGCAGCCGAAGCGGGAAGATCGCGCCGCCGATTGACCTTTTCGTCGGGCCTGCCACCCTGGCACCGCCATCCGAGCCGGCCGGGCCTGTCGCCATGGGCCGGCCGCCACGATTGCGAGCCCTGGAGGAGACCGACGATGACGGAGCGACTGACCGACGACGCCCGCGCCGCCGCGCTGGCCAAGCTGGACGGCTGGAGCGAGGTCGACGGACGCGACGCGATCCAGAAGACTTTCCAGTTCAAGACCTTCAACGAGGCCTTCGGGTTCATGACCCGGGTCGCGCTGAAGGCTGACAAGATGGATCACCATCCGGAGTGGTTCAACGTCTACAACAGGGTCGAGGTGACCCTGTCGACCCACGACGCGGGCGGCCTGACGGATCTCGACGTGACGCTGGCGGGCTTCATGGACCGGGTCGCCGGCTGACCGGCAGGGCTCCGGCGGGACCGCGCCGCGGCCCGCCCGGCGGACGACCGGCCGGGTCCGCTTGACGGCGCGGGGCGGGGCGGGCGATACCGTGAGCCGTCAATCGCCGCGCGGTCCGTTCGCCGGACGACCGTCGCATTCGCCCGGCGGGCCCGCCGGTCCCGCCCTCGCCTGCCCGCCTTCACCTGACGGACACCCATGACCGACATCCACAGTGCGCTGATCTACATCATGGTGCTTGCCTCCGCCTCCGACGGCTCGATGTCGGACGAGGAGCTGAGGACCTTCGGCGAGATGGTCCGTTTCCTGCCGGTGTTCTCTGGCTTCGACCCGGACGACCTGCCGCGCATCACGGCCGAGTGCAGCCAGCTGCTGCAGCCGGAGGACGGGCTGGACCGCACGCTCGACACCATCCGCGACGCGCTGCCCGACTTCCTGCGCGAGACCGCCTACGCCATCGCCTGCGATGTGGTCGCGGCCGATGGCTCGGCCAGCCAGGAGGAGCTGCGACTCCTCGAGATGCTGCGCCACCGCCTCGGCGTCGATCGCCTCGCCGCCGCGGGGATCGAGCGCGGCGCCCGCGCCCGCCACATGACGCTCTAGGGCGGGCGGTCGCTCTCTCGTGCAGGTTGTTCCCGTGCAGGCGGGAAGCCTCCGGGGACGGCGCGGCGACGCTGCCTCGGGGGTATGAGCGCGATCTGCGCCGGTCGCGGCGGGAGCGCGCCGCCCCGGGGAGGTCCCCGCCTTCGCGGGATGACCTGGTGAGTTGATCCAGAAGAGAAGACAATCGGGAAGGACGCTGCCATGGGAGCACTGGACGGCTGGACGGTCGGGGTGATCGGGCTCGGGCTGATGGGCAAGCCCATGGCGCTCAACCTGCATCGCGCCGGCGCGAAGACCGTGGCCTGGAACCGCAGCCGCCCGGCGCTGGACGCCGTGGCGGCGGAGGGGCTGGCGCTCGCCGAGACGCCGCGCGCGGTGGCCGAGCGCTGCCAGGTGGTGATCCTGATGGTCGTCGACACGCCCGCCGTCGACCAGATGCTGCACGGCAAGGAGGGCGTGCTGGCCGGCCTCGGCGGCACGTCCGGGGTGGCCGGCGAGGGGGCGGGCGCTCCCGGCTCCGGTAAACTGGTGATCGACATGGGCACGACGGCGGTGGAGGCGACCCGCCGGTTCGCGGCGGAGGTCGAGGAGGCCGGCGCGCTGTGGCTCGACGCCCCGGTCTCCGGCGGCCAGATCGCGGCGGAGCAGGGCAACCTCACCATCATGGCCGGCGGCGGCGACCGCGCGTTCGAGGCGGCGCGGCCGGTGTTCGGCGTGCTCGGCGGCCACGTCACCCATGTCGGCGAGGCGGGCGCCGGGCAGGTGGCCAAGGCGGTCAACCAGGTGATCGTCGGGATGACGATCGGCGCCGTCTCCGAGGCGCTGACGCTGGCCGAGGCGGCCGGCGTCGACCCGGGCAAGGTGCGCGAGGCGTTGCGCGGCGGGTTCGCCTGGTCGCGGATCCTGGAACTGCACGGCCAGCGGATGGTCGACAGCACGTTCCAACCCGGCGGGCGGTCGCGCGTGCAGCTGAAGGACCTGCGCCAGGCGCTCGACCTCGCCGCGGCGCTCGGCATCTCACTGCCGGCGCTGGAGCTGAACGCCGACCTGTTCACCCGGCTCTGCGAGGAAGGCGACGGCGACCTCGACCACTCCGCCCTGATCCGCCACTACCGCCGGGCGCGGGGGGCGTTGTAGGGAGCATCCTTCGTGGATCGCGTCGGAGCGAAGCGACCTACGCCCGCCACCGCCGCCGGTACGCCGCCGGGGTCTCGCCGGTCAGGCGCTTGAACAGCTTGCGGAAGAAGGCCGGGTCCTCGTAGCCGACGGCGGCGGCGACCGTGTCGGTGGGGTCGCCGGTGCGCTCAAGCAGCTGCTTGGCCTCCTCGATCCGCAGGTGCTGGACCCATTCGACGGCGGAATAGCCGGTGGCGGCGCGGAAGCGGCGCTTGAAGGTGCGCTCGGTCAGGCCCGAGCGGGCGATCATCCGGGCGACCGGGTTGGGCGCGGCATAGTGCTCGGCGATCCAGCTCTGGCAGGCGGCGATCGCCGGGTCGTCGACCGCCGGCGGCGCGGCGAGGCGGGCGAACGGGCGCTGGCCGGCGCTGCGGTCGCCGATCAGGAAGATCTTGGCGGCGCGCACCGCCTCCTCCGGCGACGACAGCCGGGCGATCAGGTGGAGCGCGAGGTCCGTCCACGCCGCCGAGCCGCCGGCGGTGATCACCCGCGCCGCCGGGTCGGCCGGGCAGAGAATCCGCTCCGCCCTCAGTCGGACGGCGGGGTATGCGGTGCGGAACAGGCCCGCGGCACTCCAGTGCGTGGTCGCGTCCCGGCCGTCGAGCAGTCCGGCCTCGGCCAGCAGCAGGGATCCGGTGCAGACCGAGCACACCATCGCCCCGGCCGCCGCCTGCGCCGCCAGCCAGGCCGAGGCCGCCGGCCACCGGCCGCGCGGATCGGCACCCGCCGGCAGGGCGAGGTCGGTCGCGATCACCACGTCCCAGACGCGGCCGTCGTCGAGCCCGGCCTGCGGCGCGATGGGGGCGCCGGCGGCGTCGAAGGGCCGGCCGCCCTCCGCGACGACCGACGGCACCATCCGGCGCCCGGCCGCGGGCTGCCCCGTCAGCTCGGTCCAGACGGTCCCGACCGCGGCGAACACCTCCATCAGGCCGTAGAGCGTGCCGGGCGTCGTCTCCGGCACGGCCAGCAGCGCGACGTGGATCGGCGGCGCCCCCGGGAAGAAGGCAGGGGCGAGGGCAGGGGCGGACCCGGCGGCGGACCCGGGGGCGGACCCGGCGGCGGGGATCGGCGTGCGCGTGTCGGGCATGGGACGCAGTATGGCCCGTTTGCCCCGGTTCTGTCCATTCCGGCTCTTCGCGGTCGGCGCGGCCGGGCGTATCGCTTCGCCGTCCCCGCGAAACCCGACAGAGAAGAGAGGAACCGGACCCATGACCGCCACCGCTGCCCCCCTTGCCACCGACCTGCCCCCGACCCCCGCGGCGCCCGGGGAGCCGCCGTTCGATCCCGCCGCAGCCGAATCCTTCGCTGAGCGCGTCGCCGGCCAGTTGGAGGCCGGCGCCGTCACCGCGATGATCGCCATCGGCCACCGCGCCGGCCTGTTCGACGCGATGGCCCACCGGCCGCCGGCCACCAGCCACCAGATCGCCGCCGCCTCGGGCCTGGCCGAGCGGTATGTCCGCGAATGGCTGGCGGTGATGGTGACCGGCGGGATCGTCGACTACGACCCGCAGCGGCGCACCTACCGGCTGCCCGACGCCCATGCCGCCTGCCTGACCCGCGGCGCCCCGCTGGGCAATCTCGCGGTCTACGCGCGGCACGTGGCGCTGCTGGGCGCCGTGCAGGACAATGTGCTCGACTGCTTCGAGACCGGCGAGGGCCTTGCCTACGACGATTATCCGCATTTCCACGACCTGATGGCCGAGGACAGCGACATGACGGTCGCTGCCGCGCTGACCGACCATGTGCTGCCGCTGGTGCCGGGGCTGGCCGAGCGGCTGGCGGCCGGGATCGACGTGCTGGACGCGGGCTGTGGCCGGGGCGGCGCGCTGAGGGTGCTCGCCGAGCGGTTTCCGGCCAGCCGGTTCGTCGGCCGCGACCTGTCGGCCGAGGCGACGGCGCAGGCGGCCGCGGCGGCCCGGGACCGGGGACTGGCGAACCTGGTCTTCGAGCAGGCGGACCTGACCTTCCTCGACGACAGCGGCCGGTTCGACCTCGTCACCTCGTTCGACGCGGTGCACGACCAGAAGGACCCGGAGCGGCTGATCCGAGCCATCCACCGCGCCCTCAGGCCGGGCGGGACCTACCTGATGCAGGACATCGGCGGCTCGGCGAAGCTCGAGAACAACATCGGCTTCCCGATGGCGGCGTTCCTCTACGCCGTCTCCTGCGCCCACTGCACGCCGGTGTCGCTGGGCCAGGGCGGGGCCGGCCTGGGCACGATGTGGGGCTGGGAGACCGCCGAGGCGATGCTGCGCGGCGCCGGCTTCGACCCGGTCGAGCGCCACGTCCTGCCGCACGACCCGATGAATGTCTGGTTCGTCGCGACGCGATAGCGCCGCACGGCCGGCGGCGGCGCAACCATAGGACCGGCCGGACGTTGGTCGGGAGAGCCCAACGGTGGAGGTCCCTCATGCCCGCGCATCATCGACCGCCCTTGGCCGATCGCCGTCGCCTCACAATGGTCGCGGCGGCGGCGATGGCGGCGATCCTGCTCATCTTCCGTCCGGGCGGAGCCGGGGCGCAGGCCGACGAAGAAGGTCCCGGGGACGGTGTCGTCGGCCCGTCGGCCCTGATCGCGGAGACCGCCCCCTCGGACGGCAGCCTGGTCCTGTCGGCCCACGCGGTGCGGGACAAGCTGGGATTTGACATCTACCGGCTCAGCCTCTACCTGCCGGAGCCGCGGCTGGACTACGCCTACATCGCCTCGCCGGAGGTGGCCAAGGTGTTCCAGGTCGATATCCTCTACGGCGGCGACCTGCCGGACGAGGTGCCCGACGACTGGCAGGCGGAACTGGTGCCGGCGACCAGCGGCGACGACATGGCGCTCCTGCGCGACGCCTATGCGGCGCTGGGCGAGGGGGACGTGATCCGGGTCGAATACGCGCCCGGTGCGGGATCGGCGGTGCTGATCAACGGTGATCCGATCATCGAGACCGGCGACCACCGGCTCGCGGCCGCGGCCGCCGCCCTGTGGCTCGGCGACGACCCCGCCTCGCCGGAGGTTCGGTCGGCGATCTTCGGCGGGTGAGGCGAGGGAAGGGGCGCGGTCCCGTTCCCGCTCAAGCCGGCCCGGCTATTCCCCGAGCGCCTGCAGCCGCTCCTCGATCAGGGTATGTTCCTGGCTGTCCTCGGGCAGTTGGGCCAGCAGGCGCTCCCAGTAGTCGCGGGCCGCGGCGGGGTCGTTGTCCTGCATCGCCCTGACGCCGAGGAACCAGAGCGCCCGCAGGCTGTCCGGGTCGAGGGCGTAGAGCCGCTCCATCACCTCGACGAAGGTGTCGGAAAGGACCGCCGGCTCGTCGGGGTCGCGGGCGGCCAGCAGGGCGTCGGCCCATGCGGCCAGGATGGCGGGATCCTCCGGCGCCAGCTCCGCCGCCTGCTCGAACGCCTCCGCCGCCTTGGCCGGTTCGCCCAGCACCGCGTAGGACCGGCCGAGACGCTGCCAGCCGTCCAGGTCGTCGGGGTCGTCCTCCAGCCGGGCGGCCAGTCCTTCGACCATCCCGCGGATCATTTCCTGCTGGGCCTCGGGGTCCATGTCCTGGGCCGCGGACATCTGTTCCTCGGTCGGGCCGGGCAGGCCGCCGGCGGCGGGGGGGCGCCCGGTGCCGGCCAGCCCGCCGGCCGCTTCCGGTGCCGGCGGCTGGGGTTCCGGCATCACCTCCTCGGGATCGAGGCCGAGGCGGTTCGCGGTCGCGGTGATCCGGTCGCGTACGATCGGCACCCATGGCGCGTCGGCCGGCGAGTGGCCCATCAGCGCCCGGAACCGGTCGAGCGCCAGTTCGTCCTGCCCGGCCTGCGCCGCGGCAACGGCCATGTAGTACTGCGCCCGCGGATCGGTCGGGTCGGCCGCCAGCGCCCGCTCGAACGCCTCGATCGCCTGGCCTGTCACCGTGCCGTCGTCGATGTTGACCAGCGCCTCGCCATAGGCCGAAAGCAGGCGCGGATCGCCTTCCGTCAGCCCCACCGCCCGGCCATAGGCCTCCGCCGCCTCGGCCCAGCGGCCGAGATCGGCCCAGCGGCCGGCAAGGTCGACCCAGCCGCCGACATCCTCCGGCCGCTCGGCCTCGAGCTCGCGCTGGAGCGCGCCGGCGTCCATTTCGGCGCGGATCAGTTGCTGGCGCTCGCCCGGATCGCGCTGGGCGAAGGGTTGGCCGGGGACGCCGGGGCTGCCCTCGGCCAGATAGAAGGTCAGCGCCGCCACCGGTACCGCGAGGGTCAGAACCACGGCCAGGACCCGGGCCGCCCGACCGGGGGCAGCGGCTGGTGCCGGGGAGGACGCATCGCCCTCGCCGCCGCGGTCGGCGGCCAGCAAGCGGCGGGCGATCTCGGTCCGGGCAGCCTCCGCCTCGGCCTGCGTGATCGTGCCGCGGGCGAGGTCGCGATCGACCTCCGCCAGCTGGTCCTTGTAGACGGCCAGGTCGTAGTCGGCGCGCCGCGCCGCGTCGCGCGCCGGCATCATCAGCGGGCGCAACACAACGGCGACGGCGGCGGCGGTCAGAAGCGCGGCAAGGATCCAGAACAGCATCGGCTAGCGGGTGCCCCTCTCCTCGGCCGGTCCGTCGGTGGCGTCGCTGGTCAGCTCCGACAGCCGCCGCCGCTCCTCCGGGCTCAGCGGGTCGGGGCCGGCGGGCGGACTGCGTCGCCGGCGGGCGACCCACAGCGTCGCCCACACCGCCGCGCCCAGCATCGCCGCCGCCGGGCCGAACCAGAGCAGCAGGGTCCGCGTGTCCATCGGCGGCCTGAGCAGGACATAGTCGCCATAGCGGGCGACGACGTAGTCGATCACTTCGTCGTTGGTGTCGCCGACGACCAGCCGCTCGCGCACCACCCGGCGCAGGTCCTGGGCCAGCTCGGCATTGGAGTCGTCGATCGACTGGTTCTGGCAGACCACGCAGCGCAGACCCTTGGAGAGCTCTCGCGCGCGCTGTTCGAGAAGCGGATCCTCCAGCCGCTCCTCCGGCTCCAGCGCCAGGGCGGGCGCCGCGGCCAGCGGCAGGGCGGCACCGGCGGCAAGGGCGATTGCCAGGATCAGGCGGCGGATCATCCGGCCAAGTCCTCCAGCAGCGGGCGCAGGCGCTCGTCGACGATCTCCGGCGTCAGCGGGCCGCGATAGTGGTAGCGCACGCGGCCCTCGGCATCGACCAGATAGGCCTCCGGCACGCCGGTCAGCCCCCAGTCGATGCCCGCATCGCCCTCCGGATCGGACCCGATGGCGGCGTAGGGGTCGCCGTGCCGCTCCAGCCAGGCGAGCGCATCCGGCGGCTCGTCCTTGTAGTTGATGCCGTAGACCGGCACCCCCTCTTCCGACAGGCGGGTGATCAGGGGGTGTTCGGCGAGGCAGGGGACGCACCAGCTGGCGAAGACGTTGACCAGCTTCGGCCCGCCGCCGACCAGGTCGGCGCGGGCGAACCCGCTCTCGCGGCCAGGCAGGGGCGGCAGGTCGAACTCCGGCACCGGCCGGTCGACCATGGTCGACGGCAGGATCGAAGGATCGTCGCCGCTGGTCACCTTCCAGCCGAAGACGCCGGCCAGACCCAGGAACAGGACCAGCGGTACCAGGAACCACAGTCGCCTCATGTCAGCACCGTCCACGGCGCGGGCCCCGGGGGCATCGGCGCCGGCCGGACCGTGTGGGGGACCGATCGTGCATCCAACGCCTGCGCGTCACGGTCCTTGGGACCCCTGGTCCGGGGCGCGCAGGCCATCGCGTCGCTGCTGCCTCGAGCGGATTCGCGCCACCGCATCGTCTGTCCTTCACTCCGCCGGCTGCGGGGCCGCGGCAGCTGGCGTCTTGCGGCGGGCGGGGGCGCCGATGCGCAGGCGCCGGTCGCTCAGGCTGGCCATGCCGCCGATCACCATGACGACGCAGCCGAACCAGATCCACGGGACCAGCGGGTGGTGATAGGCGCGGATCGACCACGCGCCGCCGTCCTTTGGCTCGCCCAGGGCGGCGTAGATGTCGGAGACGAAGGTGGTGTGGATCGCCGCCTCGGTCGTCTGCATCTGGGCGACCGGGTACCAGCGCTTCTCGGGCGTCAGGACGGCGACCGGATCGCCGTCGCGGGTCACCTCGATCGTGCCCTGGTCGGCGATGTAGTTGGGGCCGCGAATCTGCTCCACGCCCCGGAAGGTCATCTGGTAGCCGGCGACCTCCATGGTCGCGCCGGGCTCCATCAGCTCGATCCGCTCGGTCATCCAGGCGGTCGAGCCGACCATGCCGGTGATCGCGATGCCGAGGCCGGCATGGGCGATGGTCAGCCCCCAGGCGCTGCGCGGCAGGCCCTTGGCGCGGTCCCAGCTGACCCTGAGGGGCGCCCGGCCGAGCTTGATCCGCTCGGCGAACTCGACCAGCGCGCCGAAGAAGGCCCAGGCAGCGAGCGCGATGCCGAGCAGCGCCAGCACCGGCTTGACCCCCTGAAGCCACAGCGCGGCCAGGATGGTCAGGACCGTGAGCAGTGCCGCCAGCTTGAGCCGGCCCAGTGCGCCGGCCAGGTCCGCGCGCTTCCAAGACAGCATCGGTCCGATCGCCATGGCGGCGACCAGCGGCACCATCAGCGGCCCGAAGGTGGCGTTGAAGTAGGGCGGGCCGACCGACACCGTCCCCTGGCCCAGCGCGTCCAGGAAAAGAGGATAGAGCGTGCCGACGAAAACGGTCAGCGCCGCCGTGGTCAGCAGCAGGTTGTTGAGCACCAGCGCGCCTTCCCGGCTGACCGGCGCGAACAGCCCGCCGCCCTTGAGCGCCGGGGCCCGCCAGGCGAAGAGCGCCAGCGACCCGCCCACCGCGATCACCAGCAGCACCAGGATGAAGAGGCCGCGGTCCGGGTCGACGGCGAAGGCGTGGACCGAGGTCAGGACGCCGGAGCGTACCAGGAAGGTGCCCAGCAGGGAGAGCCCGAACGTGACGATCGCCAGCAGCAGGGTCCAGCTCTTCAGCGTGTCGCGCTTCTCCACCACGATCGCCGAATGGAGCAGAGCCGTGCCGGTCAGCCAGGGCATGAAGCTGGCGTTCTCGACGGGGTCCCAGAACCACCAGCCGCCCCAGCCGAGCTCGTAATACGCCCACCAGCTGCCCAGCGCGATGCCGAGCGTCAGCCCGCACCAGGCGGCCAGCGTCCACGGCCGGACCCAGCGGGCCCAGGCGGCGTCGACCCGCCCCTCGATCAGCGCGGCGACGGCGAAGCTGAAGGCCATCGAGAAGCCGACATAGCCGAAATAGAGGAATGGCGGGTGGAAGGCGAGGCCCGGATCCTGCAGCAGCGGGTTCAGGTCCTGGCCGTCGAGCGGCGGCGGCACGACCCTGAGAAACGGATTGGAGGTCAGCAGGATGAACAGCAGGAAGCCGACGCCGATCATGCCCTGGATGCCCAGCACCCGGGCCTTCAGCGTCGGCGGCAGATTGCGGCCGAAGCCGGCGACCATGGCCCCGAACATCGCCAGGATCAGCACCCAGAGGACCATCGAGCCCTCGTGGTTCCCCCACACGCCGGAGATCTTGTACAGCATCGGCTTGGCCGAATGGCTGTTCTGCACGACGTTGGAGACGGTGAAGTCGCTGACCACGTAGGCCCAGGTCAGGGCCGCGAACGCCACGGCGATCGCGCCCAGCTGGGCCAAGGCGGCAGGCTGCGCGACCGCCATCCAGGCGGCGTCGCGCCGGGCGGCACCGATCATCGGGACCGTCGACTGGATGATCGCCATCGCCAGCGCCAGCACCAGCGCGTAGTGGCCAAGCTCGGGGATCATCGCTCCACCACCTCCGTGCCGGGGGTGTCACCGGTGGCATCCAGCGTCGCCGCCGCGTCCTCGCGCCAATGCTCCGCCCGCTTCAGCGCCTCCGCCACCTCCGGCGGCATGTAGTTCTCGTCGTGCTTGGCCAGCACCTCGTCGGCGGCGAAGCTGCCGTCGCCTGAAAGGCTGCCCTGCACCACCACGCCCTGCCCTTCGCGGAACAGGTCGGGCAGGATGCCGGAATAGACCACGCGCACGTCCTGGAGCGTGTCGGTCACGGCGAAGGCGGTGGTCACGCCGTCGTCGAACTTCTCCACGCTGCCCTCGGCGACCAGGCCGCCCAGGCGCAGGCGCTGGCCCGGCTCCACCCCGCGGTCGGCGAGGTCGGACGGGCTGTAGAAGAACAGCAGGTTGTCCTCGAAGGCCGTCAGGGCGAGCGCGGTGGCCGAGCCCAGGCCCAGCAGGACCAGGCTGACCAGGTAGAGGCGGCGCTTCTTACGCGTCATCGGTGGCAGGCTCCCGAACCGGGCGGGGGGCGGCGGCGGGCGCCGAGGTCGAAGGGGCGGCGGCCACACCCCGGCGGCGGCGGGGGCGCGCGGCCTCCAGCCGGTCGAGCGTCGCCCGGGTGCTGCGCACGCGCCGCCAGGTGGTTATGCCCAGGCCGGCGAGCACGACGGCCGCCACGGCATAACTGCCCCAGACGAACGGGGCGTAGCCGCCCATCGCGAGGAAGTCGCTCATGCCGCCATCCGGTGTCGTTTACCGCCCATGGACCGTGCCGGGTCCGCGACCGGCCCCGGTTCTCTTCGTACCGCGCCAATATGGCCGATCCGCGATCCGGTTTTAACATTTCTCGACCGACGCGCGACCCCCCGCCGCACCGTCCTCGCGCAGCTTTGATCCAGATCAGCCGCGCGTCATCGCGAGGCGGAGCGTCTGGATCTTGCGCTCCTGGATCTCCGCCCGCGTGCGCAGCAGCGCCAGCCAGGCGAAATAGGCGGTGAACGCCGCCGCCATGGTGAACAGCGGCGCGATCATCGAGGGGTCGATCGCCGGCGTGCCGATCCGCTCCAGCGAGCTGATCGAGGCCGGCTGGTGCAGGGTGTTCCACCAGTCCACCGACCACTTGATGATCGGCAGGTTGACCGAGCCGACCAGCACCAGGATCGACCCGGCCTTGAGGCCGCGCGCCGGATCGTCGAACGCGTTCACCAGGGCGATGTAGCCGAGATAGAGGAAGAACAGGATCAGGACCGAGGTCAGCCGCGCGTCCCAGACCCACCAGGTGCCCCACATCGGCGCCCCCCACAGGCTGCCCGTCGCCAGGCAGACGGCGGTGAAGCCGGCGCCGACCGGCGCTACCGCCTTGGTGTAGAGCTCCGCCAGCGGGTGGCGCCAGACCAGCGCGACGATCGAGGCGACCGCCATGGTGGCGTAGGCGAACAGCGCCATCCAGGCCGACGGCACGTGGATGTACATGATCCGCACCGTGGCGCCCTGCTGGTAGTCCTCCGGCGAGGCGACCAGCGCCAGCCACAGACCGGCCGCGAACAACACGAGCGCGAGGCCGGCCGCCCAGGGCAGCAGGACGCCGGAGAGCCTCAGGAAGCGGGTCGGGTTGGCGTAGCGATGCATGACGTCAAGCAAGATAGGCAATCCCGCGCCCGGACGGAAGAGGCGGCGGGTGCGGCGTGGTGGAAGTCCGCTACCGAAGAATTCCGAGTTTACCGAGCATGCATTCGCGTTTAAAGAGAAATGGCCCAGCGACGCTGGGCCATCTCCACAGATGCGCCGGAGGCTTGCGATGCAGAGGCCGGCCCGACGCATACCCCCGTTTAGTAGCCGAAAGAAGCGCGAATGCCAAGTCCATTCCTGTTCACGCCGGCATTCGAGCGAGCGGTTGAGCAGGCCCTGTCACCCGCCACATTCGACGCATATCGGCCGCTGACGCGAACCACGGCTTTCACGGATTGCCTGGATCTATACACCGCCAACACGGCCTTGAGCGAGGCTCTCCTGGGGCCGATGCAAACTGTTGAGGTCGCCGTCCGAACGGCTATTCGCGCGCGACTGCAGCACAGCTTCGGCGTGAGCTGGTTCAGATCCGGGGTATTGGACTTCCCTCCCCAGTCGGACTCGGCAAGGGCGTTGGCGACCCTGACGCTGCGCTATCAGCAGCGCAAAGGACACGACGGGTCTCCCCTTTATCCGACCGACGAGGCTCTCGGTGCAGTCATTTCCAATGAACTCACCCTCGGTTTCTGGTGCTCCCTGTTCGACAAGAGTTTCGAGGAGCTTTGGAGGCACTGCCTCCGTCATGCATTCCCCCACGTCGGGCGCGGCCTGACAAGAAAGGAGGTTTCCAGGAGGCTCCACGAAATCAGACGGTTACGAAACCGCATCGCGCATCACGAGCAGATTGTCAGGTACGACTTGCTGTATCATTACAATGCGATCGTTGAGCTGATGTCATTCTTGAACCCAATTGCAGCGGTCTGGATGAGCCATCACAACCGCTTTCAAGCGGTTTATCGGGAATGGCAGAGCCTGCTTCCGAACCCGGACCAGGGACCCCGATCCAATTGACAGGGATGCGTTTACCGCTGACCAACGGCGGTTCGGGCCGGTCCGCCTGACCCCGAGCGACAGATCTCTTGCCGAACCGACCTCGTCGACCGGCCGTGATGGGTGACGCCGACTTCTCGTGTCCGCAGCCGTCGGCGGGACGATGAACCGTCGCGCCTGCGCTGCGCTGCGACGCGACCTACAGGTCGCCAGCCCCCTTCCCACCGCCCGCCGCGGCAGGTACCAATGGGGGACCAGCCCGGAACCGCCGAGACCCGTCATGGCCGCCGACTTTCTGCCGCAGGAGACGATCCGCACCAAGCGTGACGGGGGCATCCTCGCCGATGCCGAGATCGAGGCGTTCGTCGCCGGCGTGACCGACGGTTCGGTGACCGAAGGCCAGGTGGCGGCGTTCGCCATGGCGGTGCTGCTGAAGGGAATGGCGCTGGAGGAGCGGGTGGCGCTGACCCGGGCGATGACCCGGTCGGGCACGGTGCTCGACTGGTCGACCAAGGGTCTCGACGGCCCGGTCCTGGACAAGCATTCGACCGGCGGCGTCGGCGACAAGGTCAGCCTGATCCTCGGCCCCGCGATCGCGGCCTGCGGCGGCTACGTCCCGATGATCTCCGGCCGCGGCCTCGGCCATTCCGGCGGCACGCTCGACAAGTTCGATGCGATCCCGGGCTATGTCAGCCAGCCCGACCTTCAGACCTTCGAGCGGGTGGTCCGCGAGGCGGGCTGCGCGATCAGCGGCGCCACGCCCGACATCGCCCCGGCCGACCGGCGGATGTACGCGATCCGCGACACCACCGGCACGGTCGAGAGCCGCGACCTTATCTGCGCGTCGATCCTGTCGAAGAAGCTGGCGGCGGGGCTTGAGGGGCTGGTGCTGGACGTGAAGTTCGGCTCCGGCGCCTTCGCGGCCACCTACGAGGCTGCGGAGGATCTGGCGCGGACGCTGGTCGAGGTGGCGAACGGCGCCGGGCTGCCGACGGCGGCGCTGCTGACCGACATGAACCAGGTCCTCGGGCGCTCGGCCGGCAACGCGCTGGAGGTCGCGGAAGCCGCGGCCTTCCTGGCCGGCGACCGGCCCGACCCGCGGCTGCGCGAGGTGACCGTGGCGCTGTCGGCCGAGCTTCTGGTGCTGGGCGGGCTGGCCGGCGACGCCGAGGAGGGCCGGGCCAGGGTCGACCGGGTGCTGGACGACGGCTCGGCGGCGGAGCGGTTCGACCGGATGGTGGCGGCGCTGGGCGGGCCGACCGACTTCGTCGGGACCTGGAAGACCCACCTGCCGCACGCGCCGGTCCAGCGCGAGGTGATGGCGCGCGAGGCCGGAGTGATCTCGGCGATCGACACCCGCGCCGTCGGGCTCGCCGTCATCGGGCTGGGGGGCGGCCGGCGGGCACCGGACGATTCGATCGATCCCTCTGTCGGGTTCGCCGAGGTCGGCGGGATCGGCGAGCGGGTCGGCCCCGGCGGCCGGCATCTGGCGATCGTCCACGCCCGCACCGAGGACGCCGCCGAGCGCGCGGCCGAATGCCTGCGCGCGGCGGTGACGCTTTCCGACTCCGCGCCCGGGCCGCGTTCCGCGGTCGCGGCGCGGGTCGATGCCGGCAGCGCCGCAGGGCGATCGTGAGCAAAGGGCCGGAGTCGGGGACGGGCGCCGCGGCACCCCAGCCAGCGGCGCGGCCGGCCGGGGCGGTGCCGGCCCAGGGCGCCGCGGCGGCGGCGGCCAACATGGCCGCGATCGGCACCTATGTCGTGGCCATGGCGGTTCTGACGCTGATGGACGCGACGATCAAGTGGCTGTCGGCGGACTACCACACGCTCCAGATCCTGGCATTCCGCAGCTTGTTCGGCTTCATCCCCGTGCTCGCCTTCGTCATGGTCGCGCAGGGCGGGCTGTCGGCCCTGGGAACACGGCGGCCAGGGGCGCATCTGTTGCGCGGGCTGGTGATCACGGCGACCGCCTTTCTGTTCTTCTTCGCCGTCGGCCGCCTGCCGCTCGCCGATGCCTATGCGATCATCTTCGCCGCCCCGCTGTTCCTGACAGCCCTCTCCGGGCCGCTGCTGGGAGAGTCGGTGGGGCCGCGCCGCTGGGCCGCGGTGCTGGTCGGCTTCGCCGGCGTTCTGGTCGTCCTGCGGCCGAGTGCCGCGGGCGGCGGCGGGCTGATCGACATCGGCGCCGTCGCCGCCCTGGCCGGCGCGCTCGGCTATGCCCTGTTCGGCGCCCTGACCCGTCTGCACAGCCGGACCGAAACCAACGCCGCCCTCACCGTGTGGTCGAGCCTGGTGACGCTCGGCCTGGCGGGTCTCTCGCTGCCCTTCGTCTGGATCACGCCCAAGCCGGAGGACCTGGCGCTGCTGGTGCTGACCGGCCTGCTGGGCGGGATCGGCTCGATCCTGATCGTGCGGGCCTTCGCGATGGCGCCGCTCGCGGTGATCGCGCCGTTCGAGTACACCACCATGGCCTGGGGCGTTGTGCTGGGCTTCGTCCTGTTCGGCGACCTGCCGGGGCCGTGGGTGTGGGTGGGGACCGCCATCGTCGTGGCCGCCGGCCTCTACATCCTATACCGCGAGAACCGCGCCCGCGGCACCGCGCCGTGAGCGAGCGCGTGCCCGATGCCGAGCACGCCCGGCGGACCGAGCTGACCCGCCAGCATGCCGGGCGCGGGATCGCGGCGATCGTCGTCGCGCTGTTCCTGTTCGCGTCCATGGACGTGCTGATCAAGCTGCTCCAGGCCGAGGGCTTCTCCGTCCTCCAGATCTTCTTCTTCCGCTCGTTCTTTGCGCTGGTCCCGATCGCCGCGGTGATCCGGGCGGAGGGCGGCGTGGCGGCGCTGAAGACCCGGCGGCTGCCCGGCCATTTCGGCCGGACGCTGCTGACCATGGGATTCCTGCTCTGCTTTTTCTGGGCGCTGTCGATGCTGCCGCTGGCCTCGGTCTATTCGATCTCGTTCGCGTCGCCGCTGCTGATCACGGCGCTGTCGGTCCCGCTGCTGGGCGAAAGGGTCGGGCCGCGGCGCTGGGGGGCCGTGCTGGTCGGCTTTGCGGGCATCCTCCTGATCCTGCGCCCCGGCGGCGACGCGTTCAGCCTGGGCGGTTTCGTCGCCCTGGCGTCGACCCTGTTCTATGCCTTCGGCATGATCCTGGTGCGCCAGTTGAGCCGGACCGAATCGAACGCGGCGATCGTGTTCTGGTTCTCGATCTTCGCCTCCGTCCTCGCGGCGCTGGGGCTGCCCTGGTTCTGGAGCACCCCCGCCGAGTGGACCCATTGGGCCCTGCTGGTCGCGGTCGGCATCCTCGGCGGGACCGGCCAGGTCTTCATCACCGAGGCCTATCGCCGGGCCGACGCGGCGGTGGTCAGCCCGTTCCAGTACACCTCCCTGCTGTGGGGGCTGGTCTTCGGCTGGCTGGTGTTCGGCGAGGTCCCGGGCGGCGGCGTCCTGGCCGGCGGCGCGATCGTGATCGCGAGCGGCCTCTACATCCTCCACCGCGAGACCCGCCGCGGCGGTGCCGCCGGCCGCGGCATGGCCGGCGGGCAGTAGCGGCGTCCCGCGGAGATCCTGCCGCCCATTCCCGCGCTGTGTGCGGAGAACGGGCCTGGCGGTGCGGAGAATGGCCGAGCTACTCTCCGCAAGTCATGCGGAGAATAAGCGCGTGTCCACCTGGGACCGTCCGGACTGCCCCGGTCTTCGCCGGGACCGCGGGACGCTGGCCGCTCCACCGACACGCCGGCGAGCTGATCGACCGCGGGGCGCTGGTCAGGAACCCGGGCGGTGGGCGCAGCACCAGCCATCGTCTGGTCGCGGTCTGAAGGCATGCCGCGCGACCCGGGGCAGCGGCCGGCGGCGCGGGCTTTGACACCCGGCGGCCGGTTGGCCACTCTCCCGCGACTTTCCGCGAGTCGGAGACCGCCCGCATGACCGCCGAGCCGCCGTCCATCCCCGCCGTCCCGAAGGCGGAACTGCACGTCCATCTGGAGGGCACGGCCAGCCCCGATCTGGTCCGTCGGCTGGCGGCGCGCAACGGCATGACCCTGCCGGAAACGATGTTCGACGCCGAAGGGGGCTTTGCCTGGACCGACTTCCTGGATTTCCTGACGGTCTACGATGCGACCAGCGCGACCATCCGGTCGGCCCGCGACTATCGCGACGTGACCTACGAGTACCTGGTCGGCTGCGCCGCGGAGGGCGCGATCTATGTCGAGGTCACCTCGTCCCCCGACCACGCCGCCATGGCGGGGATGAGCTATGCGGAGCATGTCGAGGGGATCGCCCAGGGCATCGAGGACGCGCGCGCCGAGACCGGCATCGAGGGCCGGATCATCGTCTCCTGCGTGCGCCATTTCGGGGTCGACCGCGCGCTGACGGTGGTACGCGAGGCGGTCTCCCATCCCCATCCGCTGGTGACCGGGTTTGGCATGGGCGGCGACGAGGCGAACTTCCCGCCGGAGCAGTTCGCCGAAGTCTACCGGATCGCGCAGGAGGAGGCGGGGCTGGCCTGCACGGTTCATGCCGGCGAATGGACCGGCCCGGAATCGATCCGCCGCGCCCTGACCCTGCCGGTCGACCGGCTGGGCCATGGCGTGCGCGCGATCGAGGACGAGGACCTGCTGGCGGAGATCGTGGCGCGCGGGATCGTGCTGGAAGTCTGCCCGACCTCCAACGTCGCGACCGGACTCTATCCGGACTGGGCCGGCCATCCGTTCCCGCTGCTGATGGCCGCCGGGGCGCGGGTCACGCTGAACAGCGACGACCCGCCCTATTTCCACACCTCGATCGGCCGGGAGTACGGGCAGGCACGCGATACCTATGGCCTGGACGACGCAGCCCTCGCCGGGATCACCCGCACGGCGATCGCCGCCGCCTATGTCGACGACGCGACGCGGGCACGCCTGCTGGAGAAAGTGGCGAGCGCAGCGCCGGCGGCCTGACCCGGCCGCTGCCCGCTTGAAGGGCGCGCCCGGCCCGAGGCAGCCGGTGCCGGATCAGCCCTCGGCCTTTTTCGACTTTGCGCCAGCCTTCTTCGGCGCGGCCTTGGCGGCCGTGGTCCGCGCCTTGCCGGCCTTCGAGGTTCCGGTCTCCGGATCGGCCGGCGTCGCCGCGGCCTTGCGGGTCTTGGCACGGGTCGCCTTGGCGGAGGCGGCGCCGTTGCCCTCGACCGCGGCGGTCTTGGCCCGGCGGTTGGAGGTCGCCTTGCCGCCCTTCGGCGCCGGCGCCGCGGCCGGGGTGGCGGGGGCGGCCGGCTGCGGATCGGCGGTCGCCGTGGCGGCTTCGCCCATCAGTTCCCAGCGCGCCTGGGACCAATGATCCGCCTCCCGGCCCTGGGGGCGGCCTTCGCGCTCCCAGATCTCGTAGGCGCGCTGGCGGATGGCCTCTTCGGCCGGTTCGATCACGTTCTGCATCGTCATGGGTCGAGGTCTCCTGGAGCGACGGCCCCTCCGGCGGTGCCTCCGCCCGCGCGCGGAGGGACCCCGCGCGCGGAGGGACACGGTCGGCGGTTCGGGCTCGTGCATCGGTCAAGGTGGCGACGCGTCGTGGCCGGGTCAAACCCCCTCCTTGGGGATCCACCTTGCCGCACCGTTCCGCCGGTTGTCCGTCCGCGTCGAGAGACCACGTACTCCCCATCGACGCAAGCCAATCGAGTGCGCGACCGGCGCGCCGGCGTCAAGACAGTTCTGCAGTCCTGCGCGACGTCATGGCACGCCGTCGCCCATACGAGTGACACTCCTTTCTAAGTCTCCGCCGCACCACCGAGGACGCCCTCCATGTTTGCCAATTCGATCCGCCTCTTCCGGCTGTTCGGGTTCGAGGTCAAGCTCGACGCGAGTTGGCTGCTGCTCGCCGTGCTGATCGCGTGGAGCCTGGCGGTGGGCTATTTCCCCGCGGTCTCGCCCGGGCTGGACACGGTCACCTATTGGTCGATGGGCATCGTCGGGCTGTTCGGCCTGGCGTTCTCGATCGTGGTGCACGAACTGGCGCATAGCCTGGTCGCACGCCGGTTCGACATGCCGATCAAGGGGATCACGCTGTTCGTCTTTGGCGGCGTGGCGGAGATGCGCCAGGAGCCGACCTCGCCCAAGGGCGAATTCCTGATGGCGATCGCCGGCCCGCTGATGAGCGTGGCCGTGGCGTTCGGCTTCGGCGCCCTGGCCTGGGCGTTCGGCGGGGCGGCGGTGAGCGGCGCGGCCGGCGACGGGGCGCCGCGGATCGATGCGCCGCCCTTCGTCCTGGTGCTGAGCTACCTCTCCTTCATCAATCTGTTGCTGGCGGGGTTCAACCTGATCCCGGCCTTTCCGCTCGACGGGGGACGGATGCTGCGGGCCGCGCTGTGGGCCTGGAAGGGCGACATCCTCTGGGCGACGCGGATCGCCGCCGCTGCCGGCTCGGCCTTCGCGTTCGCGCTGATGGCGCTGGGCCTGTTCAGCGTGATCTCCGGCAACTGGATCGGCGGCATCTGGTATTTCGTCCTCGGCCTGTTCGTTCGCGCCGCGGCAGCGGGGCAGATCCAGCACCAGGCGAGCCAGTCGACGCTGAAGAACGTGCCGGTGCGCCGCTTCATGCGGGCCGATCCGATCTTCGTCGATCCGGACACCACCCTCGACCGGCTGGTCGAGGACTATTTCTACCGCTACTACTTCAAGACCTTTCCGGTCGCCCGCGACGGCCGGTTCCTGGGCGCCGTCTCGGTGGAACGGGTGCGGCACGCCGGCGACGACGTGGAGGCGAGTCCCCATCTCTGGACGGTCGGTGCGGTGATGCGCCCGGCGGACCAGGCGGCGACCATCGGCCCGGAGGAGGACGCCGCGCAGGCGCTTTCGAAGATGCAGCAGGAGGGCGAGGGCCGGCTGTGGGTCGTCGACGGCGGCCGGCTGGTCGGCGTGCTGTCCCTGCGCGACCTGGCGCACTACCTGGAACTGCGCCGCGACCTGGAGCCGATCGTCCATGCCCCCGACCGTCGCCGGACGGCAGCCTGACCGTCACGCCGCGGGCAGCGCCGTTGCGGCCTCCAGCCCCAAGACCGCCGCCACCTCGGCGGCGATGGCGAGCGACGCGGTCAGGCCCGGGCTCTCGATGCCGTAAAGGTTGACCAGTCCCGGCACGCCATGGTCGGCCGGGCCCTGGATCTCGAAGTCCCGCGCCGGTTCACCCGGGGCCTGCAGCTTCGGACGGACGCCGACATAGCCCGGGACCAGCGACCGGTCGGGGAGGTCCGGCCAGTACTTGCGGATCTCGGCATAGAAGGCGTCGGCGCGGGACGGATCGACCTCGTAGTCGTCGGGCCGGTCCGTCCATTCCACGTCGGGCCCGAACCGCGCCTGCCCTCCCAGGTCGAGCGTCAGGTGGACGCCGAGCCCGCCGGCCTCCGGCATCGGATAGATCAGGGACGAGAACGGCGAGCGGCCGGTCAGGGAGAAATAGGTGCCCTTGGCGAAATACCGGCGCGGCACGGCCGCCTCCGGAAGGCCGCGGGTCCGACCAGCCAGAACCGGGGCGTCGTGGCCGGCGGCATTCACCACCAGGCGCGCGGTCAGCGCCATGGGCTCCGCCCCGCCCACCTCGACCGTCAGTCCGACGGGACCCGCGGCGATCGCCTCGACCGGCGCATGGAAGGCGACCATGGCACCCGCCGCCTCCGCGTCGCCCTGGAGCGAGAGCATGAAGGCGTGGCTGTCGAGGATGCCGGTGACCGGCGAATGCAGTGCCGCGGTGCAGGCGAGCGCCGGCTCCATGGCTCTGGCCGCGCCGGCGTCCAGCATCTCCAGCCCTTCGACCCCGTTCGCCCGGGCCTTTTCCGCCAGGGCGTGCAACGCCGGCACGCCGGCCGCGTCGGTCGCCACGATCAGCTTGCCACAGGCGCGATGGCCGATCCCGCGCTCCCGGCAATAGGCGGAGAGCGCTCGCCGTCCTGCGACGCATAGCCGCGCCTTCAGGCTGCCGGTGGGATAGTAGATGCCGGCATGGATGACCTCGCTGTTGCGCGAGGAGGTGACGGTGCCGATTGCCTCGGCCCGCTCCAGGACGACGACGTCCCGACCGGCCTGCGCCAGGGCCCGGGCCACCGCCAGCCCGACCACGCCGGCCCCGACCACGATCGAGTCGATCCGCTCGGTCACGACACCGATTTTTCCGCCATTTCAGATGCATCCTTTTCGTCGGCTGCGGCGTTGATCGGTTTCAGGGCCCCGGGCCGATGCGTCCCGCGACGCCGGTGGGAGTATGGCGGCGAACGGGGTCTGCGCCAATGGCCGGTCGGGCGCAAAGGCGGACGTTCTCGAATCTCCAATCCAGATTCGGGAGACGAAGCTTTGTGCGAATATAAGGCCGTTGAGGATCGGGGTTGCCGTCAATCGTGACTAAAGAATTGCAGTTCTTGATGTGAGCCTACCCCAGGTGCCAGATCATGCGTTTTGCTGCTTCGAAAAGAACGAGGCTACGGGTACGGAATTATACTGATTGTCGGGGGTTGTCGGTCATAACAGACTTGTCGTGGACTTGGCCCTGGCCGGGGCGTTGGTTTGCAACGATTCGTCTTGCCGGGGCGTAGAGGGCTCCGAGATGCCTGCGGGGTCGACAAGAAACGGAAGGAGGCTACCCATGGCCGCAGCGCGAGAGGGGATCGATGCGGCGGATACCGCGTCCCGCCGCTTCCTCTCCGAAATCCAGCGGTTCCCGATGCTCTCCGCCGAGGAGGAGAGGGATCTGGCCCGCCGCTGGCGCGACGCGGGTGACCGCAAGGCGGCGGAGAAGCTGGCGTCCAGCCATATGCGTCTCGTCGTTCGGATTGCCCGCGACTACGGGGGCTATGGTCTGCCCCTGCACGATCTGATCGCGGAAGGCAATGTCGGCCTCGTGCGCGCCCTGGACGGGTTCGACCCGGACCGCGGCGTCCGCTTCGCCACCTACGCGATGTGGTGGATCCGCTCGGCCATCCAGGAGCATGCGCTGGCCAGCTGGTCATTGGTGCGTACCGGCACCACCGGATCGCAGAAGAAGCTGTTCTTCAACCTGCGCCGCCTGAAGAACCGGCTGCAGGGCCCGGATCGGCCGGGCATCAGCAATGAAGTGGTGGCCGAGATCGCCACGACGCTGAATGTCCCGGAACACGACGTGCGGATGATGAACGACCGGCTAGCCGGCGGCGACCAGTCGCTCAACGCGCCGCTGCGCGAGGAGACGACCGAGGAATGGGTCGACCTGCTGATCGACGAGGAGCAGCAGGACCCGGAAACGATCGTGCTCGACCAGGCGGAATCGTCGCACCGCCGCGCCATGCTGGCCAAGGCGCTGGAGACGCTGAACGACCGGGAGCGGCGAATCCTGATCCGGCGGCGGTTGGCCGACGAGCCGACGACGCTGGAGAACCTCAGCCAGGAATACGGCGTCAGCCGGGAGCGCGTCCGGCAGATCGAGACCCGCGCCTTCGACAAGCTGTGCAAGGCGATCGTCGCCAGGAAGCGCCCGCTGACCGCCGCCAATGGCCGGGAAGCCGCGCGATAGGTCGCGTCGCCGCGACGATCTTGAAGGACCGGGAACGGCAGCGGTCCTGGCGAAAGGAAGTGTCCTCGGGAACGCCCGCCATCCAGCAGCGGAAACGCTGGACGGCGGGCGTTCCCGTCTGCGGACGGAAGTGCCGACCACCCGGCACCGCGATTATGTCGGTTGAATCGGCTACTCAGCGGATGGGTGTGGGGAAAGCCGCATTGACGATGGGGTCGTACGGCACGCCGAGGACCGGCTTGTCCCGATCCATGCCCGTTGGCAAGCGCGGCGTCGCGACAGCGCTTCGCTTCGACTCGACGCAGGCCCGCGGGCGGCGCCGCCCGCTGCCGTCAGTCGACCGGCGGATGATCCGCCGTCAGGCACCTGTCGTGGTTCGACAGGAGCTCGATCACCCGGCATTCCGCCACCGCATCGGCGGCGCAGGCGCCGGCGACGCGGGCCAGTTCGTCTTCCAGCAGCCGCAGCCGCCGGATCCGGTCGCGCACCGAGGCGAGGTGCCGCGCCGCGATCTCGTCGGCCTGCTCGCACGGCGCGTCCGGCTGCTGGCTCAAGCGCAGCAGGTCGCGGATGTCGTCCAGGGTGAAGCCCAGCTCGCGCGCGTGCCGGATGAAGGTCAGCCGTTCCAGATGGCTGCGGCGGTAGCGGCGCTGGTTGCCCTCGGTCCGATCCGGCGCCGGCATCAGGCCGATCTGCTCGTAGTATCGGATCGTCGGTACCTTGCACCCGCTCTCCCGCGACAGGTGCCCGATGGTGAGGGCGTCGGCCGGCATGGGTTTTCTCCCTTGAACCTATAGTCGCTGGAGGTCCTATCTTCCCAGTACCAGATGGGAACGATGACCGGAGACGGCCATGGGTGCAGGATGTTGCGGCAACGAAGCCCGGTTCGACGGCGTGTCGACGGCCTATCGCCGCGTGCTGTGGGCAGTGATCGCGATCAACGCGACGATGTTCGTGGTCGAGATGACCGCCGGCATCGCTGCGCAGTCGCAGGCGCTGAAGGCCGACGCGCTCGACTTCCTGGGCGACACGGCAACCTATGCGATGAGCCTCGCGGTCATCGGCATGAGCCTCCGGGTCCGGGCGACGGCGGCCCTGGTCAAGGGAATCAGCCTGTCGCTGATGGCCGCCTGGGTGCTGGGCAGCACGCTCTACCGTGTCTTCGTGACCGGTGTGCCGGAGGCGGAGGTGATGGGGGTCGTTGGTTTCCTGGCCCTCGCGGCCAATATCGCCAGCGTCGTCCTGCTGATGAAATGGAAGGACGGCGACGCCAATGTCCGGTCGGTCTGGCTGTGCAGCCGCAACGACGCGATCGGCAACGTCGCGGTGCTGCTGGCCGCCGCCGGCGTCTGGGCGACCGGCACGGGTTGGCCCGACCTCGCCGTCGCCGGCCTGATGGCGAGCCTGTTCCTGTGGTCTTCGGTGCAGATCATCGGCCAGGCCCGCGAGGAGCGACGCACTGCCGCCCTCGCGGCGGAATGAGGGGGGCGGAATGAGGGGGGCGCGCCGCGCTCTTCCGACACCGCAGGATCCGACGGGAAGACGCGAACGGCCCCGCCTGGGCGACAGGCGGGGCCGTCGGATCGAGTGATTCGGTCCGGACCGCCGGCGCTACAGCACCGAGCGGATCCACTGCTCCAGCGCGCCCTTCGGCAGGGCGCCGATCTTGGTCGCCGCCACCTGGCCGTCCTTGAACAGCATCAGCGTCGGGATGCCGCGCACGCCGTAGCGCGACGGCGTCTGCGGGTTGTCGTCGATATTGACCTTGGCGATCGTGAGTTCGTCGGCCATGTCGCCGGCAATGTCCTCGAGCGCCGGGCCGATCATCTTGCACGGGCCGCACCATTCGGCCCAGAAGTCGACCAGAACCGGCTTCTCGGCCTTGAGGACGTCCTGCTCGAAGCTGGAGTCGCTGACGCTGACGGGATGGCTCATCGGCTTGGTTCCTGAACATCGGGATGCCGGCGGACCCCGCTGGGGCCGTGTGTCGGTCCCGGAGATTAGGGGTCGGCGAAGCGGGCGGTCAAGGTGCGTGGGCGTCGAGCAGCGCATCCGAGAGATGCATCAGGCGCGGTGCGTCGGTCCACAAGAGGGCACAGCGCACCTCCCGGTCCGGATAGACGCCGCGCAGCGCCGCGCGGTAGGCCGCCATCTGCCGGAGATAGACCGGCGCCACCGCATCCTCGGTTTCCGGCGGCGGGCGGTTGGTCTTGTAGTCGACGATCAACACCGCGTCCTCGGTCACCGCCAGGCGGTCGATCTGGCCGGACAGCACCTGGCCGCCGACCCGGCCGACGATCGGCACTTCCGCCCGGCTCGACGGGCCGAACAGCGGCGCGGCGGCGGGGTCGTCCAGCACGGCCAGCGCCTCGGCCACCAGCGCCGTCTGCTCGTCCTCCGCCAGGCCGTGCCCCGGGCGGGCGAGGAACCGGGCGGCGGCGGCCGGCCGCTCCTCCCGCGGCAACTCGGGCAGCGTCTCCAGCAGGCGGTGGATCAGCGTGCCGCGGCGGAACCGGGCGCCGTCGTCGCCGGCAAGCGGCGGGCGCACCGCCGGATCGGGCTCGCTCGGGCGGGAGGGGGTCAGTGGCACGGTCGGTTCCGGCTCCGGCGCCGGCGGCCGCAGCGCCCAGGCCGGCAGCGGCTCGGCCGCCTCCGTTTCGGCCTCCGCCTCCTCGCGCTTCCGCTCCGCGACCTGGGGATGGGTCAGGCGCAGCGCGTCGCCCTCCCAGGTGGCAAAGGGCGCCCGCTCGACCTCCTCGTGCTCCGCCAGCGCGTCGGCGACCAGGCGGTACCAGCAGTCGTCCGCGGCCGGGTCCTTGCGGCGGTAGCCGCCGACATAGAGCCGGTCCTCCGCCCGGGTCAGTGCGACATAGAGCAGCCGGCGGTATTCCTGGTCGGTCCGCGCCTTCGCCCGGTCGCGCGCCTCGGCGGAGACCGGATCGCGCAGGTCGGCGCGGGGCACCCAGATCGGCACGTCGCCGCCCGGTCCGGCGCCGTCGGGCCAGAGGATCGGCGGCTCCGACTTCGGCTTGGACACTGTGTCCGGCAGGATCACGATCGGTGCCTGGAGGCCCTTGGCGCCGTGCACCGTCATGATCCGCACCTGGCCGCCGGCCTGCTCCATCTCGCGCTTGACCTCGGTCGCCGCCGCCTCCAGCCAGTGCAGGAAACGCTGCAGCGACGACGGATGGCGCCGCTCCGCCTCCATCGCCAGCGCCAGGAACTCGTCAACCGGATCCTCCGCCTCCGGGCCCAGGCGGCCGGCCAGCGCGCGCCGGCCGCTGATCCGGTCGCCGGGACAGGGCGCGGCGAGCAGGCGGGCGTAGAGTTCGTAGGGCGCCTCGAAATCGACCCGGCCCAGCAGGTCGGCCAGCCAGGCATGGGCCGCGGCGAAGGCGGGATCGCCGGCCGCCTTCGCCTGCAAGGCCCGCCACAAGGTGCCCTTGCGGTCATGGGCGAGCGCGAACAGTCGGTCCTCGTCGAGCCCGATCAGCGGCGACTTCAGCAGCGCCGCCAGGGTCAGGTCGTCCTCCGGCATCAGGAGGAAGCGCCCCAGCGCTGCCAGGTCCATCACCGCCAACTGCTCGGTCAGCACCATCCGGTCGATGCCGGCGACCGGCACGCCGCGGTCCTTCAGCGCCCGGACCAGCCGCGGAAAGAAGTCGCTGCGCTTGCGCAGGAGCACCAGCACGTCGCCCGGCCGGATCGGCCGGTCGCGGCTTTCCAGGCGCTCGCCCCGGTCGATCCAGCCCTTGATCGTGCCGGCGACGTGGTCGGCCATCAGGGCGGCCGGGTCGGTACCGGCCAGCTGCTCGGTCGGCGGGGTCCAGGCCTCGGGCTCGGCGCGCTCCTCCGGCTCCAGGAGGGGCCAGAGCTCGACCAGCCCGGCCTGGCCGCGGCGGAACGGCTGGTGCCGGATCGCGGTCGCCGGGTCCGAGACAACGCCTGCCCGCGCCTCGTCCCGCGCGAAGACCGCGTCCACGGCGGCCAGGACCGCGCGCGTGGACCGGAAGCTGACGATTAGCTCGACCGGCCACCAGCCGGCCGCTGCCGCCTCCGCGCGACCGGCGAAATGCGTGCGCATCCGCGCGAACTCGGCCGGGTCGGCGCGCTGGAAGCTGAAGATCGACTGCTTCTCGTCGCCCACCGCGAAGACGGTGCGGGTCCGGCCGCTGCCGTCGTCGCCGGCGAAGAACTCGTCGGTCAGCCGCTCGACCACCTTCCACTGGTCGGGGTTGGTGTCCTGCGCCTCGTCGATCAGCACGTGGTCGAGCCCGCCGTCGAGCTTGTAGAGCACCCACGGCGCCACCCCCGGCCGGTCCAAGAGCTCGACGGTCGCCAGGATCAGGTCGTCGTAGTCGACCAGCGCGCGCTCCGCCTTGGCGGCGGCGTAGCGCCCGACGATCGCGCTGCCGACGATCAGCAGCGCCCGGGTCGCCGCCGCCACCTCGGCGGCCCGGCACAGCCCGTCGACCGCGCGCAGCCGCTCGGCCTCGGCGGACAGGACGTCCTCGCAATCGGGCTGGGCCGCGAGGACGGCCTTGGTCGCGATCTTGCTGTTGAGCCGCCCGTCCTTGGTCAGCAGTTTCCGGCAGAGCCCGTCCCAGCCTGCCAGTCGCCCGTCGGGATCGGCGGCCAGCCACGACGCGAGGACGGCCCCCGCCTCCGCGCCGGTCTTGCCGCCGAGGTCGGTCAGGGCGCCTGCGACGCGGCGCAGCGCCGGCCCGTCGAACGCCCCCTCCGCGCAGGCGGCGCGGTGCAGGCTCTCGGCCGTGTCGCCGGGGGCGAGACCGAGGCTCCGGCTCACCCGGTCGGCCAGCGGCGCAACGCCGCCATGGGCCTCCAGCAGCCGGGAGAGCCGGCCGCGCTCCGCGTTGAGCGCCCGGATCAGCTTGCCGAATCCGTCCTCGGTCGTCTCCGCCGCCAGCCGGTCCAGCGCGTCGGCCACGTCGGACGGCGGCACCTGGAACAACCGGTCCTGCGTCTCCCGCATCAGCTCGTCGGCGGTGCGGTCGTCGATCAGCTCGAAATGCGGCGGCACCTCCGCCTCGACCGGAAACCGGCGCAGCAGAGACTGGCAGAAGGCGTGGATGGTCTGGATCTTCATGCCGCCCGGCGCTTCCAGCACACGGGCGAACAGGCGCCGCGCCTCGCGCCGGAGGTCGGCGTCCGGCCGGCGCGCCGTCAGGCCCGCAAGGGCGGCGTCGAGCGTCCCGTCCTCGACCGTCGCCCAGGCCGCGAGCGTTCGGTTCAGGCGGTTGGCCATCTCCGCCGCCGCCGCCTTGGTGAAGGTCAGGCACAGGATGCGCTGCGGTGGCGTGCCGGCGAGCATCAGGCGCAGCACCCGGTCGGTCAGCACCTTGGTCTTGCCGGTGCCGGCGGAGGCGCCGACCCACACCGAGGCATCGGGATCGGCCGCCCGGCGCTGCAGGACGTTGGGGTCGATCGCCGTCTCCCTCTCGTCCGCCGGGGGCGTGGACGGTCGCGATGCGGATCGCGGCAGATCGGAGGCTGTCATTCGGACCCCGGAAACAGCAGCGAGCGGCGGCGAGGGCGAGTCGGCGGCCAAGGGTGCGGCAGTCTATCACCTGCCCGCCGCCGGGGAAAACGCCGGCCCGCCGACCGCTCCCCGTGTCGCCGGTCCCGGGTGAGATGATCCATCGTCCTCGACACGCCGGAGATCAGCCAATGATTGAAAGGACATTTCTTGTCCGCTTTGCGCAGCCGGGATGTTGTGCCTACGATCCGTTCCTCAGCCGAGCCCCGACCGCCGGGTGTCCAGGAGCGGACCATGTTCAGCAATCCCAAGGTGCGCGTCGCCCTCGAAGCCGGAGAGGTCGGTGCCTGGCGATGGTCGGTCGAGGCGGACCACCTGGAATGGTCGCCCAACCTGGCCGCCCTTCACGGCGTTCAGCCCGACCAGGTCACCGGCGTGCTGGACTTCTTTCTCGATGACGTGCATCCGGACGACCGCGCCCGCGTGCGCGAGGCGATCGACCGCGCGCTGGCCACGAAGGGCCCCTACGGCGTCCGGTACCGGCTGCCGCCTGCGGAGGACGGGACGTGCCGCTGGATGGAGGCGCGCGGCCAGGTCCTGGTGGATTCCTCCGGCGAAACGGTGCTGACCGGCGCCTGCCTCGACGTCACCGCCCAGGTCCGGGCCGAGGAGGAGCTGGCCGCGCGGCTGCGCCAGCAGGAACTGGTGGCGGAGATCGGCCAGTATGCGCTGGAGGTCGACGACCTGACCCGGGTGTTCGACCACGTCGTCCGGCGCATCGCGGAAGTCCTGGACGTGGACTACGCCAAGGTGCTTGAGCTTCAGGCCGACAGAAAGGCGCTGCTGTTGCGCTCCGGCGTCGGTTGGCGCGACGGGCTGGTCGGCACCGCGAAGGTCGGAACCGAGTTGGACAGCCAGGCCGGCTACACGCTCATGGTCGATGCGCCCGTGGTCGTCGAGGACCTCTCGACCGACGATCGCTTCCGCGGCCCGCAGCTGCTGGAGGACCATGGGGTGGTCAGCGGCATGAGCGTCGTCATTCTCGGCCCGGGCCACAATCCCTATGGCGTGCTGGGGGTGCATTCGCGCCAGCGGCGGCGCTTCACCGACTACGACGTGACGTTTCTGCGCTCGATCGCCAACGTCCTGGCCAGCGCCGTGCAACGCCACGACGCGGAGACGATGCGATCGTTCCTGTTCAAGGAGCTGAACCACCGGGTCGCCAACCAGTTCAGCCAGGTGCTGACGATCCACCGGCAGACCGCGCGCACCAGCCGAAGCTTGGCCGAGCTGAGCGAAAAGTTCGAGAATCGCCTGTCCGCGACCGCGACCGCGCACAACCTGATCAGCGCCGGTCCGATGAAGGGCGTGGCGATCGACGTCCTGCTGCGCACCCTCCTGGAACCCTATGGCGGGGCCCTGACCGTCGAGGGGCCCTCCCTCTGGCTGCCCAGCGAGGTGGCCTTTCCGTTCAGCCTCGCGGTCAACGAGCTGGCGACCAATGCCGCGAAATATGGCGCCCTCATGTGCGATGGCGGCAGCCTGTCGGTCCGGTGGGAAGCCGACGATGATGCCGGGGGGTTCGCCCTGGAGTGGACGGAGACCTGCGACCGGCCGGTGAGCGAACCGGCGGAGCGCGGTTTCGGCTGGCAGTTGATCGAGCTGATGGTGATCCAGCGGATGGGCGGGACGATCGACCAGGCCTTCGAATCCGATGGCCTGCGCCTGCGGCTGAACCTGCCCCTGACCACCCCGATCGCGGGGCAGACGGTCGAGCCGATCACGTAGGGCTCCTAGGCCTCGCCCCCGCCGTCGCCGCCGATCCATTCGTCGATCCGGGCGAGATGGCCGAAATCGGAATAGGACGGCAGGTTGAAGGGATTGGGCCGTGACCGATAGGGCGTCGCGGGGTCGCCGAAGGTGGCGATCAGCCGGGTCAGGCCGGCGCGCGCCCGCTCGATCAGCTCGGCCTGGGTCAGCGGCGGATTCCGGGTCTCCTTGACCGGCCGGCATTCGCCCGGCGGATGGCCGCCGGTCAGGCGCCAGTACTCCATGCCGCCGACCGGTCCCGCCGGCAGATCCTCGAAGCCCCCGGCGATCGCGATCAGCGCCTCCAGCGGCAGCTGCGGCGCATAGCCGGCGACGATCTGCTTCTGGGTCGGCACGGTGCCGGTCTTGTAGTCGATCAGGTGCAGCCGGCCGTCGGCGTCGCGGTCGATCCGGTCGGCCCGCGCGGTCAGCGTGAAGGCGGGGCCGACCGCCATGGAGCCGGGCACCTCCAGCCTCGCCGGCACGGTGCCGTCGGCGCGGCGGCGCGTCTCCTCGTCGATCACCCAGGCGGCGATCCGCTGGAACCGTGTCCACCAGAAGGCGTGCAGGCCGGGCCAGGCGGCGATCGCCTCGAACCGCTGCCGGCCGCAGTCGATCAGGCGCGCCAGGGCGTCCGGCGGCAGCGGGCCGGGACCGATCTCCCCCAGAAAGGCGGCCAGCGCGTCATGGATGATCTCGCCCTTGTCGGCCGCACCGGGATCGGCCTCCAGCGGGTCGAGCGCCTCCAGCCGCAGCACCTTGCGGGCGTAGATTTCGTAGGGGTCGGAGAACAGCCGGCCGATCTGGGTGACCGACAGCCGCTTCGGCCGGGCCTCGGCCGGCGGCCGGGGCTCGGGCGAGGCGATCGGGCGCACCGCCTCCGGCCGATCGAGCAGTGCCGCCCAGGCCACCGGAACCGGGTCCGGCGGCAGGGCGGGCTGGACCTCGGTCGACAGTCCCGCTGCCTGCAGCACCGCGTCCATCCGCAACAGCCAGCGCGACGGCACGGTCGGCGCCCCTTCCGCCTTGGCGGCGCGGGTGATCGCCACCTCGGGCGCGGCGAAGGCCTGGGCGAAGTCGTGCGCCGAGAGGCCGATCCGCCGGTCCGGTCCCGGCAGCCCGAAGGCGGCCCGCATCGGCCGGGACATCCAGGGGTCGGGCGCCGGCTCCCGCGGCCAGCTGCCTTCGTTCAGGCCGCCCAGCACGACCAGGTCGAAGCTCTGCAGGCGGGCCTCCAGCGGGCCCAGGATGAAGAGACGCGGGTGGTCGCCCCAGCGCGGCCGGACGACGCGCGGGGCCAGCATCGCCTCGAACAGCCCGGGCCAGTCGGCCGGCGCGATCGGCGGAAGATCGCCTGCAGCCTCGGCGAGTTCGGCGATCAGGGCCGCCGCCGCCTCGCCGTCGTCCTTGCGCCAAAGCCGCTCCGGCCCGGGCGTCGCGTCGGTCCCGGCCAGCGCCTCCGCCGCGGCGACATGCGCGCGCAGCAGGTCGCGCACCGGGGCGGCGTCGGCGGCGTCGGCGGCGGCGAGGTCGAGCGCCGGCGCCAGCAGCGTCTCCAGCCGGTCGACGAGGGGCAGCAACTCATGCGGCTTCAGGGCCTTGCGGTGCGGATCCTCGCCTGCCGCGGCCAGCGCCGCGCGCAGCCCCTCCACGCCCGGCGCCGGCCGGGGCCCGCGCAGCACCGCCCGCTCGAGCCGTCGGATCTGCTCCCGGAACGCCCCGGGCGCAAGCCCGCCGCCCGCCAGCGGGTGCTTGGCCAATGCCAGCAGGGCGACCGGCGCCAGATTGCGGCGCACCGCGTCGGCGACCAGCCGGAGATAGCTGCCGACCGCCGTATCCGCCAATGGCCGGCCGCCGGAGTCGTCGACCGCGATGCCCCAGCGGTCGAGCGCCGCGGCGACCCGCCGGGCGAGGCCGCGGTCCGGGGTGACCAGCGCGGCCGTCCGCCCCGGTTCCTCCAGCACCCCGCGCATCAGGAGGGCGATCGCCCCCGCTTCGGCGTCCGGTGTGGGTGCCTCAATGCGGGTCAGGCCGCGCAGTGCATCCGACGGAAGGGCCCGGCCGCACAGGTCGCGCCACGCATCGGTGGTCGCCGCCGGGCGCAGCGCCTCGGCGATCAGCCGGCGCCGGTCGGGCGGCTGCGCGGGGCGAGCGGCCGGCGGCACCGGCCACTCCGGCACGTCCGCCCGGTCGCGCCCCAGCGCGCGCAGCACTTCGCGCATGCCGTATTGCGGATGGCCCTCGTCGACCGCGGCCCAGGCCTCCGGGTCCATCGCCGTGTCCAGTCCGGGAAGGACCACGGCGCCACGGGGCAGCCCCGCTACCACCGCCAGCAGCCGCCGGGTCGCCGGGATCGAGCCGGTGGAGCCGGCGGCGACCACCGGGCCGGCGGGCGGCCGCTCGCGCCACAGGGCGGCCTGCGCGTCCAGCACCGCGTTGCGCCGGCGCGCCGGGTCGGTGGCGCCCTCCGCTTCCAGCACGGCGGGCCAGGCCTTGGTGACGATGTCCAGGAAGTCGACCGTCTTCTGCCAATGCTCCGCCAGGTCCGCCGGCACCAGCCGGTCCAGGTTGTCGAAGCTCAGGCCCTCGGTGTCGACCTCGTCGATCAGCCGCGCCAGGTCGCCGGCCAGCCAGGCCGCCTGGTCCGGCGCCAGGGCCTCGCCCTCCGCCTCGGCGCGCGCGCGGATCAGGCGGGCGAGCAGCAACTGGCGGCGGACGCCGCTGATCACCGGTGGCAGGTCCAGGGCCTGCGCGACGCCGGGCAGGTCGCCGAGGCCGATGTCGAGCGCGTCGGGGTCGATGTCGCCCAGCGGGCTCATCCGCGGCAGCAGCATCGGCCGGCCGTCGCTCAGGCGCAGGAACGCCTCGCGCAGGCTCCGGCAGGCGCGGCGGGTGGGCAGCAGCACCGTCGCCTCGCTCAGCCGCAGGGGGTCGGTGCCGACCGCCTGCAGGATGCCGCGCGCCAGGGCGTCGACGAACGGCGCACCGGCCGGGATCGACCAGACCCGCGGCGCCGGGCCGGCGAACGGGTCGAAGGCGGCGGTCGTCACGGTTCCACCCAGCGGATGAAATGCGGGTCGAACAGCCGCGACACCTCCTCCAGCGCCGCCGGCGTGCCGACATGGAACCAGGCGCCGTCGTGCACCACGCCCCAGAGCCGGCCGGCGGCCTCCGCCGCGTCCCACAGCGGAACCATCGAGTAGCCGCCGCCGGCCGGGTCGGGCGCGCCGCCGAGCAGCCGCGGGTGGACCAGCTGGACGCCGCCATAGAAGAACGGCGCGACCGCCCCGGGGGGGCGGCGCCGGGCGCGGCCTTCGGGATCGAGGAAGAAGTCCGCCGCTTCGGCCGCCGGCCCCTCCATGCCCACTGCCTCCGGCGCGCGGACCAGCAGCAGCAGGGCGTCCATCGCCTCGTCGTCCCAGGCGGCGGCCAGCCGGGCCAGTGCGGGGGTCGGCCCGTCGAGCCACAGCGCGTCGGCGTTGGCGACGAAGAACGGCGCGGTGCCCAGCCGCGGCAGGGCAGCCGCGACCGAGCCGCCGGTTTCCAGGAGCGTCGCGGCTCGCGCACCAGGTCGACGGCCGGGGTCGCGTCGTCCGGGCGGGCGTCGAGATGGGCCGCCAGCCGGTCGGCCAGGTGGTGGGCGTTGACCACGGCGCGGGCGATCCCCGCATCGGCCAGGCGGTCGAGCACGCGGTCGAGCAGCGTCCGCCCGGCGATTTCCACAAGCGGCTTGGGCAGCGAGTCGGTGATCGGGCGCAGCCGCTGGCCGCGGCCGGCCGCCAGCACCATCGCGCGGTCGGGACGGGTGCCGAGGGATATCGGCGAGGAGCCCCTCGTACCCGCCTCCGGCCTGGTCGGCGGCGGGGCCGGCGGCGGGCCCGGATCGGGGGCGGGGGCCGTTTCGGTCATCTCTGCCCCGCCGCTCCGGAGCCTCGATCAGCGCCATCGGCGGCGACCCGCAGCAGCGCGGCACCGCGCGGGCCGTGGCCGGTCAGACGCGCGATTCGGCCGGCGCCTCCCTCCGGCAGGTCGAGCGCGAGATCGAGCCGGTCCGGCGGCAGCAGGCGCCCGGCCCGGTCCGGCCACTCGATCAGGCAGATGCCGTCGGCCAGCGCCTCGTCCCAGCCCAGCTCCTCCACCTCCGATGGGTCGCTCAGGCGGTAGAGGTCGAAATGGTGGACCGCCACCGGCTCGCCGCCCGGTCCCGGCGCGTCGTAGTCCTGGACCAGGGTGAAGGTCGGCGACGGCACCTCCGCCCGGGGGTCGCCCAGCAGGGCGCGGACCAGGGCGCGGGCGAAAGCGCTCTTCCCCGCGCCGAGCGGACCTGACAGCGCAATGCGGTCGCCGGGCGCGAGGTGCGGCGCCAGCCGGCCGGCCAGGGCATCGGTCGCCGCCTCGTCGGGCAGGAAGAGCATGGCGGCTGGCTCGGTCATCGCGTCGGCGGCGAGGGCGTCCATGTCGGGGCGGTCTTCCGGAGGGCGATTCGGCGCGGCGCTCGCCGGCGCGCCGGGGCGATTGTCGCGGTCCGTCGCCCCGGGCGCAACCGCTTGCGGCGCGGCCGACCCGAACGCCCCCGTCGCCGCGACGCCGTGGCGATTGCCTGAGCCGCGGTTTTTCGTAAGGTGGCGGCGTTCGAGCCACCCCCTGGTCACGTCCGCCTGCCGAAAGACCGCCGCACCATGACCCCGATCGCCCCCGAGACCGCGTTCCACGAAGGCCCCGGCGAGCCGGAGCAGCCGGCGAGGACCGATGTCGCCGTCATCGGCGCCGGCCCGGTCGGGCTGTTCGCGGTGTTCGAACTGGGCATGCTGAAGATGCGGTCGGTGGTGATCGACGCGCTGGACGTGATCGGCGGCCAGTGCGCGGCGCTCTATCCGGAGAAGCCGATCTACGACATCCCCGGCTATCCGCGGGTCGGCGCGGCCGAGCTGATCGAGCGGCTGGGCGAGCAGGCGGCGCCGTTCGGCCCCGACTACCACCTGGGCCAGCGGGTCGAGACGGTGGTGCGGACCGAGGAGGAGCGGTGGCGGCTGACCACCTCCAAGGGCACGGTGATCGACGCCAAGGCGGTGGTGATCGCCGCCGGGGTCGGCGCCTTCGGGCCGAACCGGCCGCCGCTGGCGGGGATCGAGCGCTACGAGGGCCAGGGGCCGGGCGTCGGCGTGCACTACCTGGTCGCCCGCAAGGAGGATTTCCGCGGCAGGCACGTGGTGGTCGCCGGCGGCGGCGACTCCGCGCTCGACTGGACGATCGAGCTGGCGGGCATCGCCGATTCGATCATGGTGGTCCACCGTCGCGACAGGTTCCGCGGCGCGCCGGAGAGCGTGTCGCGCATGAAGGCGCTGGCGGAGGCTGGCGCGGTGGAGATCGTGACGCCCTATCAGCTGGCCGGCCTGGACGGCGAGGACGGGCGGCTGACCACGGTCATCGTCAAGACCCTGGACGGGGAGGAGCGGCGGCTCCAGGCCGACGCCCTGCTGCCGTTCTTCGGCCTGTCGATGAATCTCGGCCCGATCGCCGACTGGGGCCTGAACCTGGAGAAGAGCCACATCGTGGTCGACCAGGCGACCTGCGCCACCAACGCCCCGGGGATCTTCGCGATCGGCGACATCGCCACCTATCCGCACAAGCTGAAGCTGATCCTCTCCGGCTTCAGCGAGGCGGCGAGTGCGGCCCACGCCATCTATCCCCTCGTCCATCCGGGCGAGGTGCTGCATTTCGAGTATTCGACCACGAAGGGCGTCCCGGGGGCCGCCTGAGGCCGGCCCGCCGCATCGTCGCCGCATCGCCCGTCCGAGGTCCTGGATCGGCCTTTCGCGCCGTCCGGGATGGACCCCTAGGATCCCGTGTCGAGTTCCCGCGCCGCGATCTCGGCGGCGGTGCGAACCGTGTCGGCGTCGAGCGTGCCCTCCGGCGGATCGCCGACGACGACGGTGGTCAGGGCCGCCGGGTCGAGCAGCCGGGCGGCGAGCGCATTGACGCTCTCCAGCGTCACCGCCTCGATCCGGTCGTTGCGGGTCTCCAGGTAGTCGATGCCGAGATTCTCGCGCTGCATCGCGACCAGGATGCGGGAGACGGCGTCGGTGGAGGTCAGGTCGAGAGGGAACGAGCCGGTGAGGTACGTCGTGGCGTCGTCCAGCTCCTGCTGGGTCACGCCGTTGGTCGAGACCTCGCGCCAGATCGCGTCGATCTGCTCCAGCGCCGGGGCCACGTTGTCGTTCGACAGCGACCCGCTGACCAGCCAGAGCTGGGCATGGTCCAGCGGCGCCAGCCGGCTGTAGATGCCGTAGGTCAGGCCGCGCTTCTCGCGGAGCTCGGTGCCCAGGCGGCTGGTGAAGACGCCGGCGCCCAGGATGCTGTTCAGGACCACCGCGTCGTACCAGTCGGGATCGTCGCGCGCGACGCCCTGCTGGCCCAGCGTCAGCACCGCCTGGGCGCCCTCGCGCTCGACCAGGATCCTTTCGCCGACGCCCTGGAGCGTCACGTTCTCGACGGCCGTGGTCTCGGCTTCCGCCGGCAGGTCGCCGAAGATGCGGTCGAGCACCGGGCCCAGTTCCTCAGGCGTGATGTCGCCCGTGACGCCGATCGACAGCGTGTCGCGGGCGAAGTGGCGGGCCACGAAATCGTGCAGGTCGGCGGGCCGGATCGCCGACAGCGTCTCCGCCGTGCCGCGCGAGGGGCGGCCGTAGACGTGGTCGCCGAAGGTGGCGTCGTAGAACGCCCGGCGCGCCAGCCAGTCCGGATCGGAGACATTGCGCCGGATCTGGCTCATCACCGCGGCGCGCATCCGCTCCACCGGCGCTTCGTCAAAGCGCGGCTCCGTCAGCGCGAGGTTGAGCAGGTCGTAGGCGGTGTCCGCCTTGTCGGTCACGGTCTTGAGGCTGCCGTAGAAGGCGTCGAGGCCGGCGTCGAAACGCATTCGGATGCCGTTGTCGGCCAGCGCCTGCTGGAAGGCGTCGCTGTCGAGGTCGCCGGCACCTTCGTCCAGCGTGACCGACACCAGGTTGGCGAGGCCCTGCAGCCCCTCCGGATCAAGCTCCAGCCCGCCGTCGAAGGCAAAGTCGATCGAGACCACCGGGACCTCGTGGGCCTCGACCAGCCATGCCTCGATGCCGCCGGGGCTGACCACGCGCTGCACGTCGGCCGCGGCGCGGGCGGGCGGCGCGGCGAGCACGAGGGCGGCGGCCAGCGCCGCGGCGGCAAGGCCGGCGGCCAGCCACGGCAGGGCGGCGTCCTCGGCGCGGCGGGCGACGGCGCGCGGGCGGCGGGACCGGGCGGCTTGGCTCGGATGGGGCGCGGACATCAGTTGACCTCCGTGGGCGCGGCGGCGGGACCGGGTGGCGCGGCGGCGGCTTCGGCCGGCGCGCCCTGGGGCAGCAAGAGGCCGGTCACCGACCGGCCGGGGTCCAGCACCGCCTGCGCGGCGGCGACCACCTCCTCGGCGGTGACGGCGCGGATATCCGCGGGCCAGCTCTCCACGTCCTCGATCGTGCGGCCGGTGGTCAGCGCCTGGCCGAAGCTGTAGGTGGCGCTGCGCAGGCTGTCGCGGGCATAGGTCGCCTCGATCGCCAGCCGTTCCTTGGCCGCCTCCAGTTCGTCGGCCGGGACGCCCTCTTCGATAAGGCGGGTGACCGCGTCCTCGATCGCCGCCTCGATGTCGGCGATCTCGGCCCCCGGCGCCGGCGTGGCGTAGAACGCGAATAGCGTCCCGTCGAGGGCGTTGGCGGAATAGCTGGTGCCGGCACCGACCGCGATGCCGCGGTCGATCACCAGGTCGCGATAGAGCCGGCTGGTCGGCCCGGTGCCCAGGATTTCGCTCAGCACCTGCAGGGCGTGGGCCTCGCCGTCCTCGGCCGTGCTGTAGCTCGGCGCCGGGTGGAAGCGCCGCCACAGCGGCTGCTGGACCTCCGGCGACTCGATCGTGATGCGGATCGCCGGGTCGAAGTCAGGCTCCTGCGGACGGGTGCGCTCCGGCACGTCGCGGGCGGAGACCTGGCCGTAGGTCTCTTCCGCCAGCCGGCGCACCTCCTCGACATCCACGTCGCCGGAGACGATCAGCACGGCGTTGTTCGGCGCGTACCAGTGCTCGTAGAAGTCGCGCAGGACATCGGTCTCGATCGCCTCGATCTCCTGCTCCCAGCCGATGATCGGCCGTCCGTAGGGGTGGTTCTGGTAGAGCGCGGCGAACATCTGCTCGGTCAGCCGCGAGGACGGGTCGTTGTCGATCCGCTGGCGGCGCTCCTCGACGACGACCATCCGCTCGTTGGCGACCTCCTGGTCGGCCAGGACCAGGTTTTCCATCCGGTCCGCCTCCAGACCCATCACCAGCTCCAGCCGGTCGGCGGCGACGTTCTGCCAGTAGGCCGTGTAGTCCCAGCTGGTGAAGGCGTTGTCCTCGCCGCCGTTGCGCGCGACAATCCGGCTGATCTCGCCGGGCTCGTAGGTCTCGGTGCCGCGGAACATCAGATGCTCCAGCACGTGGGCGAGGCCGGAGCTGCCCGCCGGCTCGTCGGCGGCGCCGACCTTGTACCAGAGCATATGGCTGACCACGGGGGCCATCCGATTGGTCACCACCACGACCTCCAGCCCGTTGTCGAGGGTGAAGGTCTCGGGGTCGAACACCTGGGCGGCGGCGGGCGCCGATGCGGCGGCGGCGACGCCCAGCGCGAGGGCGGCGAACCCGCGGCGGACTCCCGCTAGGGCGGCATGGTTCTGGGGCACGGGCGGTTGGCCTCCGGAGCTGTCGGGGCGGCGGCGGGTGCCGGCGCCGATCCTGCTTCGCTCCGAAACATGGCGTCGCCGGGGCGGCGGTCAAACCGCCCGATGTCGGATTTCCTCGAGCGGGGCGCCGTGCCGCACCACGTGCAGCCGCGCGTTGCCCCGGCATCCGTCCTTCGCTATACACCCGGCACCCGCGGGCAAGGCGACGGAGGCGACGGTGGCCGAGAACGAGCAGTTCACCAGGAATTTCCCCGTGTCGTGGGAGGAGCTGCACCGCCACGCCAAGGCGCTGTCCTGGCGGCTGGCGGAGATGACGCCGTTCAAGGGCATCGTCGCGGTCACCCGGGGCGGGCTGGTGCCGGCCGCGATCATCGCGCGGGAACTCAACATCCGGCTGATCGACACGATCTGCGTGTCGACCTACGACCACCAGTCGATCCGCGACGCCAAGGTACTGAAGGGCTGGGACGGCGACAGCGAGGGCTGGCTGATCATCGACGACCTGGTCGACACCGGGAAGACCGCGAAGGTGGTCCGCGAGCTGCTGCCCAAGGCCCATTTCGCCACGATCTACGCCAAGCCCGCCGGCCGACCCCTGGTCGACACCTTCGTCACCGAGGTCAGCCAGGACACCTGGATCTTCTTCCCCTGGGACATCGAGCCGCAGTATTCCGCCCCGATCGCCGAGATCCGGGTGAAGCGCTGAGGGGCCCGCGCGAAGCGGGCACCGGCGTCGGGGGGGGGGGTGGTGCCTCCTCCCCGCCGCACGGCGGTGGGGAGGTGTCCGGCGCGGCAGCGCCGGACGGAGGGGCATGTGCTCGGTCCGGCGGTCCCGGCCTTTGCCCCTCAGTCTCGCGCCGGCGCGAGACGGCTCCGCCGCTGCGTTGGAGAGCGGGTGGCGGCGCGGCCGTGCTACCCTCACCGGCATGCTCCCCCGCCTGCTCTTGCTTCTTGTCCTGCTCGCGCCCGTCCCGGCCGCGGCCCAGTTGGGGGAAGTGGATGCGGCGCTGGTGCTGGTGGTCGACGCGTCCTGGTCGATCGACGAGGCCGACTTTGCCCTGCTGCGCGACGGCATGGCAGCGGCGTTCCGATCGCCGGCGCTGGTCCGCGCGGTGGAGGACGGGCCGCGTGGCGCCGTGGCGGTGACCGTGGTGCAGTCGGCGAAGGAGGGCGACCAGGTGGTTGGCGTGCCCTGGGCCCGGGTCTCCGACGCCGCCTCCGCCGCCCTTCTGGCGCAGCGGATCGCCGCCATGCCGCGGCGGGTCCAGGGCGGGGCGACGGCGATCGGTGCCGCGGTCGACCTCGCGCGGCAGCTGCTGCTCGCCTGCCCCTGCGCGCCGGACCGGCGGGTGATCGACTACGCCGGCGACGGCCGCAACAACCGCAGCGACCTCGCCGCCGCCCGCGCCGCGGCGGAGGCGGCGGGTGTCACCGTCAACGGTCTCGCCATCCTGACCGAGGTGCCAACGCTCCGGGAGTATTTCGAGCTCCGCCTGATCGCCGGGCCGGACGCCTTCGCCGAGGCGGCGGAGACGGTCGCCGACTTCCCGCCCGCCTTCCGCCGCAAGCTGATCCGCGAAATGGGCGGGATGGCGGAGGTGGTTCCGCCGCCCCGTCGGGCAAGCCGCTGACGCGGCCTGGTCGACCTACCGACGCTCCCGCCGAAAGCTCCACTTGACCGAGATCCCTTCGGGCACGGTCAGGCCGCCGATCACCAGCTGGTGCGACCGGCGCCGCTCGCCGTTGCCGAAATAGACGCTCTCCTCGACCGACAGGTCTCCGCCGACCACGTCGACGCGCCAGCCGGTGCCGCCCGACAGCTTGACCAGTGCAGCCGAACCCCCCTGGACCAGCGAGACCTGAGCGGTCGGGTGCAGGTGGAAGCGCACGGCGAAGCGGATGTTGCCGCGGTGATGTCCCTGCTCGCCGTTCGGCGCGACCGGGGTGAGCCGGTCCTCGCCGCGGACGTCATCGCCGGCCGGGGCGACATAGAGCCGGCGGATATGGGTCAGTCCATGGCCGTGGCGGTAGCCGTCGTGGCACGCCTCGATCCAGGTCGCGCCGTCGGCTTCGTGCCGCTCCACCTGGACCGCCGGGCGGCGCGCCGGCTCCGGCGCCTCCGGGTCGTCGGGGGCGAGAGGCCAGGCGTCGGTGTCGTCGAGCGTCACGGTCGAATGCGCCGCGGTGCCGCGCAGCGCGTCCTTCCAGCTGCGGCCCTCCCGTCCGGTCGACGGACCGGGCCAGGGGCCGCAGTTGACGACGAGCCGCTCGCGCCCGATCGAGAGCTCGACCGCCAGGGGTGCGGCATGGGCGCCGGCCTGGAACCCCGCGAGCGGCGCGCCCGTGTCGGCCAGCAGCAGCGTGCGGCCCGACAGCACCCGTTCGAAGCCGGAGTGGCGCGCGCTCTTGAGCGGGCGACCGCGGGCATCGGCCTGGGCCAGCACCGTGTCGACCATCACCGCCTCGCCCTCGTCGGCGCCGTGGAACAGGGCGAGCCCGCCGTCGCCGTGGCGGAAGAAGCGCAGGGCCGGAGCCATCCGGTCCACCGCATGCTGCAGGGTCTCCGGCACCTCGACCCGCGACGCCCGCAGCGCCGTGCGCAGGTCGACCAGGTGGCGCAGCACGGTCAGATGGGTCGCCGGGCAGCGCGAGGCGTGGCCGCCGTCGGGCAGCACCTGGCGATCGATCTCGCGGGCCAGCAGGCGCAGCGACTGGGGCAGCCGCGTCTCCGCTCCCGGCAGCGCCAGTTGGCCGAAGATCAACCCCTTGATCGCCGCGATCCGCGGTGCCCCCGGCACGTCGCCCGGCGCGGCGCGGACCAGGTGCCGGTGCTGGCGCGACAGGCTGGCGAAGACGGCCCTGCGGAAGCCATCATCGGCCGAGGCGCAGAAGAAGTCGTGCGCGGCGATCCAGCCGGCGATCCGGAGGCCCAGGACGTCCGGCCGCCAGACCAGCGGGTGCCAGCGGTCGAACCGTTCGATCCACGCTTCGACCAGCCGGCGCGCCAGCCGCCGTGGCGGATCGCCGCCGACCGCGCGCAGGTCGCGCAGCCAGTCGAAACCGTGCAGCGCCGCGACGTAGTCCGAACTGACGCCGGCCGGCAGCCAGAGCGGCTCCTCCCCCTCGATCGTCTGGCCGGCGAAGCGGTAGGTGCCCGACAGCATGGCTTGCCCGCGCTCCGCGTTGCCGGGCCACGGGTCGGCCGGCAGGAGGCGCAGCTCGCGCGGCGCACGGCGGCCCAGCGCCAGGGAATAGAGCGGGCTGCCCCAGGTCCAGCGGCGCAGCGCCTGCGGCAGCGAGCGGCCGGCATGCAGCGCCGCGGGCAGGCTGCTGGCCAAGGCGCCGGACCTGCGCTTCGGTGCCGGTCGGCGGGGCCGGCCGGGCGGCCGGCGGGAAGGCGTTCGGGCGTCGTCGGTCACTCGGTCCCGCCCCCGCCGGTCATGACCGCAAGCGGCGGATGTTGTCGGCGTAGACGCCAGGACCGCCACCAAAGACGGCCGTGCCGGCGACCAGCACGTCGGCACCGGCGCCGATCGCTCGCGGAGCCGTCCGGGTGTTGATCCCACCGTCGACCTGCAGGTCGACCGGCCGCCCGCCGGCATCGATCATCGCGCGCAGCCGCGCGATCTTGTCGAGCTGGCTTTCGATGAACGACTGCCCGCCGAAACCGGGATTGACGGTCATCACCAGCACCAGGTCGACCTCTCCCAGCAGCTCCTCCACCGTGGAAACCGGCGTTCCGGGGTTTAGCGAGATCCCGGGCCGGCAGCCGCGGGCGCGAATCGCCTGGACCGTCCGGTGCGGGTGTGGCCCGGCTTCCGGGTGGAAGGTGATGGTGGTCGCGCCGGCATCGGCGAAGGCGTCGACGAAGGGGTCGACCGGCTGGATCATCAGATGGACGTCGAACGGTTTCTGCGAATGACGGCGCAGGGCCTTCACCACCGGCGGCCCGATCGTCAGGTTCGGCACGAAATGGCCGTCCATGACGTCGACATGGATCCAGTCCGCGCCGGCGGCGTCGATTGCGCGGACCTCCTCGCCCAGGCGGGCGAAATCGGCGGACAGGATCGACGGGGCGATACGCACGGGCTGCTGCATGACGGTCCAGCTATCACGGTTGCGCGCCGCGCCGCAATCGGGCGATATGAAAGCCATCGATCCCGCCGGGCGCAGCGACCGTGCGGCCCCAGTCGGCGGCCATGGCCGGCAGCGTGCGGACTTCCCCCGACGGCGTGATCGCCTCGGCGAGGCCGCCGATCTCCGCCGCCGTCACCGGCAGCCGTTCGACCGGCGCCCCGGCGGCGATCAGCCGGTCGATCTGCGCCGCGCCCTCCTCGGGCTGGAGCGAACAGACGCACCAGACGATCGTCCCGCCCGGCCGGACCAGCCGCACCGCGTTGTCGAGCAGCCGGGCCTGGAGATCGGACAGCTTCGCCACGTCCTCGGACGTCTTGAGGTGCGGGATGTCCGGGTGGCGGCGGATCGTGCCGGTGGCGCTGCACGGCGCGTCCAGCAGCACGGCGTCGAAGGGCGCGCCGTCCGACGGGGACCAGGCGGCGGCGTCGGCGGTCACCGCCTCGGCGCTCAGGCCCAGCCGTTCCAGGTTGGCGGTCACCCGCTCCAGCCGGCGGGCCGAGCGGTCGACGGCGGTCACCCGGGCCCCGGCAGCTGCCAGCTGGGCGGTCTTGCCGCCCGGCGCGGCGCACAGGTCGGCGACCGTGGCGCCGGCCATCGCCTCGCCCAGCGCGTTCGCCAGCAGGCGTGCCGGCAGCGCCGCCGCCGCGTCCTGGACCCACCAGACGCCGTCGTCGAACCCCGGCAGCCGCGCCACCGATCCGCCGGCGGGTCGGCGCAGGCTGCCGGTCGGCAGGATCTCGGCCTCCAGCCTTCGGGCCCAGTCGGCCGGATCGGCGGCCGGCCCCAGCGTCAGGTCCAGCGATGCCTCGGCCAGATGGGCGGCCGCGATGGCGCGGGTCCGCTCCTCGCCGTAGGCGTCGCACCAGCTGTCCCACAGCCATTCGGGGGTGTCGAGCCGTGCCGCGTCCTGCCCGGCCAGCCGGGCGGGCCCTTCCCGGCCCATCCGGCGCAGGACGGCGTTGACCAGCCCGCCGAACGTCCCGTGGCCGATCGCCTCGACCAGGTCGACGGAGGTGGAGACCGCGGCATGCGGCGGCGTGCCGAGAAACAGCAGCTGGGCCAGCCCCAGGCGCAGCACGTCGCGCACCGCCACCGCCTTGCGCGGCAGCGGCCGGTCGAGCGTGTCGGCGATCAGCGCGTCGAGCTGCCCCAGCCGGCGCAGGACGGTGGCCGCCAGGGCGCGGGCGAAGGCGCGGTCGCGGGCTTCGGCCAGGGCCGGGGCCGCCACCTCGAACGCGTCGTCCAGCGGCCGCCTGCGCACCAGCACCGCCTGCACCAGTTCGAGCGCCAGCCGCCGCGCCGCGAGGCCGGCCACCGCCTGACCCTCGCCGGGCGCGGCCGGGGGAACGCTGTCGGGATCGGTCATTGCGAGGGTTTAGCCGAGCCTGCGGCGCTTGGCCAGGGCAGGGATCGACCGAGGAGTTCGCAGCCGGCGCGCCGCGGGCCTTGCGCGGTCGTCGCGGGAGCGGCCATCCTGGGGCCACCCGCAGACCGGAGGCCGGCCCATGGCGCATCGCATCACCACCCTGGCGGAGTTGGAGGCCCTCTATGGACCGCCCATCCCCAGCTCGCTGACCAAGGTCACCGACCGGCTGACCCCGGAATACCGGGCGCTGGTGGAAGCGGCGCCGTTCTGCGTGCTGGCGACCGCCGGGCCGAACGGCCTCGACGCCTCGCCGCGCGGCGACGGGCCGGGATTCGTCCATGTCGAGGACGACCGGACGCTGATGCTGCCCGACCGGCGCGGCAACAACCGCCTCGACAGCCTGAAAAACATCGTCGCCGACCCGCGGGTCCATCTGCTGTTCCTGATCCCTGGCGTCAACGAGACCTTCCGGGTCGCCGGCACGGCGGAGATCCGGACCGATCCGGACCTGCGCGCCCGCTTCGCGGTCGGCGGGAAGGAGCCGGCGACGGTGCTGGTGATCTCCATCGATCGGGCGTATTTCCAGTGCGCCAAGGCGCTGGCCCGCTCGGCCCTCTGGGACCCGGCAACCCGCGTCGAGCGGAAGAGCCTGCCGTCGACGGGGCAGATCCTCGCCGGCACGCAGGCGCTCGCGCCGGAGGAGGTCGCCGCCTACGACGAGGCGATGCCGGCACGGCACCAGGCGCAACTGTATTGACGGCGCAGGTCGGACCATCGGTTCGACCTGCGATCGATGTCCGTTCTCAAGCCTTCCTGCGGGCCTCGCGGGTGCTGGGAACGGCGCTCTTCGGCGGGCGTTCGGGCAGGATGCCCTGCGGCCGGGTCAGCAGGATGACCTGCAGCAGCACCCCGATCAGGAGCACGCGCAGCGCGCCGCCCTGGGTCACGTAGTCGTCGGGCAGCCGGCCGGTCAGCCACTCGGTGCCCGACCACACCGCCCAGATCAGGAACGCCCCCAGGATGGCGCCGCGGTTGTTGCCGCTGCCGCCGGCGATCAGCATCACCCAGATCAGGAAGGTGGCGAGGTCCGGCCGGAACGCCTCCGGGCTGACGAAGCCGACGAAATGGGCGTAGAGGGCGCCGGCCAGCCCCATCGCCATGGAGCCGAACACGAAGGCCTGCAGCCGGAACGCCAGCACGTTCTTGCCCGCGCTCTCGGTCGCCGGCTCGTCCTCCCGGATCGCGCGCAGCACCCGCCCCCAGGGCGCGTTGTAGCCGCGCTCCATCGCCGCGTAGACCAGCACCAGGAACGCCAGCACCAGCAGCATGTAGACCAGCTGGTCGTGCCCTTCCCAAAGGCCGGCCAGCGGCTTCGGGATGCCGGCGATGCCGCGCACGCCGTTGGTCAGCCATTCCTCGTTGGTGAAGACCAGGCGCAGGATCTCCGCGATGCCGATCGTCGCGATCGCGAGATAGTCCGATCTGAGGTTCAGCGTCACAAGCCCGATCAGGAAGGCGATCCCGCCCGACAGCGCGACTGCGACCAGCAGGCCGACCGGGAACGGCAGGCCGAACCCACCCAGGTGGCTGGCGCCCGGCGGCCCGGTGACGATCGCGGTCGAATAGGCGCCGACCGCATAGAACGCGGCGATGCCGATGTTCAGCATCCCTGTGTAGCCCCACTGGGCGTTCAGCCCCAGGGCGGTGATCGCATAGAGCCCGGCCAGCGTGACCGAGAAGACGATGTAGGAGAGGAAGCCTTCCATCAGCTGCGCCCCCCGAACAGGCCGGTCGGCCGGATGATCAGCATCCCGACCAGGATCGCGAAGGACACCGCCGCCTTGTAGGACGGGTTGATGAACAGGGTCGACACCTCCTCCGAGATGCCGATCACCATGCCGCCGGCGATCGCGCCGTAGGGCTTGCCGATGCCGCCCAGGATCACCGCGGCGAACACCGACAGCAGGATGCGCCAGCCCATGGTCGGGTGCAGCCGGGTGTCCATCGCCAGGAAGATGCCGGCCGCCGCGGCCATCACGCCGGCGATGATCCAGGTCCACATCACCACGCGCTCGGTATCGATGCCGGTCACCCGCGCCAGGTCCGGGTTGTCGGCAAGCGCCCGCATCGCCTTGCCCATGGTGGTGTATTTCAGGAACAGGTGCAGCGTCAGGACCAGCACGATCGCCCCGCCGACGATCCAGAAATGGTCCTCCTTGATCCGCAGGCCGGCGATCCGGACGGGCAGCTGGATGCCGCTCTCGTAGACCAGGGTCGACGGACCCCAGATCAGCTGGATCAGGCTGCGCAGGATCAGCGCCACGCCGAACGAGCTGATCAGCAGGATCACCGGCGGCGAGCGCCTGAGCCGCCGATAGAGGGTCTGGTCCAGCACCACCGCCGCCGCGGCCGTGCCGATCGCGGCGAACAGGAACGCCAGCGGCATCGGCAGCCCGGCAGTCATCACGAAGACGAAAGCCAGATAGGCACCCAGGGTCATCAGGTCGCCATGGGCGAAATGGGCGAAGCGCAGGATGCCGAACACCATCGACACGCCGATCGCCCCCAGCGTGATGATGCTGCCCAGCACGATGCCGTAGATGACGAGCTGCAGGATTTCCATCGGTCGTCGTCTTTCCCGCCTGTCGGTCAGCCGCCGAGGAACATTTCGGCCACCTCGCGGTTGGCCAGCAGGTTGGCGCCGGTATCCTCGAACCGGTTGGCGCCGAGCGAAAGCACATAGCCGCGATGGGCAATTCCGAGCGCCTGCTTGGCGTTCTGCTCGACCATCAGGATCGAGATGCCCAGGCTGTTGATCTGCTTCACGATCTCGAAGATCTGGCCGATGAACTTTGGCGACAGGCCGGCCGTCGGCTCGTCCAGCAGGAGGAGCTGCGGCTCCAGCATCAGCGCCCGCCCCATGGCGACCATCTGGCGCTGGCCGCCGGACAGCGTGCCGGCCGGCTGGCGGCGCTTCTCCCTCAGCGGGGGGAACAGCTCGTAGATCCGCCGAAGCTGGCCCGACCAGTCGTCCTTCCGGACATAGGCACCGAGTTCCAGGTTCTCCTGCACGGTCAGCGAGGGAAAGACATTGGCGGTCTGCGGCACGTAGCCGACGCCGTGGCGGACGATCTGGTCGGCGCGCAGGCCGGCCACGTCGGTGTCGCCCACCAGGATCGAGCCCTTGCGCACCTTCACCAGCCCGAAGACCGCCTTCATCGCGGTCGACTTGCCGGCGCCGTTGGGGCCGACGATGACCACCACCTCGCCCTTGTCGACCCGCATCGAAACGCCGTTCAGGATGTCCGCGCCGCCGTAGCCGCCGTAGACGTCGCGCATGTCGAGGACGCTCATGCCGGCGCCCCCTCGGCGGCGGTCTCCTCGGCCTGCAGGCCCAGATAGGCCTCGCGCACCCGTTCGTCCGCGCGGACCTCCGCCATCCGGCCCTGCATCAGCACGGTGCCCTGCGCCATTACCACCACCGGATCGCACAGCTCGGCGATCAGGTCCATGTCGTGCTCGATGATGCAGAAGGTGTAGCCGCGCTCCCGATTCAGCCGGCGGATCGATTCCGCCAGCTCCGCCAGCAGGGTGCGGTTGACGCCGGCGCCGGGTTCGTCCAGCAGGACGACGCGGGCGTCGGTCATCATCGTGCGGCCGAGTTCGAGCAGCTTCTTCTGGCCGCCGGAGAGATTGCCTGCGAGCTCGTCGCGGACATGGCCCAGGTTGAGGAAGTCCAGCACCTCCTCGGCCCGGCCGCGCAGTTCCGCCTCCTGCCGCTTGACCCGGCCCCAGGCAATCCAGCTGGTGACGAGGTTCTCGCCGACCTGGCCGGGCGGAACAACGAGCAGGTTTTCCAGCACCGTCATCCGGGCGAACTCGCGCGGGATTTGGAAGGTTCGCACCAGGCCGCGGTGGAACAGCCTGTGCGCCGGCAGCCCGGTCACGTCCTCCCCGTCGAGGTAGATGCGGCCCTCGGTCGGCCTGAAGGTGCCGGCGATGATGTTGAACAGCGTCGTCTTGCCGGCGCCATTCGGCCCGATCAGCCCGGTTATCGACCCCTCCGGAATCGTGAAGCTGCAGCCGTCGACCGCGACCACGCCGTCGAAGCGCTTGCTGACGTTGTCGATCCTGATCAAGGTCCGCCCTGCTCCCCGCTGCCGGTGCCGCGTCTCCCGTACCGCGCCGACCGACGGGGCGGTGCTCTACCACCCGGGGAGCGCGCCTGCAAGCACGCCGCCGGCCCATCATGCAGCTTTTTTGCGTGGGTCCCGGAAAAGGGGCGCGCTTGGCGCGTGGCGGCCGCGGCTCGGGCGTCTCGCCCCCGCAGGCGGGGACAGGAGACTCGCCCCATTCATCGAGAGCGGCGGGCATCGGCGGTGTCGAGGTCCCCGGGGCACGGAGGCAAAGAGCTACCCGGCCGCCCGGCCCACGCCGTGGCCGACGCGGGCGACGTGGACCTCCACGCCGGCGTCGCGCAGCACCGGCGCCAGTTCCGGCGGCGGAGGCCGGTCGGTGAACAGGGCGTCGACCCGTTCCATCCCGGCCAGCCGGACCATGGCGTTGCGGCCGAACTTGGTGTGGTCGGCGACCAGGAAGACCCGGCGGGCATTGTCCAGGATCGTCTGGGCGACCCGGACCTCCCGGTGGTCGAAATCCAGCAATGCGCCGTCGAAGTCGATGCCGCTGATGCCGATGATGGCGAGGTCGACCCGAAACTGGCCGATGAAGTCGACCGTCGTCGTGCCGACCACGCCGCCGTCGGCGTTGCGGACCAGGCCGCCGGCGATGATCACCTCGAAATCGCTCTGCGCCGCCAGGAAGCTGGCGACGTTCAGGTTGTTGGTGATCACCCGAAGGCCCTGGTGGTGGATCAGCGCGCGGGCCACCGCCTCGGTCGTCGTGCCGATGTTGATGATCAGCGAGGAATGGTCCGGCACCTCCGCCGTCACGGCGCGGGCGATCGCCTCCTTCTCCGCCAGTTGCGCGACCTGGCGCGCGGCATAGGCGAGGTTGCGGGTCGACCCGGTCGGCAGGCCGGCCCCGCCGTGGTAGCGGGCGAGCCGGCCCTCTTCCGACAGACGGTTGATGTCGCGGCGGATCGTCTGCGGCGTGACCCGGAACCGGCGCGCCAGGTCCTCGATGGTCGCAAAGCCCCGAGCCTGGACCGCCTCCACGATCTCGCGCCGCCGGTCGCCGCCGCTCACCGCCGGTGCCTCCCGGCCCGGCTCCGGCAAAGGTGAACGCCGGCAACTCTGTTGTACCCGTTGCGGATTCCCATGGGAATGCGATACTCGCCGCCGGCCCTTGCGGGCAACAACAAAACGGCCCTGGCCCCTCGCTCGATCCGCGCAGGGCAGTGCGGCGGGGCCTTAGTGTCCATGGGAGGACCGTCACGTCATGCCATCGATGAAGCCTTTCCTGCTCGGCGGCCTGGTCGCCGCCGGCACCGCGCTTTCCGCCAGCCTTCCCACGGCCGCTCTGGCCCAGGACGGGCCGGTGGTCGGCGTCAGCTGGTCGAACTTCCAGGAGGAACGCTGGAAGCGCGATGAATCCGCCATGGTCGCCGTGATCGAGGAGATGGGCGGCAGCTATCTCTCGACCGACGCGCAGAGCTCCCCGGCCAAGCAGCTGTCGGACGTGGAGAGCCTGATCGCCCGCGGCGTGGACGTGCTGATCCTGCTGGCGCAGGACGCCGACGCGATCGGGCCGGCGGTAGAGGCCGCGGTCAACGAGGGGATCCCGGTGGTCGGCTACGACCGGCTGATCGAGAATCCCAACACTTACTACCTGACCTTCGACAACCGTGAGGTCGGCCGGATGCAGGCCCGCGCGGTCTACGAGGTGCAGCCGACCGGCAACTACGTCTTCATCAAGGGCAGCTCGGCCGATCCCAACGCCGACTTCCTGCACGCCGGCCAGCTCGACGTGCTGCAGGAGCATATCGACGCGGGCGAGATCACCGTGGTCGGCGAGCAGTATACCGACGGCTGGCTGCCCGCCAACGCCCAGCGGAACATGGAGCAGATCCTGACCGCCAACGACAACCAGGTCGACGCGGTGGTCGCCTCCAACGACGGCACCGCCGGCGGCGTGATCGCGGCACTGGCGGCTCAGGGCATGGACGGCGAGGTCCCGGTCTCCGGCCAGGACGGCGACCTGGCGGCGCTGAACCGCGTCGCGCTGGGCACCCAGACCGTCAGCGTCTGGAAGGACGCCCGGGAACTGGGCGCGGCCGCGGCGCGGATCGCGTTCGAGCTGGCCGAAGGCACGGCCATGGGCGACATCGAGGGCAGCCAGTCCTGGACCAGCCCGTCGGGGATCGACATGACCGCCACCTTCCTGGCGCCGATCCCGATCACCCGCGACAATCTGGACGTCGTGGTCGACGCCGGCTGGATCACCGTGGAGGAGCTGTGCCAGGGCGTGGAATCGGGCACGGTCGAGATCTGCGACTGACCGCCGCCTGAGGACGGGGACCCCACTCATCCGGTGAGCGGGCGCCGGCCGGTCCCCGGACCGGCGCCCGCCTTCCGGGATGGCCCCTTTGTGCCTTCCCCCTGCGCCCCCTTCACCGCGACGAGGACCGCGCGATGTCCGTGGCCACGCCCGAGCCCGATGCCGAGACCGCCGACGCCGGCGGGGTCTCCTCCGCCCGCCGCGGGCTGAACAGCCTGATGCGCCGACTGGAGGTCGATACCCGGCTGCTGGGCATGATCCTGGCACTGCTGGTGATCTGGATCGGTTTCGACCTCCTGACTGGCGGCCGGTTCATCACGCCGCGCAACCTGTTCAACCTGTCGGTCCAGACCGCCTCGGTCGCCGTGATGGCCTGCGGCATGGTGCTGGTGATCGTGACCCGCAACATCGACCTGTCGGCCGGCTCGCTGCTCGGCGTGCTGGCGATGGTGATGGGCGTGGTACAGGTCGATGTCCTGCCGACATTCCTGGGTTTCAACCATCCGCTGACCTGGCTGGTCACCCTCCTGGTCGGCATGGCGCTGGGGGCGGTGATCGGCCTCCTGCAGGGCGGCATCATCGCCTATGGCAAGGTGCCGAGCTTCATCGTCACGCTGGGCGGCCTCCTGGTCTGGCGCGGCGCGGCGTGGTGGACCACGACCGGTCGCACGGTCGCCCCGCTCGACAGCAACTACGAGCTGATCGGCGGCGGCGTCGAGGGCACGATCGGCACGGGGTGGAGCTGGGTGGTCGGGGCGGTGGCGATCGCGGCCATCGTCCTCCTGACCCTGCGCAACCGCGCCCAGCGCAAGCGCTTCGGCTTTCCGCTGAAGCCGATCTGGGCCGAGGCGGTGACCGCCGGCCTGCTGATCGTGGCGGTGGTCGCCTTCGTGATGACGATGAACGCCTATCCCCTGCCGTCGCGCATCGCCGAGGAGATGGCGGCCGAGCGCGGGATCGAGGTGCCGCCGGGCGGCATCGGCCACGGCATCGCCGTGCCGGTGCTGATCGTCGGGGCGGTCGCCGTTCTGATGACGCTGCTGGCCACGCGCACCCGGTTCGGCCGCTACGTCTTCGCGATCGGCGGCAATCCGGAGGCGGCGGAACTGGCGGGCATCAATACCCGGCGGGTGGTGATGTTCGTGTTCATGATCATGGGCATCCTGACTGCGATCGCCGCCGCCATCGCGTCGGCCCGCCTGCGCTCGGCGGCCAACGACTTGGGCACGCTGGACGAGCTGAGGGTGATCGCCGCGGCGGTGATCGGCGGCACCTCGCTGGCCGGCGGCGTGGGCACGGTCGCCGGCGCGGTCCTGGGTGCCGTGGTGATGCAGAGCCTGCAGAGCGGGATGGCCCTGGTGGGGGTGAATTCCAGCCTGCAGAGCATCGTGATCGGCCTGGTTCTGGTGCTCGCCGTCTTCATCGACGGCTTCTACCAGCGCACCCGGCGCTGACGCTCCATTCGGGAGGAGGCATAGACGATGACTGACGCTTCCGCCAACCGCGGCACGCCGCTGGTCGAGATGCGCCACATGTCCCTGAGCTTCGGCGGCGTCAAGGCGGTCGACGATGTCGGCATCGACCTCTATCCTGGCGAGGTGGTCGGCCTCCTGGGCCACAACGGCGCCGGCAAGTCGTGCCTGATCAAGATGCTCTCCGGCGCCTACAGGCGCGATGCGGGGGAGATCTGGGTCGCCGGGCAGAAGGCACAGATCGACAATCCGCGCGACGCCAAGCATTTCGGCATCGAGACCATCTACCAGACGCTGGCGCTGGCGGACAACATCGACGCGCCGGGCAACCTGTTCCTCGGCCGGGAGAAGATGACGGCCTACGGCACCCTCGACGACACGGCGATGGAGGCCGAGACGCGCAAGGTGATGCAGCGCCTCAACCCCAACTTCAAGAACTTCAAGCAGCCGGTGAAGGATCTTTCCGGCGGCCAGCGCCAGTCGGTCGCGATTGCCCGGGCGATCTATTTCAACGCCAAGGTCCTGATCATGGACGAGCCGACCGCCGCCCTCGGCCCGGCCGAGACCAAGCAGGTCGCCGACCTGATCATGCAGTTGAAGAAGGAGGGCATCGGCATCTTCCTGATCAGCCACGACCTGCACGACGTGTTCGACCTCTCCGACCGGGTCTTCGTCATGAAGAACGGCAAGATGGTCGGCAGCGTGCGAACAAAGGACGTGACCAAGGACGACGTGCTGGGCATGATCATCCTCGGAAAGATGCCCGAGGGACACGGGCAGGCGGAGATGGCCGAACTGCATTGACTGTCGATCAGCACCCGATTGATGATTGACGGGTCCATTCGTGCCATTGGATTGGCTGCGTCGTTTCGACGCCGCAGCCGTCCAGGGTCCGATCGCTTGGCCAAGGTCTGACCGGCGCTATACGGGCATGGTCCGCTTTGTGCCGCCACCGGCCTTATCGTGCACCGTAGAGTTCGGGGAACCGCCATGCCGGAACGTCGGGAGATCATGACGGTCCACGCTCTGGGCGCTCACGTGGCCGGCCTTGTCCGGCGGGCGGACGGTCTGCGCAATGCGGGCTATGACGTGCGGACACACGCGGACGAGCATCATCTGATCGACGCGCTGATGGAGGATCGTCGGCGTGGGTGCGTCGTCGCCGACCTTGAGGATATCGACGCCAGCGGACCCGACCTGATCGAAGCCTTCCGCACGGCCGGCGTTCCGACACCGCTTGTCGTCACTGACCGGGAAATGGCCGTCCCCGCGGTCATGCGGGCCGTCAAGGCGGGGGTCATCGACATCATGGTGGACCCGATCCCGATGCAGGATCTGGCCCTTGCAATCGACCACGCGTTCGGCCTCGCGCGGCTCCAGCTCGGCGGGGCCGCGACCTCGGCGCACATGGCGGACAGGCTGAGCCGGCTGACCGATCGCGAGCGTACCGTCCTCGACGAGTTGCTGATGGGCCTCAGTACCAAGGAGATCGCCCGGGAGCTGGAAATCTCGCCCCGCACGGTCGAAGTCCACCGAAGCCGGCTCATGCTGAAGATGGAGGCCCGCAACCTCGCCCACCTGTTCCGGATGATCTTCTCCCGAGACGACGAGGCCTGAGGGCTGGGAGGACGTGCCGGGGAGAACATGCCCAGGAGGACACGCCCAGGAGGACACGCCGATGTCGATCGCCCCTTCGTTCCTGCCACGCCGCCGCCGGCGGAGGACCGTCGTACGAGGCGGGCTGGCGGCGGGTCTTCTGGTGGCCGGTACCGGCCTGGGCGCGGGGGATCAGATCCGCCTGACGATCGAGGGCGCCCCGACGGTCGCCGTCGCCGGCGGGTGCAGCGTTCCGACCGCCGCGGGGGAGAAGACGCTGGAGATCGACACCGCCCCGCCCTTCGTCGAAACCTTCGCCGCGGAGGGGCTGAGCTGCCGGCTGACCGCGACAGGAGAAGGGTCGGCGACGCTGACGATCGACGGTCCGGGGGGCAACCGCTCGGTCACCGGCCTGACCCCGGGAGGCATGGCGGTCGTGACGGTCCGCTGAAGCCGGCCTGTTCCGGCGCCGCCTGTCGCCGCCTCCCTGCATCCGCCTCCCTGCATCCGCTCGTTGACCCGCCTCCTGTGGTGCCCGCTCGGCCATGGGCAGGGAGGCCGAGCAGACCGCCCCGCCGCCCGTGGCTACCCATCGGTTAGGAGGTTGGACGAAAAAGTATTTTTGTTTCGTGCAAAAGAAAGCATACAATCCTTATAGTGCAATCTGCCGAGCCTCGATGCGGGCCGGGCTACCCAGGGGCGAAGCAATGGCCTTCAAGACCTTCACCGATTTCGAAACCGACTATAAGCGCTCGGTCGAGTCCGAGATGTCGCGCGTCGGGATGCGCTTCATGGGCAGCCTGGGGGTGAAGGCGTCGGTCGCCTGGGACATCTACAAGAACTCGATGAAGCCCGGCCTGGGCTTCCACATCTTCGGCCGGCACGTCGACAAGGAGGACCGCTGGGCGCGCGAGGGCGGGATCGATCTCGCGTCCAAGCAGCCCGGTGCCCTCGGCCAGATTCCGCATCCGACGCACGGCGGTCGCTCGCTCAGTGCCATGGAGTACAATTTCGGGATCGTCAACGACAGCAGCGACGGCTCGATCCTCATGGTCGGGTCGGAGAACTGGAATCTCCACGTCAACGATGCCTGGCTGATGGGTGGCGTGCATGCCTATCTGCCGTTCTATTCCGCATCCGCGCTGTCGTCCGAGAACCTGTTCCGGGGGGACAACGCGTCGACCGTCCTCGGCATCACGGGCCGGGAATTCCTCGGCCTCCTCCTCGCCGGCTACAAGGCCGAGCGCGGCAACGCGAAGCTGGGCGTCGCCATGGTCTGCAAGAACAAGGCGCAGGCCGACCGCCTGGATTTCTCGACCTACGAGAACTCGGTCCGCCTGATCGAGGGCGCGCGCAGCCGGCGCACCGTGATCGACATGGCGAAGGAGGCCGGCGTCGACATCCTTTGAGACCGCCTACCCCGCCGCCTCCGCCGGGTACCAGTAGAGCGGGCGTTCGTCGTTGCGGCGGATCAGCAGGAACTGGTTGGCGAAGGCGCGCACCCATGGCCCCCACTGCCCATCGGGCCATTGCACGCGGACCTCGATCCGCTCGGCCGTGCCGACCCCGACATGGATCCAGCCGGCCTGGCCGGAGGCATGGCCGCCGCCTACCGTCACCTCGCGCCGCCACACATGGGCGCCGGAGCGCACCTCGACCCAGGCGCCGACCCCGTGGCGGTTGGGGCCCGGCTGCTCCAGCCGGAGCAGGGTCCAGCCGCCCATCGGCCGGGGACCGGCTTCGACCGTGCCGCGGGCGCCGAGGTTGCGCCACAGCTCGGCCGGGGCCTCGCGGTTCACGACCACCAGGTCCAGGAGACCGTCGAGGTTGAGGTCGGCCAGCGCGGCGCCGCGGGCGCGCTCGAAGGTCACGATCCCGGCCTCGATCGCCGCCTCGCGGAAGCTGCGGTCGGCCTGGCCCAGCAGCAGGTTGTTCGGGTCGCGGCGGGCGAAGTCGACCATCCCCTCGACATTGCCCTTGGCGACGAACAGGTCGACGAAGCCGTCGTTGTTGAGGTCGCCGAACTCCGCATGCCAGGCGGTCGACGGCATCGTCTCGCCGTCGACATAGGGGCGGTGGACGGTGGCGCCGAGCGAGAAGGCGATGTCCTCGTAGGCCGGCTGCAGGTCGCTGCCGACCGCGCCGAACGCCGCCTCGCGCGCCAGGGTCTGCAGCTTGTTGTCGGCCATCGAGGTCAGGAAGTAGTCCGGATAGCCGTCGCCGGTGAGGTCGGTCGCGGCGATGCCCATGCCCCAGATCTTGAGCTCCCGCCAGCCCTCGGCGCGGCCATAGGCGCGCGGCGCCACGTCCGGCGCGACGCGCCACAACTGCTCGGACCCGCCGCGGTAGTACTGGCGGTCGTTGGAGATGCGCAGGTCCGGGACGCCGTCGCGGTTCCAGTCGCTGAACAGGATCGAGAGGGCGCAGTAGCCGGGCCGGAGCGGCCGGGGCGGACCATAGCGCTCCCCGTCGCGGGGCCGGTAGAGGGCGTTGTCGTGGCAGGTGCCGAACGGCGCGCCGGGCGCGGTGCGGTCGACATAGTTGCCGACCGCCAGCGTCGGCCGCCGCTGCCCGGCTTCCCAGACCGCGCTGAACGCGGTCGACCAGGCGTCTCCCGGCTCGAACCCCCACGCCTCGTTGGCCAGCTCGAACCGGCAGCCGCCGAGGCCGCGGTAGAGGGCGTTCGGGCCGACCCGGAGCACCGCCAGGTCCTGGACGCCGTCGCCGTCGATGTCGAGAGGGTAGGCACCGGTCACGCCGGTCAGCGCCAGCGGCGTGTCCTCGACCGGTGCGAACGCCAGCGGGCCGCCGCGGGTTCCGACATTCCGGTAGAGCGTGGCGGGCGTCGTCCCGCCGGCCAGATAGAGGTCGGGCCAGCCGTCGCCCGAACAGTCGAACACCGCCACGCCGCCGCCGACGTAATGCTCCCACCCGCCGGTATAGGGGTGGTCGATCCCAGCCGACGCGGCCTCGTTCACGAAGCGCGGCGGGTCGATGGCGGCGGCGGGGGTGGCGGGGAACAGGAGGAGAAACGCCACGGTGATCCATCCCGCCGGCGCTCTTGCCCCTCTGTCCGGCCTGCGGCCGCACATCTCCCCATCTGTCGATGGGGTGAAGGCACCATTGCTATTGGTGCCCTTAGTGCTGGTGCCTGCCCCCCATCGGAAGATGGGGGGCTGTCCCGCGCCAGCGGGACTGGGGGGCTGCGCGGATCGCGTCACGGCACGATCACCAGCGTCTTCAGGAACTCGACCACCGCGCCGCGTCCGGCGGCGTCGAGCGCCTCGTAGGCGCGGCGGCTGTCGGTCCCGGCGCCGCCGTGCTGGCGGATCGCCTCGTCCAACGTCGTCACGTCGCCGCGGTGGCCATAGGGGGCGGTCGAGCCGACGCCCCAGAGCGGCGCCGTCCGGAACCGGTCGCGCGGCACGAAGTTCTGGGTGATCAGCTCGTTGGCGTAGAAGGGCCGCTCCGCATCGGCGATCACGTGGCGCCTGAGGTCGGTGAAGGCGGGCACCAGGAGGCGGCCCTGGTCGTCCCGCTCCAGCACGTCGCCCCAGAGGGCGGCCAGGTCGATGGCGACGATCGCCCCGGTCTCCTGGGCGCGTAGCGTGCCGGCGGGGTTGTAGGGGCCCGGTTCGGTGAAGACGGCGCTGTCGAGCGGCAGGGAAGGGCGATGGCAGGCGGTGCAGCCGATCTCGGCGAACAGCGCCTGCCCGCGCTCGGCCGCGTCGCGCAGCACCGGGTCGTCCGGCCAGGCCCGGCCGGGCGGCGGCAGGCTCGCCTGGAACAGGGTGGCGGCGGTGATGTCGCCCTCGGTCAGTTCCTCGGCGTGGCCGTCCTCGTCGAAGTCGTCGACCCCGGTCCAGCGCCGGCCGAACCGTTCGGCCGGCTGCATGCCGTGATGGGTGTTGAATCCGGTCACCGAGAACTGGCGCAGCGAGATTGTCACGCCCTTCTGGCCGAACGGCTTGACGACCAGGTCGGGGTGCACGCCGTCGACGCCCGACACGTCGACGAACCCCTCCGGCGTCGCCGTGATCGTGCCGAAGGAGACGCCCTTGGTCACCAGCTCCGCCGTCACCGATGCGCCCCCGGCCCGGGCACGGCCGAGGGCGTCGGCGCGGATCGCCTGCAGGTCGGCGGTCATCTCGCGGGCCAGCAGCTCCAGCAGGCCCGCGCCGAAAAGATGGGTCGTGCCGCGCTCCATCGACAGGTCGGGCGCGACGGTCTCGAAATCCCACTCGATGTCCTGGGGCGCCACGAAGACGTTCATCGCGAAGTCGCCCGCGCCGCCGACCGCCGGCTGGACATGGCAGCCGGCACAGGCGTTGGCGTCGGGACCGCTGGTGCGGAAGAAGCCGGGGGTGTCGGCGACCCGCCGCCGGGTCGGCACCTCCGCCGCCGTCGCCGCCGGCCGCCCGGCGCCGTCGGGCGTGGCGAAGCGCGCCGTGAACAGGCGCTCGCCGGCGGCGATCAGGTCCTCCGTCGACAGGGCGCCGGCGGCCAGCCCGGCATGGTCGAGATGCACCGGCACCGCGCGTTCGTCGCCGGGCACCTGGGCGAGGGCCGGGGTGGCGAGGAGAAGGAGGACGGCGGCGAGGCGCCCGGCTGGCCGGTCGGGCCGGCTGTCGGGTTGCCGCTTCGCTGCAACGCGGCCGACGCGGAACGGCGCCATCCTCCTGGGCCTCACACGAACCGGTTGACCCAGTTCTCGAGGTATTCCTGGCGACCGGATTTCGGCCGCGGCTGCCAGGCTTCGGTCTTGGCGCGCTTGCCGAGATCGGCCAGGGTCACCTGGCCGTCCAGGATCTCCCGCCCCAGCGGGCCGTCCCAGCCGGCGTACCGGTCCTCGACGAAACGGGCGAGGCCGCCCTCCTCGACCATCGCCGCGGCGGAGAGCAGGCCCCGGGCCAGCGTGTCCATGCCGCCGATATGGGCGTGGAACAGGTCCTCCAGGTCGATCGACTGGCGCCGGATCTTGGCGTCGAAGTTGAATCCGCCGGTGGTGAGCCCGCCGGCCGACAGGATGCGATAGAGCGCCAGCGCCGCCTCGCCGGGGTCGTTGGGGAACTGGTCGGTGTCCCAGCCGTTCTGCGGGTCGCCGCGGTTGATGTCGAAGCTGCCCATCAGGTCGTTGGCGATGGCGTAGCAGATCTCGTGCTCGTAGCTGTGGCCGGCCAGCGTGGCGTGGTTGACCTCGATGTTGAGCTTGATCTCCTTCTCCAGCCCGTAGCGCTGGAGGAAGGCGTGCACCGTCGCGGCGTCGTGGTCGTATTGGTGCTTGGTCGGCTCGCACGGCTTGGGCTCGATCAGGATCGTGCCGTCGAAGCCGATCCGGTTCTTGTGCTCCACCACCATCGTCATGAACCGGCCGAGCTGGTCGGCCTCCCGCCGCATGTCGGTGTTGAGCAGGGTCTCGTATCCCTCGCGCCCGCCCCACAGGACGTAGTTGGCGCCACCCAGGTGGTGCGTGACCTCCATGATCTTCGCCACCTGGCCGGCGGCATAGGCGAAGACCTGCGGGTCCGGGTTGGTCGCGGCGCCGGCCATGTAGCGCGGGTGGCCGAACAGGTTCGCCGTGCCCCACAGCAGCCGCACCCCGCTGGCGCGCATCCTGTCCTCGATCCGCGGCACCATGTGGTCAAGGTTGCGCCAGCCCTCCGCCGGCGTCTCGCCCAGCGGGACCATGTCCACGTCGTGGAAGCAGAAGAACGGGACGCCCAGCTTCTCGAAGAACTCGAACGCCGCGTCCAGCTTGCGCTCGGCATTCTCGACCGTGTCGCCGTCCTGCCAGGGCCGGTCGAAGGTCGGCCCGCCGAACACGTCGTTGCCGGGCCAGCAGAAGCTGTGCCAGTAGGCCACCGCCATGCGCAGGTGGTCCTCCATCCGCTTGCCGAGCACCTGCCGGTCGGGATTGTAGAACCGGAACGCGAGTGGATTGTCGCTCTCGGGACCCTCGTAGCGGATCTTGTCGATGCCGGCGAAATATTCGGCAGCCATGGCGGCGGCGTCCTCCCCGTTGCCTTGGGTGATTTTTGCCGGAGAGCGTGCCTGCCGACGGGGCAGGCGACAAGGGGAAAGGGGACGTCGGCCGGAAATCGGGCGCCGCCCGGCGACCGCCGGTCAGTCGAGCTGCAGGAACAGCGCCTTCAGGTAGGCGGATTCCGGCAGCAGCGGGTGGACGGGGTGGTCCGGGCCGGCACCGCTGGTCCGCAGGACGCGGCCGGAGCGCTTCGCCTCGATCAGCCCCTTGCGCACCGCCTCGGCGAATCCGGCGGGGTCGACGTGGTGGCTGCACGAGCAGGCGACCAGGAACCCGTCCTGCGCCACCAGCCGGGCGGCCAGGCGGGCCATCTTGGTATAGCCGCGCATGCCCGCGCGCTGGTCCTTCTTCGTCTTGGCGAAAGCCGGCGGATCGACGATCACGAGGCCGAACCGCCGGCCGGCCTCGGCCAGCCGCTGCATCTCTGCGAAGGCGTCGGCGCGCTGGCAGGTCACGCGGTCGCCGACACCGTTCATCGCCGCGCCCTCGGCGGCGATCTCCAGCGCGGCGGCGGAGCGGTCGACCGCGGTCACCGCCGCCGCGCCGCCCAGCGCCGCCTGGACCGCGAAGCCTCCGGTATGGGTGTAGACGTCCAGCACCTCCAGCCCGCCGGCCAGGCGGGCGGCGAAGGCGCGGTTGTCGCGCTGGTCGAAGAACCAGCCGGTCTTCTGCCCGCCCAACGGATCGGCAGGGAAGCGGGCGCCGTTCTCCTCCACCGTCACCGGGCCTTCGATCGTGCCGGCCGCGACCGCGACCTCGGCCGGCAGGCCCTCGATCTCGCGCCCGCCGCCGCCGTCGTTGCGGAACACGATGGCGCGGGGGGCCAGGACGCGCTCGGCCGCCTCAAGGAACGCGTCGCGCAGCCGGTCCATCGTGGCGGTGTTCAGTTGGGCCACCAGCACGTCGCCGTAGCGGTCGCAGATCAGCCCGGGAAGGCCGTCGGCCTCGGCATGGACCAGCCGATAGAACGGCCGGTCGAACAGCCGGTCGCGCAGGTCGCGGGCGCGGGCCAGCCGTCGGGCGAACCACTCGGCATCGATCGGTTCATCCGGATCCCGGGTCAGCACGCGGGCCGCGATCAGCGTGTGGCGGTTCAGCCCGGCGATGCCGATGAAGCGGTCGCCGGCTTCCAGCCGCACGGGCGCGCCCGGCGGGACGCCGCGCGCCTCGGTATCCATGATCAGCTCGTTGGAGAACGCCCAGGGGTAGCCGTTGCGCAGGCGCGCGTCGCGCTGGGGCTGGACGCGCAGGCGGGGCAGGTCGACGGGGCTCGGCATGGCCGGCAGCATAGCGGCCGACGCCCGCCGGTCAACGCGCGCCGGCGGCGGGAGGCGGCGCGGGTGGCGGGCGGTTCAGGCCCCGCCGCCGAAGCGCACGCGCACGACCCGAGGGTCGCCGTCGCCGTCCCTGCGGTCCACCGACTCGTCGCCGGTTTCGTCCAGGCCGGATGGCGTCATCTCCATCGCTGTCAGGTTCTTGCAGAACAGCAGGTTCTCGGCATGGTGCCCACGCGCCGTGAACTGCTCGATCAGCCATCGCCGGTATTCGGGCTCGAACCCGTCGCTGTGCGGCAGATTGGTGTGGACCGCCGTGCAGCGCAGCTCGGTCGCCAGCGTCTCCATGCTGCCGAGCAGGACGTCGGTCACTCCGCCGGGATCGAACAGGTCCAGGGCGACGAAGTTGTCGATCACCAGCAGGCGGCGATGGGCGATGTGCGGTTCGACGGCGTAGCTGTAGAGGCCATGGATATAGCCGCGGCGCTGCGCGGTCATGATCCCGGCCCGCCGCGTGCCCAGGGCCGAGACGTTGATGGCGAATCGCCGCCAGTCGTCGATCGGCAGCGTGGGCTGGATCGACTGGACGATCGGAAACGCCTGATCGATCTGCCGGACCGCGAGCGGCATCGCTATGAACCGGTCTTCCATTGGGAGCCTCGGCATCTGCACCTGCCGCGATAGTGGCGGCGCGCGCCGTGCCCCCGCGTTGACACAGATCAAGGGCGAAGCCCATATCCGGAATGGGGTTTCGGACGGCCTCGGCGACCCGTTTCCGATCGCCGGCGTCCCGGGGTCGGGGCCCACCGGAACGGCTGCGACCAGGGATCGCAGGAGCGGGCGCGCCTACCGTCGTGCCCGCGTCAAGTTTGCTTGACACATCGGCCTTGCGGCGTTGCGGCGGACGCCATATTCGGTCATGATAATGTGAGGACAGGGAAGGGAACGAAGCCACCATGCCTCCGTTCGAAATGGCCCGGCCCAGCAAGCCTGGGGCTCTCGACGTAAACCCCTGCGGGGCCTGTCCCGTCCGCAGCCTCACCGTGTGCGCCGCGCTTGAGGAAGAGGAGCTGAGCCGGCTGGCCGACATCGTCCAGATGGTTCGGCTGGACCCGCACCAGACCATCTTCAGCGAGGCCGATCCGGCCCAGTACATGTTCAACGTCACCGCCGGGACGGTGAAGCTCTACAAGCTGCTGCCGGACGGCCGCCGGCAGATCACGGGCTTCCTGTTCTCGGGCGACTTCATCGGCCTGTCCGTCAACGACCGATTCGCGTATTCGGCGGAGACGGTGACACCCGCCTCGCTGTGCCGGTTTCCGCGCCGTCAGATGGACGGGCTGATGGACGAGTTCCCGAAGCTGCAGCGTCGGCTGTTCTCGATGGCCTCGAACGAACTGGCCGCGGCGCAGGACCAGATGCTGCTGCTGGGCCGCAAGACGGCGAAGGAGAAGATCGCCTCGTTCCTCCTGGCGCTCAGCCAGCGCGCGGTCCGCCGGGGACAGAAGGACAATCCCGTCCACGTGCCGATGAGCCGGGCCGACATCGCGGACTATCTCGGCCTGACCACGGAGACCGTCAGCCGAACCTTCACCCAGTTGAAGTCGGGCGGCACGATCCGCCTGATGGAGGGCGGCAAGGTCGACATCTCCGAGAAGGACACCCTGATCGACATGGCCGAAGGGGCGTAGGGCGCCGGACCGGTTTCGCCGGACCTCCCGGACGGCGAACCGCCGCCATCGCACGCGCCCCTGCCGTCGAGGTCCTGGCGTGCGCCAGGACGACCTGTTCTTGGTGCGCCGGTCGTCTTCTTGTCGCTCCGGTCATCCTGGGCGGCGCGCAGCGCCGATCCAGGACCTCGGGGGGCTTTGCGCCATGCCCGCCGAAGGTGCCCCCACCGCACGCGCCCCCACCGCACGCGCCCCTGCCGAGGACCCGACTCGCGCCGTGACGACCCGCGTCTGCCTCTCCGGCGTTCGCCCATATCCCGCCATCCCCCCGCGTCGCGTGTGACGGCGCGACCTGCTTGACATCGGTTCTGCCATGTCGTATTTGTGAGTGAGCGTTTACTAACAAACGGCACCACAATGCCCCGCCCCAATGTTTCGAAGCCCCTGATCGACGCCGCCGCGCTGGCGCTGTTCGCGGAGAAGGGGGTCGCCGCCGCCACGACGCGTGAGATCGCGCAGCGCGCCGGTGTTTCCGAAGGCGCGCTCTACCGCCACTACCCGTCGAAGGAGGAACTGGCGCGCGTCCTGTTCTGCGAGCACTACGACGCGCTGGGCCGACGGCTGGCGGAACTCGCGCAGGCGCGGCGCGGCTTCCATGCCCGCCTCGCAGTCATGGTCGGGGAGGTGTGCCGGCTGTTCGACGACAACCGGCCCCTCTTCGCCTTCCTGCTGCTGACGCAGCACGACGGGCTGACCGGCGGCCTGCCGGCCGGGGCCGCCAATCCGGTGGAGGTCGTGCGCGCCGCCGTCGTCCAGGCGATGGACGCCGGCGAGATCCCCGCCCGCGACCCCGACCTCGCCACCGCGCTGATTCTCGGCGCCGTCATCCAACCTGCCACCTTCGCGGTCTACGGACGCCTGACCGGCCGGCTCTCCGACCGGGCCGAGGCCTTGACCGCCGCTGCCTGGAGGGCCGTGTCATGACCATCGTTCAGTCCATGCTGCCGCTGCCGACGGCGATCGCCGCAGCCACCGGGGCCGGGTTCGACCCCCTGCGCCGGCTGGAGGACCGCCTGCGCCGCTGCGCCGCTGCCCTGGCCGACTGCCCCTGGCGGGCGACGCTGCGCTTCCTCGGCGCGGTCGCCGGGGTGCTGGCACTGATCTCCGCCGCGCCGGACATCGCCGACGGGCTGGAGCGTGTGGCGCACTGGGCCGCCGCCGACGTCGCCGCGGCGGTGGAGCGGGCGGTCCTGGCGCTGGCGCATGCCGCCGGCACGGCGCTGTGACGCCGGCCCGACGGAGGATACGGACGATGATCGCGATCCCCGACGGCCGCCGGGGCCTGCTGGCCAGCCGGCGCTTCCTGCCCCTGTTCCTGACCCAGTTCCTGGGCGCCTTCAACGACAACCTGTTCAAGAACGCGACGGTGGTCCTGCTGCTCTTCGGCCTTGCCGACCAGGCGCGGGACGGTACGGGCGACGCCTTGCTGGCGACGATCGCGGCGGGGCTCTTCATCCTGCCCTTCGCGCTGTTCTCCGCCAGTGCCGGGCGCCTGGCCGACCGGGTGGACAAGGCCCGGCTGGTCCGCGCCACCAAGACCGCCGAGATCGCGATCATGGCCGGCGGCGCGGTGGCGCTGCTGACCGGATCGGTCCCGGGCCTGCTGGCCGTCCTGTTTCTGATGGGGTCACAGTCGGCGCTGTTCGGACCGGTCAAGTACGGCATCCTGCCCGACCACCTGAGCGACCGGCAGCTCGGCCCCGGAAACGCGCTGATCGAGGCGGCGACCTTCCTCGCCATCCTGCTCGGCACGATCTCCGGAGGGCTCCTGGCGGGGGCGGAGGACGGCGCGGCCGTCGCCGCCGCTGCGGTGCTGGCACTTGCGGTCGCCGGCCGGCTGACGGCCCAGGCCGTGCCGACCGCACCGCCGGTGCCCGGCGCCGGCGACGGGCCGCTCTTCGCCCCGGTCCGCCATACCCGTGCCGTGCTGGCGGAGGTGATGGGGCGGTCCGACCTCCGGCCGGTGGTGCTGGGGATCGGCGGGTTCTGGTTCCTGGGCGCGGTCTATCTGAGCCAGATGCCGGCGTTCGTTCGCGACGTGCTGGGCGGGGACGAGGGGGTGGCCACCCTGCTTCTCGCGCTGTTCTCACTCGGCATCGGCCTGGGCGCCTTCCTGGCCGGCCGGCTGCTGAAGGACGGGCCGAGCGCCCGGCCGGTGCCGGCGGCGGCGCTCGCCATGGCCGGCTTCGCCGCGGCGCTGGCGGCGGTCGTCGCGGGCCTGCCCCAGCCGGCGGCGGTGCCGGCGGTCGGCTGGCAGGGACTGCTGGCGCGGCCGGAGGGGCTGGCGGTCGCCGGGCTGATGCTCGGCCTCGCCGTCGCCGGGGGCATCTATTCCGTACCGCTCTATGCCCTGCTGCAGAGCCGCGCGCCGAAGGGCCGCAAGGCGAGCGCGATCGCCGCCCTCAACATCGTCAATGCCGGGATGGTCGCGGGTTCGGCGCTGCTGTGCGCCGGGCTGCTGGCCGCCGGCACCGGCGTGGCGGGGCTGTTCGCCGCCGCCGCCGTGGCCGCCGCGCTGCTGGCGGCGATGGTGCTGCGCCGGCTGGCGTACGAAGCCATGCAGTCGGCTCTGCGCCTGGTGCTGCGGCTTGCCTACCGCGTCGAGGTCCAGGGGCTGGAGCACCTGGCCGCCGCCGGCCCGCGGGCGATCGTCGCGCCGAACCACCAAAGCTTCCTGGACGCGCCGCTCCTGGCCGCCTTCCTGCCCGGGCGGGTGGCCTTCGCGGTCGACGTGCACCAGACCCGGCACTGGTGGGTCCGGCTGGCGATGGCGGTGGTCCAGGCCTTCCCGGTCAACTCGGCGAGCCCGCTGGCGGCCCGCAGCCTGATCCGGGAGGTCCGGCGCGACCGGCGGGTCGTGGTGTTCCCGGAAGGCCGCCTGACCGCGACGGCGAAGCTGATGAAGGTCTATCCGGGTGCCGCCCTGGTCGCCGACCGGTCGGGCGCGCCGATCGTGCCGGTCCGGATCGACGGGGCGGAGCGCACCCCGTTCAGCCGCCTGGGCGGCGTGCTGCGGCGCCGCTGGTTCCCGAAGATCCGGATCACCGTGCTGCCGCCGCGGACGCTCGACGTGCCGCAGGTCGCCGTCGGCCGGACTCGGCGGACGATCGCCACCGACCGGCTGCATCGCCTGCTGACCGAGATGATGTTCGACACCCGCGCGCCCGAGCGGCCGCTGTTCGACGAGCTGTTGTCGGCGGCGCGCCGGCACGGCGGCGGGTCGGAGATCGTCGAGGACCAGAACCGCCGGCCGCTGACTTACGACCGGCTGGTGCTGGCGAGCCTGGTGCTGGGTCGCCGTCTGGCGCGCGAGGCGGGCAAGGGCGAAACGATCGGCCTTCTCCTGCCGACGGCGGTGCCGACCGCCGCTGCCTTTCTCGGCTGCCAGGCCTTCGGCCGGGTCCCGGCGATGCTGAACGCGACCGCCGGGCCGGCCGCCCTGGCCTCGGCGGTCGACGCGGCGCGGATCCGCACCGTGGTCACCGCCCGCGCCTTCGTCGATAAGGCGCGGCTGGGTCCGACGCTGGACGCGCTGGCCGCGCGAACCGGCGTCCGGCTTCTCTATCTCGAGGACGTGAAAGGGGATCTGGGGCTCAGCGCCAAGCTGCGAGGCCTTGCCGACCGTCTCCGGGCCCGGCACCTCCGCTGGCGCAGCGGTCGGGGCGTCGACGATCCGGCGGCGATCCTGTTCACCTCCGGCTCGGAAGGCCGGCCGAAGGGAGTGGTGCTGAGCCATCGCAACCTGGTCGCCAACTGCCGCCAGGCCGGCGCGCTGGTCGACTTCACGCCGCGCGACGTGGTGCTGAACGCCCTGCCCCTGTTCCACAGCTTCGGTCTGACCGGGGGGCTGCTGCTGCCGGTGCTGTCGGGGGTGAAGACCGTGCTCTACCCCTCGCCGCTGCACTACCGCGTGGTGCCGGAGATGGCCTACATGGCGAACGCCACCATCCTGTTCGGCACCGACACGTTCCTCGCGGGCTATGCCCGGGTCGCGCATCCCTACGACTTCTACCGGGTGCGGCTGGCGTTCGCCGGGGCGGAGCGGGTGCGCGAGGAGACCCGGCGGATCTGGATGGAGCGGTTCGGCGTGCGCCTGCTGGAAGGCTACGGTGCCACCGAATGCGCGCCCGTGATCGCGCTCAACACGCCGATGCACAACCGCGCCGGCACGGTCGGCCGGTTCGTCCCGGGGCTGGAGATCCGGCTGGTGTCGGTCGATGGCGTGCCCGACGGTCTGCGCCTCCTGGTGCGCGGCCCGAACGTGATGCGGGGCTATCTCACCGACGACCGGCCGGGCGATCTGCAGCCGCCGCCGGACGGTTGGTACGACACCGGCGACCTGGTCCGGCTCGACGCCGACGGCTTCGTCACCGTGGTCGGGCGGGTCAAGCGCTTCGCCAAGATCGCGGGCGAGATGGTCTCCCTGCCGGCGGTGGAGGAGGCGCTGGTGACGGCCTGGCCGGACTTCGCCCATGCCGTGGTCGCCATCGCCGACCCGCGAAAGGGCCAGCAGCTGGTCTGCGTGACCGAGGCCGCGGGGCTCGACCGGCGCGCCGCGGCCGAGGCGGTCGCGGCGGCCGGACTGCCGGAGATCGCGGCCCCGCGGCTGGTCGTTCCGGTGGCGAAACTGCCGCTGCTCGGCTCCGGCAAGGTCGACCTGCCGGCCTGCGCGGCGCTGGCGAGCGAACCGCAGGCGGCGTGACGGCCCGAGGCGTCCCGGCCGCCGAGCCCCTTGCCGGGCGGTGGCGGCGGGGCGATCTCAGGACGGTACCGGACCGACGGAGAGCCCGATGACCGAGCCGCATATCGACTCCTTTCGCCTTGGCGACGACGGATCGATCCCGAACAACGCCGACCTGCCGCTGCTGATCTATCGGGGCGCCCTGTCCGGCGAGACCCTGACCGCGGAAGGCTGCCGCGCCCTCTTCGCCGGCAACGGCTGGTCGGCCGGCGGCTGGGTGAACGGCATCTTCTCCCATGACCACTATCACGCCACCGCGCATGAGGTCCTGGGCGTGATCGCCGGCAGCGCCAGGGTCAAGATGGGCGGGGAGGACGGTGTCGAGACCACGGTCGCCGCCGGCGACGTGATCGTCATCCCGGCCGGCGTCGGCCACAAGAACCTGGGTGCCAGCGGGGATTTCAGCGTGGTCGGCTGCTGTCCCGCCGGTAGCGACGTGGACATGAACCGCGGCGATCCCGACGAGCGCCCCGGCGCCCTGGCCGCGATCGCCACCGTGCCCCGGCCGGAGGCCGATCCGGTCTTCGGCACGGGCGGTCCGCTGACGGAAAGATGGGGCTGATCCCCCTCGCCCCCCAGTCGTGGGGCTGGCCGGCGTCGCCGGAAGCCGATCCTCGCCCCATTCATGGGGGCTGTCCTGCATAGCCGGACTGGGGGGCGGCGGGCGGCAGCCCGCCGAGGCCGGTGTCTGCGATGGCGCCTACCACCCCACGGCCGCGCCGTCGCTGCGGGGGTCGGTCGCGCCTTCGATGAAGCCGTCGGGGCGCAGCGACAGGGCGCCGGCGTGGCCCATCACGTCGGTCATCGGTCCGACCACCTCCACCGCGTGGCCCCGCTGCCGAAGCCCCTCGATCACGGCCGGGTCGAACCGGCTCTCCAGCTTCAGCGTGGTCGACATGTCGCCCCACGTCCGGCCGAGGAGCCAGCGCGGCGCGGCGATCGCCTCGGCCAGCGGCATCCCGTGCAGCACGTGCCGGGTGTACACCGCCGCCTGGGTCTGCGGCTGGCCGTCGCCGCCCATGGTGCCGTAGGCGAGTGTCCGGCCGTCGGCGAGGCGGGCGAGCGCCGGGTTCAGGGTGTGGAACGGCTTCCTGCCCGGGGCCAGCGCGTTGAGCGCCGACGGATCGAGCGAGAAGCTGGCGCCGCGGTTCTGCCAGCAGAGGCCGGTTTCCCCCAGCACCACGCCGGAGCCGTATTCCCAGTAGATCGACTGGATGAAGCTGACCGCGCAGCCCTCGCCGTCCACCGCGCCCATCCAGACCGTGTCGCCGGGCGCCGCCGGCTCCGGCCAGGGCAGGGCGCGCGCCGGATCGATGTCGGCGGCCAGGGCGTCGAGCCGGTCGTCGGCGAGGGCTGCCTGGGGATCCTCCGGCAGGCGGCCCGGGTCGGTGATCAGGCGGTCGCGCAGGCGGAAGGCGCGCTTGGTCGCCTCGACCAGCCCGTGGACGTGCTCGATCCCCTCTTCCCGAGGCAGGCCGAGCCGGCGGTAGATGCCGAGCAGCGCCAGCGAGGCCAGCCCCTGGGTCGGCGGCGGCAGGTTGAAGACCCGCCCCTCGGGGAGGTTGAGCGACAGCGGCGCGACGCGGCGGGCGCGGTGGGCCTCCAGGTCGGCCAGGGCGACCGGCGACCCGGCGGCCTCCAGGTCGGCGGCGACCTGGCGGGCCAGGTAGCCGCGGTAGAAGCCGTCCGGCCCCTCGGCGGCGATCAGCTCCAGCGTCGCGGCGAGGCGCGGCTGGGTCAGGATCGCCCCGGCGGCGGGCGGGCGTCCGTCGACCAGATAGGTCTCGGCGAAGCCCGGCACCTCGGCCAGCTCGCCCAGCTTGGCCTCGGTCAGCCGCGCCTGGCTGTCGGTTACCGCGATGCCGCTGCGGGCGTGGCCGATCGCGTCGGCCAGCAGCCGGTCGAGCGGCAGGCGCGCTCCGCCGCCCTCCCGGTCGACCGCCAGGGCCTCCGCCCAGCCGGAGAGCGTGCCGGCGACGGTGCTCGCCGCCAGCGGGCCGCGCGGCGGGATCCGGTCATGGACGGCGTAGAGGTCGGGCGTGGCGGCCGCCGCGGCGGCGCCGCAGGCATCGATCGCCACCGGTTCCTCGCCGGACCGGGCGATCAGCCAGAAGCCGTCGCCGCCCAGCGCATTCATGTGCGGATAGACCACGGCGATCGCCGCCGCCATGGCCACCATCGCCTCCACCGCCGTGCCGCCCTCGCGCAGGATGTCGAGGCCGGCACTGGCCGCCAGGTGGTGCGGCGCGGTCACCATGCCGCGGCGGGCGATCGGGGTCGGGGGCATCGGCGGAGGGGCTCCGGAGCGGGACGGGAAGGGGCTGGGACCGGGAGCGTCCGGCCTCGTCGGGTGGTGAGGAGGCTAGCGGGCCGGTGCGGGCTCGCCAAGCGGGCGATGCGATCCACTTTGATGGCATCGATGTGTCCGGGGCCGGCCCTTCCTCCGGGCAGGCCGCCCGTCAGCAGAGGAGGCCGACCGATGACCGACCGCGCACCGACCTTTTTCCCCCGGTCGCCCGGGGTTCGAGCCCGCGGCGTGGTCCGCCGGATGCTGCTGGTCCTGGCGATCGTCCTGGCGCCGGCTGCCGCCGCACTTCCGCCGGGCCTGCCGTCGACCGCCGCGGCGCAGGACCTGCCCGCCATCGGAGAGCGTCAGGCGATCGTCGCGGTCATCCAGGCCCAACTCGATGCCTTCCAGCGCGACGCCTGGAGCGAGGCCTGGAGCTACGCCAGTCCGGGCATCCAGGCGATGTTCCGGACGCCCGAACGGTTCCGGTCGATGGTCACCGGCGGCTATCGACCGGTCTATCGGCCGCAGGCGGTGGAGTTCCTCGACATCATCGTGGAACGGGGAAAGCCGACCCAGCGCGTCGCCCTGATCGGGCCGGACGGCGTCGGAGTGGTCGCGCACTACGCCATGGAACTGCAGCCGGACGGCAGCTGGAAGATCGCCGGCGTGACGCTGTTCGAGACCGACGACCGGGCGGCGTGAGGGACTTCCCGCCGCCTGTCGTTCGGCTGCCGCCCGCGGCGCGGGAGCGCGGCGGAGGCACGACGTGATCCCGGCCGTGGCCGGCCATGGCATGAGTGTCGGCAAGCGGTACCGTCAACGCGGCCCGGCAGCGTAGGGTCGGTGACGGGCCGGGACGCCGGTCAGAGCAGCCCGTCCAGCAGCCCTTCGAGCGGCGCGCGGCGACGGCGTTCGATGATCGGCACCTCGCCTTCGTTGAGCGGTCGACCGAGCGCTTGATTGGACTGGAGCCGCCGGCTTTCCGCCGGGGCGTCGACCACGGTGCCCGGCTGCTCCCGGTCCTGCCAGAACAGGAGGCTGTCGACGAAGCCTTCGTCCGCGGCGACCAGGGCAGTGGTCTCCTCCTCCACCACGCGGCGGATGTCCGGGTCGGCCTCGTCGGCGCCGGCGCGCGCCAGCAGGACCGTCTGGCCCTGGGTCAGCGGGATCACCTGGCCGTCCGGGCGCGTGGTGAACGCCGTCTCGGTGCCTGGATCGAACAGCACCGATGCCGCCCGTTCGCGCGCGAGGCCGTCCTGCGGGCGCGGCGCGCCGGGCCGCGGCGGGCGCAGTTCGTAGTCCGGCGGCACCGTCAGCGGCGCGCGCGAGACGACGGCGAATTCGTCCGGCACCGTTCGGTCGAAGCCGAACGTCCGCCGCACGTCGGAGCAGCCGGCCAGAAGCGGCGCGGCGGCGAGCACGACGAGGCCGAGTCGCACCATGGAACGCTGGGGCATCAGGAACCGTCCCTACCTTTGCCGGCGGAGTCCCCCGGGGCACCGGCCCCGGCCTCCCGCCGTTCGAACAGCGAATCGATGACGAGCAGCACGACGCCGACCGAGATGGCCGCATCGGCGACGTTGAACGCCGGCCAATGATAGCCGAAGGCATGCACGTCCAGGAAGTCCGCGACCGCGCCGAAACGCAGCCGGTCGACGATGTTGCCGAGGGCCCCGCCGATCACCAGGCCCGCGATCAGCGCGATTCCCAGCCGGTCCGTCCGCCACAGCCACACCGCCAGCCCGGTCGAGATCGTCAGCGCGACCGCGATCAGGATCCAGCGCGCGGCGTCGCCGTGCTCGGCGAACAGGCCGAAGCTGACGCCGTAGTTCCAGACCATGACCAGGTTGAAGAATCCGGTCACTTCGATCGGCGGATGCCAGACACCCGACTCGATCGGGGCCTGCAGGCCGAAGACGCCGGTCAGGATCCACTGCTTGACCAGTTGATCGGCGACCAGCACCACCGCCGCGGCGGCGAGCCCGAGGGTCCGCAGCCGCCGGCGGTGGATGGAGGGGGAGGGAGCGGCGGCGGTCACTGGGCGGCGTCGCGCAGGTGATCGACGGCGTCGGCGCAGCGACCGCACACGCCTGGAACGTCATGGGTGCCCACGTCCGGCAGCACCTTCCAGCAGCGCTGGCATTTCTCGCCCTCGGCCCGGGCCGGCACCACGGCGATGCCCGGCACCTCCTCCAGCCGGTAGGCATCGGCCGGCGCCTCGCCGGTCTCCACCGAGACCCCGGAGGCGATGACGACGTCGGCGAAGTCGATGTCCTTCAACAGGTCCGCCGTCTCGGCCGGGACGAAGACGACCGGATGGGCCTGCAGCGAGGCGCCGATCCGCTTCTCGGCGCGCTCCAGCTCCAGCGCCCCGGTGACCACCCGGCGCACCCGGCGGATCTCCGCCCAGCGGACGGCGAGCGCGTCGTTGCGCCAGGCCTCGGGGATCGCCGGCCAGGTCCGCTCGTGCACCGATCCCGCCTCTTCGCCATGGCGCGCCCACCACGCCTCCTCGGCGGTGAAGCAGGTGATCGGGGACAGCCAGGTCACCAGGCACTCGAACACCTGGTCCATCACGGTACGCACCGCCCGCCGACGCAAGGAGTCCGGCCGGTCGCAATAGAGCGAGTCCTTGCGCACGTCGAACCAGAACGCGGACAGGTCGGAGTTGCAGAAGCCGTGGATCGCCGTCGCCATGGCGTGGAAATCGAAGTCCTCCGCCGCCTGGCGGAGCTGGCGGTCGATCTCCCAGACCCGGTGCAGCACCCAGCGTTCCAGCTCCGGCATCTCCGCCGGCTCGACCCGCTCCGACGGGTCGAAATCCGCGAGGGCGCCCAGGAGATAGCGCAGCGTGTTGCGCAGCCGGCGATAGGCGTCGGCATGGTATTTCAGGATGTCCGGGCCGATCCGCAGGTCCTCGGTATAGTCCGAGCCGACCACCCACAGCCGCAGGATGTCGGCGCCCGACTGGGCGACCACGTCCTGCGGGGCGACCGTGTTGCCCTTGGACTTCGACATCTTGTAGCCATGCTGGTCCAGGACGAAGCCGTGGGTCAGCACCGCCTCGTACGGCGCCCGGCCTCGGGTGCCGCAGCTTTCCAGCAGTGAGGAGTGGAACCAGCCGCGGTGCTGGTCCGAGCCCTCGAGATAGAGCTGGGCCGGCCAGGTCAGGTCGTCGCGCTGCTCCAGCACGAAGCTGTGGGTCGAGCCGCTTTCGAACCAGACGTCGACGATGTCGTCGACCCGCTGCCAGTTGGCGGCATCATGGCCGTCGCCCAGGAAGTCCTGCGGATCGCGGGCGAACCAGGCGTCCGATCCCTCGGCCTCGAAGATCGCCGCGATCCGGTCGAGCACCGCCTCGTCGCGCAGGATGTCGCCGGTCTCGCGGTGGACGAAGATCGCGATCGGCACGCCCCAGGCGCGCTGGCGGCTGATGCACCAGTCGGGCCGATGCTCGATCATCGAGGACAGGCGGTTGTAGCCGCCGGACGGCACGAAGCGGGTCTGCTTCAGCGCGGCCAGCGCCTTGTCGCGCAGGCCGTTGGTGTCCATCGAGATGAACCACTGCGCCGTCGCGCGGAAGATCAGGGGCGCCTTCGACCGCCAGGAATGCGGATAGCTGTGCTTCAGCCTGCCCTCGGCCAGCAGGCCGCCCGCCGCCTTCAGCGCGTCGATCACCGCGCGATTGGCATCGCCCGGCTTGCCCTCGGGGGTGTAGACGCGTCGCCCGGCGAACAGCGGCACCGACGCCAGGTAGCTGCCGTCCTCCGCCACCGTGGCATCCCAGGCGACGCCGTGCGTCTGGCCCAGCTCATAGTCGTCCTGGCCGTGGCCGGGTGCGATGTGGACGACGCCGGTGCCCTGCTCGGTCGTCACGAAGTCGCCGGGCAGCATCGGCACGTCGAAGTCATAGCCCTGGCCGCGCAGCGGATGGGCGCAGATCGTGCCGGCCAGTTCCGCCCCGGTCAGCCGCGCCTCGCAGGTCCAGGCCTCGATGCCCGCCCGCTCCTTCACGTCGTCGGCCAGAGCCGTGGCCAGCACCAGCGTCTCGCCGGGCCGGGCGGCGCTGTCCTCGCCCGCCGCGTCGACCCGGAAGACGCCGTAGTCGATCGTCTCGCCGAAGGCGAGCGCCCGGTTGCCCGGGATGGTCCAAGGGGTCGTGGTCCAGATCAGGACCGCGGCGCCCTCCAGCTCCGGGCGCGGCGCCCCAATCACCGGGAAGCGTACCCAGATGGTCAGCGAGGTGTGGTCGTCGTATTCCACTTCCGCCTCGGCGAGGGCGGTCTTCTCGACCACCGACCACAGCACCGGCTTCAGCCCCTTGTAGAGGCCGCCGTTCTTCACGAATTTGTGGATTTCCCGGACGATCTGCGCCTCGGCCGGGTAGGTCATGGTGGTGTACGGCCGCTCCCAGTCGCCGACCACGCCCAGCCGCTTGAACTCGTCCGCCTGGACGTCGATCCAGTGCTGGGCGAAGTCCCGGCACTCCCGGCGCAGGTCGAGGATCGGCACCTCGTCCTTGTCCTTGCCGCGGGCGCGGTACTGCTCCTCGATCTTCCATTCGATCGGCAGGCCGTGGCAATCCCAGCCGGGGACGTAGTTGGCGTCCTTGCCCAGCATCTGCTGGCTGCGCACGACGATGTCCTTGAGGACCTTGTTCATGCCCGTGCCCATGTGGATGTTCCCATTGGCATAGGGCGGGCCATCGTGGAGGACGAACGGCGGCCGGCCGGCGGCGACGTGCCGCAGCCGGCGGTAGAGGTCCATCTTCTCCCACTTCTCAAGGATCACCGGCTCCTTCGCGGGCAGGCCGGCGCGCATCGGGAAGTCGGTCTTCGGCAGGAAGACGGTCGATCGGTAGTCGATCGCCGCCGCCTCCGCGGCGCCGCCGGCGGGCGCGTCGGCCGGGGCGAACAGGGGGTGGCGGCGGGCGGCGGACGGCTGGTGGGCGTCGGCACTCATCGGAACGATCCTCGAAGATCACGGGGCCGGGCGGCCGGGATGTCGCCTCGGGCGTCGCCCGGAGTGCCGCGACGGCGGCGGGCGATCCGGCGGCACGGCGGCCGGCATACGGGTGGATCGGACCTCCGCCGCCCGGCCGGGCCGGGCCCGTCGTGGACGGAAGGCGTCGGCCCGGGCGGCACGGACGGGCGGCGGCGCGCGCCCTTTCCCGACCCCCGCATCAGGCGGGGATCGGGCCGCTAATTCGCCCGTCGGACGGGATATGCGTGCAAGCCCAGGCCATGGCGGGCCGAAGATAGCCGAACGCGCCGCCGGGTCAAGGCGCGGGGTGATGCCGGTCGCTAGCGGATGATCTGTCCGGTGTTTGTAGCGCGTGATCTGTCCGGTGGGAG